>Ga0209302_10002402_pt1 | contig 10919 bp, 16 predicted proteins | sample ArcOceMetagenome_2_FD_187445 | JGI IMG/M metagenome (GOLD analysis project Ga0209302, IMG submission 187445) | Marine eukaryotic phytoplankton communities from Arctic Ocean - Arctic Ocean ARC135M Metagenome (SPAdes) (version 2) | ecosystem: Environmental > Aquatic > Marine > Oceanic | place... | reverse complement strand
CCGCCTCCCTCGACGCCGCCGCCCTCACCGCCACCGCAGCCACGTCGGCCCGCGTCCGCCGTCACCCGGGGCGCGCGCGCACCTCACACCAGGGCACGCAAAAAGCGATGTTAATTGCGGACTTAAATCCTTCTCTATTTCTTATCTTCTTCTCTATTTCTTATCCCTTTCTAGTCGCTTTTCAGGCGCTCCGCCGGGTCGGTCGCGCGTGGCGGGCGCTGCCGCCGCCGCCACAGGCACGTGCACAGAAGCAGGTTGAGCGCGAGGGATGCGAGGAGCGCCGCACCGATCAAGGCGGGCGGCGCGAGGGGCGCCGCACCAGCCAAGCCGGACGCGCGGCTGCTCTCGAGGAGGCGGGCCCCTTGCGCCCGGCTGTCCGAGATTGCCGCGTGCGGGACGTGCGGGAGGTGCGGCGGCGGCGGCGGCGGCACGGCGTCTGGAGAGGGTACCACCGTGCTGTCCGGCGGCAGCGAGGGCACGCGCGACTGGCTGGCCGTGACGTTGGGTGGCGGGGCTGTCTCTCCAAAGGGGTGCGCAGGGTGCGGTGCCACCGGCGCGTCGCACGCATCGGGGAAGACGGGAGCGGCCTGCAGCCCGCGCCGCAGCAGGCGGCAGCGGAAGGCGGCGAGACGCTGGCGCGCAACGTCGGTGGAGGAGCGACGCTCGCTCCACAGCCGCTCGGCCACCGCAGCGGCACGCGTGAGCACGACCTGCACGTGCACATGCGTGCATGGGCCAGTGTGCACACAAGGCCGTGCACACGCGGCTAGGGCTCGGGTCAAGGGCTAGGGTTAAAGGGTCAGGGTCACGGGTCAGGGGTAAGGGCTGGGGTTGGGGCTGGGGCTAGGGCTCAGGGTAGGGCTAGTGGCACGACCTGTTGCAGGTTGGTCGCGTCGCAGTGCTCGCCCCAGCTAGAGGCCTCACCGCCCAGCAGGGCCGCGGGCGGCGCGCGCGGCAGCTCGAGCTCGTACATTGAGAGCCATGTGTTGTGTGGCAGGTCGAGATACCATGCGAGCGCGGAGTGCACGACGCTGCGCCCCGTGCGCAGCGCCTGATCGCGCAGCTCACCTGATCATGGGAGTGAAGCATGATGTGAGGGTGTAGCATGGCGTGTAGTGTGTGGGGGGAGGCGCATGAATCGAGCTCTGCGTAGGGAGCTCACCCTCGGGACAGTAGCCCTCAGGGCAGCTCGGGTCACGAAGCCAGTCGCGCCACACATCGACCGTTACTTCCTCGGGCAGCAACGCGCCCATCTCGAGGGCCTCGTCCCACAGCAGAGGCCGCTTGCCGTGACGGGCCAGCTCGGCGACCACTCTGCTCGTGAAGAGCGCCTGTAGCTGCACCTGGTAAGGGCTCAGGGTAAGGGTTCAGGTCAGGGTCGGGATGAGGATCAGGCTCAGGCTCAGGGTCGGGATCAGGATCAGGGTTAGGGTGAGGCTGCACCTTCCACGGCAGGCGCGGCCGCCGCCGCGCCGCCTGGCCCGCCCACGCCTTGACCTCTTCATCGCTCAGCCAGCACTCAGCGTCGACCTCGTCGCCGCCCAGGTGGAAGAAGTCGTCCGGGAAGATGGCCGCGAGCTCGGCCAGGAGCGCGGCCACCACCTGGTGCACCTCCTCGCGCAGCGGGTGCAGCGCCACCTTGTTGACCCCGTGCTCGACACCCTCTGCATCCGCCGCCACGCGCGCCGGGCAGGCCACGACCAACTCGGGCGCCGCGAGCCCCCACGACGCCGTGTGCCCAGGCATGTCGAGCTCGGGCACCACACGCACCCCGCGCAGCCGTGCCGCCGCCACGACAGCGCGCAAGTCGGCGGCGGTGTAGACGTGCGACGGGTGCAACGCTCCGGCGGCAAGGCGCGCCGTGTTGGTGCCGTCGAGGCGCAGCGGGAAGGCGTGCGCATCGGTGAGGTGCCAGTGGAGCGTGTTGAGTTTGAGCGCGGCCATGGCATCGAGCATGGCGAGCAGCGAGGGCAGGGGCAGGTAGTGCCGTGCCGTGTCGATCAGCAGCCCGCGCCACGCGAACCGTGGCCTGTCAGAGACGGTCAGCGGCAGCCCACACAGAACATAACGGTCGCCATCCCACTGGACCAGCTGCGCAAAGGTCTCGAGGCCTCGCAACGCGCCCCACACGCTCGGCGCGGTCAGCGTGCCGCCGCTGTCCGAGAGCGAAAGCGAGTACGACTCGTCGACGCCGAGCTGCAGCGGCGACTCCTCAGCCTCGGACACGACGATACGCAGCTCGACAAAGGATGCGGGGTCGCCGCCTGCGTCACACAGCTCGGGCGGTCGCGCATCGCTTCGACCCCCGGGCGTCCGCACGCGCAAGTACGGCAGTGCGCCGCTCGCAGGGACCCATAAAATGATGCGAAGGTAACGCTCAATCGCCTCAGCAAGCAGTGGTGCACAGCATCCTGAGCTGTGCACGAGGAGACCGTCCCGTGGTGTCACGACGGCGGTGCCGCTGCCGGTGGTCACGGCGCGCGGCTGCGGCCACACCGGCACGCTTTCCTCAGGATTGAACGCAGCGCGGCGTCGGCGAACGCCCATGATTTGTGAGAAACAAATCGCCAACAAGGCGCTTGTGAGAAATTGCGTTTTTTGGTGGAGGGGGAATCTCTTACAAAGCAAACAGCCTAATTTGACCTCATTTAATGTTTGGTGGCAAATCTCCCCCATTTTCACACGAAACCCTCCAAAACCAATACACCATTAACAGGCCTCGTGAGGCCGAACATTCAGCTGCTGCTTTGTCGCTCATTTCTGCGTACAGTAGGGTGCGTGTTATCTTATCTCGGTGCGTGTAGACTGTAAGTATGACCGGCCCGATCCGCATCTGGGGAGAACCACGTCCCGCGTGGAAGGTTCAGCCGCAATTGGCCGAGCCTCCCATCTCGACCATGGTGGTGGCCGCGGCCAACTCGCTCGATCACATTCTGAGCGAGGAGGAGCACACGCACGCGGCTAACGGGCGGCAGATCTACAGCCTGTTCGATGACGAGCAGGACTGGGCTGGGCTGCTCACCGGGCTGGAGCCGGTGAGCCGAGGCATCCCTCACCATGCCCCATCTCAATGCCCCTCTGAGCCTCCTCCTCCTCCTGCGCCACAGCCGGATAAGTCGTCCGCGCAGGCATCGGGACCCGTGGTGGTCAGCCGATCACAGTCGCAGCCTCAAGCTGCGGGGTCACGGCAAGCGTTTCCACCAGCAGCGGGCGTGCTGAGCTACGCGCCGTCCGATCCTGATCTAGCGTGCTTGGCGACGGGGGAGGCGAGCTTGCTCGCGCAGCAGTCTCGGCTCCCGCAGCGACAGTCGCCGCCGCCGCAAGCGTTGCATCAGTTGCAGAGATCAGCCTCGACCTCACCAACGCAGCAAGCGCTTCAGCCATTCCTCCCGCCAATGCCACCGCTTCACTCGCCTCAGGGGACTTCGCCAACGCCTGCTGCGATGAATCAGCCGCCGCCCACCCTAGCGGCGTCGCAGACGGCTCCATTGCCACCGTCGATCCCGCCAGCGGCGTCCGCCTATCCGCCGCCTCAGGCGCCGCAGTGGCAGTCGTCGCACCAGTGGCCAGCTCAGTACCCGCCGCAGTACCCGCCGCCGCAGCACGGGCATCCACCTCAGCCACAGGGACACCCGCCTCTACCTAACGCGTACGGAATTGGCGCGCCGCCGCATCCGCCGCCGCATCCCCCTCCTCCTCCACAGCAGCAGCAGCAGCAGCAGCAGCAGCAGCTCCAGCAGCTTTTGCAGCTCCAGCAGCTCCAGCAACAGTTGCTGCTGCAACAGCAGCCGCAGGCACAGGCGCCGCAGATGCAGACGCCGCAGCAGCTTCAGTTGCAGCAGATGATGCACCAGCTCCAGTCGCCTTACCCGCCCCCGCAGCCCCCACAGCAGCAGCAGCAGCAATTGCAGCAGCAGCAGCAGCAGCAGCAGCAGCAGCAGCAGCAGCAGCAGTATGCTCAGCAGCAGCAGTACCAGCAGCTGCAGCAGCAGCTGCAGCATCTCCAGCTGCAGCAGCAGCCACCACTACCGTCCGCCCCGCCCCCGCATCAGCCTCCGCCTCCGCCCCACCCGCCCCACCCGCACGCGCAGCAGCCTTCGTTAGGAATGCCGCAGCCGCCGCCCGGCCATTTTCCGCCGCAGCAAGCACCGCCAGGCATGGAGGGCTTTGGTGGCGGGCCAGCCGGCTTCTCCCGAGGTGGCCCGCCGCCGCCGCACTTTGCGGGCGGGCCGGGTGGACCCGCCGACTCGAGTCTCGGCGGCCCCATGCCTGCTGACGGCGAGGGCCTTGCCGAGATGGCAAAGGACCCTAAGGGCTCGCGCCAGCTGCAGCTCGAGCTGCCGCGGTGGAGCCCGGCGCAGCTCAAACACGCGAGCGAAGAGCTCGAGCCGCACCTCTTCGAGCTGAGCAAGCACACGTTCGGCAACTACGCTGTCTCCAAGCTCGCCACGCTGCCGCCCACGCACCCCGCGCTGACGCGCGCGCTGCGCGGCAACGTCGTCGAGCTGCTGCAGCACCCGCAGGGCAGCCGCGTCGTGCAGGCGGCCATGAGCGCGCTGCCCGCGAGCGAGACGCTGGCGCTCGTACACGAGATCGACGGGCACATCCTCGAGTGCTCGCTCGACACGCACGGCTCCTTCGGCGTGTGCGTCAGCTTCCGGCACACGCACGCGCCCTTCATCCTGCAGCAGCTCGCGCGGCACATCTCGGCACTCTCGACGCAGCAGCACGGCTGCCGCGTCGTGCAGTCGGTGCTGCAGGCCGCCGCCGCCTCGGGCATGGACCTGCACGCGCCCGTGCAGGCCTTCATCGACGGCGAGCTGCTCTACCTGGCGGCGCACCCCTACGGCAACTACGGCGTGCAGGTGGCGCTGCGCCACTGCTCGCAGTCACAGCGGGACCAGATGCTCTCGCGGCTGCTGCCGCGCTGCCTCGCGCTCTCCGCCTCCAAGCACGGCTCCAACGTCGCCGAGCTGCTCCTCGTCCTCGCCTCCGCCCAGCAGATCGAAGGCGTGCGCGCCTCGGTCTTTGGCGGCACGCCCAACGCCCGGCAGACGCTGCGACAGCTACTCGAGTCGCCCTTCGGCAACTACGTGCTCCAGACCCTGCTGCGCCGCCTCTCCGCCGAGGGCCGCGCGGACGCCATCGAGCTCGTGCGCCAGGAGACAACCGCCACCAACTTTGGCCGCTCCATCCTTGCTCGGCTCTCGCCTAACGTCGAGCGCCGCGGGAACCCACAGCGCTGAGCCGCACACGGCCGCCGTCCTGCCAAGCCGCTGCCCACCTTCTCCCCGTCTGAAAGCCAGCCCCTTCCTCCGCCCCCCCGCCTCCGCCTTCGTTCGCCGTGCCGCGCAAGCGTTCTTGCCAAGCCTCGCTCCACGCGCCACCGCCACCACTGCCACCCACATGCACACACACACGCGCGCACACACAACAGACAACACACCGATTGCTCAAGATATTTCACATGCCCTTGCACGCCAGCGCCGCGCATGCGCATATGCATATGCACGGCGCAAGGCGCTGCTTTGTTTCCTGGCTGTTTGGCACACGCTCGGATCTTCAGTGATGCTGATGATGGAGCGACCTGCCGAAGCCTACCATGCGACCCAAGATGAAGAGAACGGGTTTTTAGTATTGACGTTTGGATGCCTTGCCTTTCGATTGCCCTGCCTAGACCGAACCACTGTTGATGATTGGGTGGTATTGTTTTGTTGCCCGAGTTGTTGAGTTGGTACTGTTTTCCAGTATATTTGTTGTTCTTTGTTCTTTTATAGAAGAGAGTCTAATCTTTTATATACAATATAGCAGATTTTATACTTGATACCTGATTACTGCAAATTGTGCATATATATAATCTGTAAAACATACGAGATATTTAAAGGAAGGGGTGGCTCGCCGAAGCTCTGGGACAGACACTGGGACGATGCGACTTGCTCTTGCGAGCAGTTGAGGGAACACTTACGGCTTTATTTGCGCTGTGCTCAGTGCTCTCACTTCTCTCAGTTTGTGTTTGACACTCCAATAGCAACATGCATACCGGTACTCTCAGAGTTGCTGAGAGAGGCAAGAGGCACAGGCCGGGCCAGTGTGTGAGGTCTTGAGTAAAGTACTTTATGAGACAGGATTGGATATACATCATGAGCCAGGTCCAGGAGGCGTCAGAGTTGTTGCGACACGGACCGCGACTTAAGATTGTAGAGTCGTAGCCGAGCGACGAGTCGACGCGTGTCGCTCCGACAGAGGAGTGCGACAGTAAGTAACTAAGAGACTTTATTGGCCGCGGCTCGACGAGGGGATATCGATTCGGACGCATGCAAACATGATTTCGAAAAGAAGTTGTGCGAGACTGAGATCTGAGTGTGAGAGAGGTCAGCGCCCGCGGCCGCGCCGCGCCGCCCGCCGGGGACGCGAGGGGCCGGGCGCCCCGGGGGCGCGCGCGCTGCGGCGTGCGGCCATGCGTGCGGCGCGCGCGGCGCGACCATGCGATGGGCGCGACGTCGGTGCTGGACGACAGGCGGCTTAGCCTTGTCGACGGTACGCTTGTCGCTTCAGACTTCACCCCTTAAGGTTAAGCCTCTTTTTATGATAGGTCGTACCTTTACTTCAATTACGTATCAAGGGGGCGGGGCCTTGCGCTTACCTTACACACACATCCAGTTCAGCATATGCTGCACCACAGCGTGGGTGGCCCCTGTGAGCAGGTGCGAGCCGTCCCGTGTGCGGCCTCCCGACATGCCGACCAAATTGTAGCGGTCGAGCAGGGTGACGCCGTGCAGGGTGGGTGTGATCACGTAGCCTGCGCCGCGCTGCTCGCACCGAATCTCCAGCGCATCGTGCAGCTCGCGCTGGAGCGCCGCCTCAAAGGCCGCGGTCGATCGAGCGTGCACCTTTGCGGGTTCGCCATTGGGCATGATCGCCTGTCCCCCGAGCGCGCCCATCTGGTACAGTCCCAGAACGTATATTTCTGCATTGGGCAATTGTCGGCGCGCCCTGCTGACGTATTGAGCGCAAGCTTTACCAAAGCCGATTGGCCCCGCTGGGGCCTGCAGTGGCACGCGGACGAAGGATTGGCGGGCGCTCCGCTTGATGGAGTAATTGTAGGCCTGCGGTGCGAAGAAGTGCCAAAACGGGCACTGCACAAGTACTACCTGCCACGGCTGGCTAGCGAGCATTTGCTGGAAGCGGGTCAGCTCCTGCGTCGAGTTGCGCGTGACGAAGACAAACCCCGCCCGGCCGGCAGGTCGCCCAGGCTCCTCCGTCGCAAGCGTCAACTCACGCACGCAGCTTGACCTGAACGTGCACGGACCTTGTCGGTCTAGGGTGTAGTCATCGAGCCATTTGCTCCGGTTGCCCTCCCATAGCCTCACCGAAGTCCAATGGTGCCTTGGCTCCCACTCGCCATCGATCCAGCGCATTCGCCGCACGATAGGCGAGCCTGCTTGTGCCGTCAATGCAGCGTACACCTCTCTCGCGGTGCTGTCTCCCACCACGAGGACCCTGTGCGCATTCAGACACACGCAGCATCAGTCGTTGCACAGCCCTTCAGCGGGTAATCAGCAAGGGTGCGGCGTACCGCTGCCGCTGTAGGCACTGAGCAGCCTCGCGCTTATTGAACCGGCGGAAGCCTTCCTGCCCAAATGCCGAGGGGTCCCACCGATCCAGATCCTTCCTCAAATGACTGCTCTGCATGTCATGCGCAGCTACTGGACTCCAGGAGTTGCCCTTCTCCCGGAGCCAGAAGCACGCGCCGGGAACGCCACGGTGGCTGCCTGGTAGTGGGCAGTGGTGGTCAACCGCGCCACCGCAGTACAGTCCGGCAGAGAAGCGCGAGAGCTGCTCTCGATCGGTGCTGCTCGCAGCAGCAGTGCCTGCACGAGCGGACACGGCGAGCGCCGAGCGCATGCGACGGCGCGCGCGCGTCCCAGAGAAAGCCCGCGGACGGACCGCGTCGCAGAGAATCAACAGCAGCTGATAGATAAGATAAGAGATAAGATCAGATAAGTGTAGCGTCGCGAGTCGTGTAGCGTCGTGAAACCCAACAATCGTATCTATCTTAACAGCGGCTGAAGTAAACTCGGAATTGGAAGGGAATCGCGGAACAAGCTCACTATCTTCTCTGGCTTTATATCTCAATCTTCTCTGCGGCGTGTTTTCACAAACGTAGTTGCTGCTCGCCTCCTTCGGAGACCAGTCCCTCCACAACCCTCACCTTCTCGGATGCTGCCAAACCAACTGGGCGGTCGTTGCTGGCTTGGAAGAGGGGCTTCGGCGTGACGGCCGTAGCCGGGTTGCCCCCGCCCAGCGTGACGACCCTGACTCTACGCTGCCGCCAGTAAGTAGTCAATAAGTAGTGGGCGGTTCCCATAGCGGCAAGCAGGCAGGCAGACCCGACCCCGACGACGATGCCGACGGCCGCGCCGCCCAGTAGCTGTTCGTCGCCGCTCGTCTCGACACCCACAGACCCTGAGTCGCCGAGCGATAGCGCGGAGGGCGACGGTGGCAGCGCGGGTAGTGGCGGCATGGGCGGCGGCGGCATGGTCGGTAGCGGTGTGGGTGGCGGTGGCGAGGGCGGTTGTGGCACTGGAGGCGGCGGCGAGGGCGGTGGCGGAGCGGGCGGCGGCAGTGGCGGAGGCAGCGTTGGAGAGCGCTGCGGGGGCGAAGGAGGCGGGGGCGAGGGAAGTGGTGGTGAGGGTGGCGACGGTGAGGGTGGTGGGTGTAATGGCGTGGGCGAGGGTGATGGTGGCGCTGGTAGCAGCGATGGCGGCGGCGGAGATGGCTGCGGCGAGGGTGGTGGCAGCGAGGGCGCTTTTGACGGCGGCGACGGCGAGGGGTGCGGGGATGACGGCAACGGCGAGGGTGACGACGGTGGCGGCGGTGAGGGGGGCGGTGGTGACGGTGGCGGCGGCGATGACGGTGATGGTGGTGGCGGCGACGGCGGCGGGCTGGCTTGCGGCGGCGGCGGCGCCGCCGCCGGCGACGGCGACGGCGACGGCGGCAGTGGTAGCAGTGGCGGCGCCGGCGCCGGCGCCGGCGGCGGTGGGGTAGGGCAAGGCAGCCAGCTGCAGGGACAGAGCCAGCTTGCAGAGTCGACGCAAGGCTCGGCTGTCGGGGCGCGGCATTGCGCGTAATGCTTACCAGGCCTACGGTGGCAGCTCGAGCCCGCCTCGATGCAACACTTGCTGGAGAGGCAGTTTCCGTACGTGACGGCGCACGGCGGCGGGCTTGGCGGCGGCGGCGGTGTGGGGGGGGGGAGCGGCGAGCGGACATCCTCCATCCAGAAAGCCTCGAGCGACGCGATCGTGGTCGTCGGGAATTGCCGCAGCAGCGCCCACTTGCGCCGATTGGAGGAGACGTTCACCTGTAGTGTGTGTTGGAGGCTGCGATGAGATGCCGTAGAGGCTGCAACCCTACGTGCCAGGCCGGTCCGGACGAGGCGCCCACCATGAGACCGCCGGTGCTGAAGCTGTTGTCGTTCAGGGTCCAGTCTGACGGAGCGCGACCAACGCGAGCTCAGCCAATGGGCAAGTGCGTGGGGTCCCAGGTTGGAATGAGCGACGATCACTCACAGGCAAAGCCCGAGTGCCCCATACGCAGCAAGTAGGCGACCAGCGAATGGTGCCAGGCCTCGGTGTCAGTGTCGCCCGTGCAGTCGTCGGGCACGGAGCCCGTCACCCCCTCGTACCATTCGCAGCTGTCCCAATGTCCTCCAAATTCGCCGAGCAACAGCGGCGTCGCTGTCAGTGCCTGGGTGGCCTAATGCAGTGAAGGTGGTGAAGGCGCGGTGAAGGCGCGATGAAGGCAGTGCATTGGAAGAAACGCCGCGCGCAAGCGGGAGGGCGCCTCGAGCCGTAGGCGGGCAGCTCTGCCAAAACGACGAGTTTGACCATGCTGCCGCGCCGGCACGTTGCCCCAGTGGCTCCCCCAGACGCCGGCCAAGTTGTCGGGGAAGCTAGGGTGCGAGAAGTAGGCGTGCCCCCCGTGGCCGTAGACGTGCGGCGAGAGCACGAGACGCTCGGCGACGGAGAGCGTTACTGGCTGCGTGATGTGCCCCGCCACGTTCTCCCCCCACCAACAGCCATGCCCGCTGTTGCAGTCCGTGCCCTCGACGACGATGAGCCACCTGTCGCAGTAGGAGAGCACGTGGTCGCCCAGACGCTGCGCCGCGTCGCGCCAGCTCTCCCAGCTCGCGCCGTAAGGCTCGTTGAACAGGTCGGCCATGATCACGTTGGGCTGGACGCAGTAACGCTGCGCGAGGGTAGCCCACGCAGCGAAGATGGCCTGCTCGCTCGCGTCGTCACACGGCTCAGGGTCGCACCAGAGCGGAAAGTTTCTGTCTGAGTGCAGCGTGTGCATGTCAAGCATCACGAAGATGCCACGCGCCGCCAGCCGCTCTAGCACGTCGTCCAGCACGCTCAGCGTCGGCATGTATCTGTACTCTCCGCAGATGTAGTTGTCAGCGGCCATGTTGCCGTTGATCCACTCCGCCGAGAGTGGCAGCCGCACGAGGTTCATTTCGAGGTCAACCACCAGCCGGTTGAGGTACTGCTCGAAGCTGTGCCAGGTGAGATGGTTCGGGCAGCCATGGCTCTGCATCCCGGCCCAATTGGCGCCGCGGAAGAGCAGCTCGACATCCGGCGCCGACAGCAGCGCTGGGTCGGTGTGTGTGGCAAATATCTTGCCATTCTTCGCACTGACGTTGAACGGCACAGAAAACATGGGCGAGGTGCGCGCCGCGCGTGGCCCCCAGAACTTCACCAGGACGGCGCTGATGTTAAAAAATCCTCAAATCCTCAAAATCCTAAAAGACTGCGAATTTTAGCCGGAGCATGGTCGGCTCAGCCGGTACCCGCCAGCCCACGGCGCGCGCGCCGCTCACAGACAGCGAGGCAGGCCTGCTGCCCGCCGGCCCGCCGCGC
>Ga0209302_10002399_pt1 | contig 10937 bp, 11 predicted proteins | sample ArcOceMetagenome_2_FD_187445 | JGI IMG/M metagenome (GOLD analysis project Ga0209302, IMG submission 187445) | Marine eukaryotic phytoplankton communities from Arctic Ocean - Arctic Ocean ARC135M Metagenome (SPAdes) (version 2) | ecosystem: Environmental > Aquatic > Marine > Oceanic | place... | reverse complement strand
CGCCCCCCAGCCCCCTCTGGCTCTGCTCAATGGTCAATCGACAATCCGGCACAAAAGCATAATTACACACATACTTGGGATGAAAGAGAAAGTCATAACATAGTGTACTTTACTTCACTGCTAAAGTAAGCGTCAGTAGTCACGGTAGGCACACCAACAGCAAGCCGTTCATAATGAGTGCGGCCAATTACATGTTCCTGCTTCACGCCTCCGCGCGAGCTGCCTCGCGCCGCTTCCTCCGCCTCTTCTTGTCGGCCTTCTTCCGCTCTCGCCTCTCTAGCGCCTTCTCGCCCTCGTCCACCACGGCGCGTCCCGCACCTCCAACCAGGCGCTGCGCGTCCTGGATCTCCACCGCAGACATCCTCCCCATCGACCTGTGCGCCGCAGCCGCCGCACCTCCGGCTGCATCTCCAGCCGCACCTCCTGAGGTCTGCAGCTCGTGCGGCGGCGCGGCGTGGCCGTGGCGCCAGTACCACGAGCGAGCGGGGTCGTACGCCTCGCGATGGAAGTGTGGCTGGTCCCACCCCTCCGCCTGCAGGCGCGAGGATTGACACCACTCATTGGTAAGCTCATACGCGTACTCATACTCATGCCCACTACTACTACCACTACCACTACCACTACCACTACCACTACCACTACCACTACCACTACCACTACCACTACCACTACCACTACCACTACCACTACCACTACCACTACCACTACTACTACCACCACTACCACTACTACTACTACTACTACTACTACTACTACGCACACGCATGCTCGACCTGCAGGCGCGAGCATACATCACTGAGCTCCGCGCCGGTCTGGGCGAGGAGCAGCTCGTCGCGCAGGTGGGTGCGCTGCTTGAAGCCGCCGTGCAGCAGCTTGAAGATATGGCCGCGCGCCATGGCGAGCCCCTTGGATGGTGGGTACTTCTCGCACATCTGCAGGTACCTGGTGAGGGTGAGGGTTCGGGTTCGGGTTCGGGGTAGGGTTGGGGTAAGGGTTAAGCTTGGTTCGGGTTCGGGTTCATGTTAGGGTTCGGGTTCGGGTTCGGGTTCGGGTTAGCGTTCGGGTTAGCGTTCGGGATCGGGTTCGGGTTCGGGTTAGGGTTAGGACCTCCTCGCAAGCTCGTCCTGGTCGAGGTAGTCCCCCGTGCGTGGGTCTACGTTGCTGCAGAAGAGCGCGGGGTTCTCGAGCAAGGCCTCGGACGACATGATGGCCGCGGCACCCGTCTGCTCGAGGCATGCCTCAGCGTCGCTGTAGCTCGCCACGCCGCCGTTGGCAATCACCTGGTAAGGGTTAAGGTAAGGATTAGGGCCAGGGCTGGGGCTAGGCTAGGGCTAGGGCTAGGGCTAGGGCTAGGGCTAGGGTGGCAATCACCGGGATGTCGAGTGCCTCCACCATCCTCCGCACCGCCTCCCAGTCGGCCTCTCCCGCGTTCTGCTTGTTCATCGCTCGCGTGCGCCCGTGCACGCACAGCGCCGCAGCGCCTGCGTCCTGCATGCGCAGGCACAGCTCGATGGAGTCGTCGATCCCAGACGGCAGGAGGCGCACCTTGGCTGTCACCGGCACGCTGAGCTCGCGCGCCAGCGTCTCGACGAGCTGCACCGGGACATCCGGCTCCTCCAGCAGGAAGGCCCCGTACCGCCCCTTGCGCGCGATTGCCTGAGGGCAGCCGAAGTTGAGGTCGACTGCGGAGACGCTGTCCTCTATCAGCCGCGCAGCGGAGAGGACGACCTGCGGGTCGTGGCCCGCGAGCTGCCCGAAGAGCGGGCGGTCGTTCTCGCCGCCCCCGTCGAAGTGCAGCTTCTTGTACGCCGGGTGCTCAGTCATCAGGCGGGCGTGCAGCATGGGCGTGTAGCACAGGCCAACGCCCAGCTCGCGGCACAGCATGCGGAACGCCAGCTCAGACTGATCCACCATCGGTGCAGCCACGAAGCGCGTCGGGTTCAGGCCGCGCCACCAGTCCCAGGCGCCGCTCGCCGTGGCGAAGCGCATGGCTGCCCAGAGAGGGAGGCACCGGAGCGGACGTGTGACTGCGAGTCGTGTAGCGTCGTGAAACCCAACAATATTCTCTTCTCTTATCCTATCTCATCTGATGAACTTGCACGTCGCCCCTCACCAACCGCGGCCGATCAGCTCCTTCTTACTCGTCTCGAAGACCGTGTACGAGATGGCCACGGCGGGCACGGCCTTGAGCATGTTGGGCACGAGCCCTGCGTACAGGCCCCTTACTCCCTCGCCGCGCACAGTCTGTCGGAGGCAGTCTAGCAGTCCAGTGTACTCGGGGCGCACGGCCGGCGCGAGGCCGTACTCTATACGCACGCGGGGCGATCGGCCACCCATGCCGGCGACCTGCATCCGGGTCTTGGCCAGCGCCAGTGGGTAGGTGATCACCTGCGCCACAGCGCTTGAGGCCGCGCCGCAACCGAGCAGCGTAAGGACGGGTAGCTCTCCGCCGCCTCTGCTGCGTATGCAGCGCTCCTTTAAGGTGGAGTAGAGCGCGAGGTCGACGGCGGAGAAAGGCACGATGCCCACCAGCGACGCGGCGAGCCCCTTGTACAGAGCAGTCAGCCCCTCATGCTTCACGGTGGCACGCACGCACGCGGCGATGGAGTCGAACTGGCCTTGCTTGGCAACAGCCATGCGCGTCTTGGTCACTTCCATCGGGTAAATAGCGAGGCACGATGCGAAGCCGGCTGCCGCGCCTGCAAAGAGCCGCTCCTGCAGCGAGGGGCACCGCGGGTCACGGCAGACCCGCAGTTTGACCGCGTCATAGGTCCAGAAGCGGATGGCACTCTCCGGCGTCACCTTAATGCAGTTGGCGCCGTTGCCCTGCCAGAAGGAGGCAGGTCCTCCTGCCCTCAGGATCTCGCGCAGTCCGTTGCGCACTCCGTCGAGCGCCATCGGCCGCCGCACGCCCACCGGTGGGCCGACCTGCATGAGCGTCTTGAGGCGGTCGAGCGGCGCGGTCGCAGTGCGCGAGGCGATGCCCGCCACCGACCCGGCGATCAGAACCACCGCGGCGTTGGGCAGCGTCTCCGCGCTCAGCTGTGCTGTTCGTATACCCGCGCCGAGCTTACATGGCGCGGCCAGCTGGGCTAGTGGCGCGGCCGGCTCGGCTAGGGGTGGCGCGCCCGGCGTGGCCGACGTGGTCGGCGAGAGCCGGTCTCTCTCCGAGATGGACCTGGCCAGGTGCCTGCTCGTGAGCTGCGCGGAGCCGTTCGTAACCGCGTGATCAGCGATGGGTGGCATCGGTGCGGCCTATTTCGCAAAGGGGCGGATGAATGTCGTCCCTCGAGGCCCCGACGCGTCGACCAGGACGGCGCCAAGAGGGCGCGTTTTCTTCTCTTTTTTCTCCTCCCCTCCCCTCTCTCGGACCGGCTATTACGTCATGCGCGGAGTCCTCGACCAGGACACGATCTCTTCGCAAGGTATTATTAACACCTCATCCGCAAGGGATAATCTTGCCTGCATCTTGTGTCGTTATTCATAGTCAGGATCTGAACGTTTGACTAAAGCTAGCTAAACGTTTGACTCATGAGTTTGAATTCGGGCCCGAAGGCTTTCAAGCCGACATGTATGCACGCGACTCATCGATGGAGTCTTGTACTGTTCATGTTGCTATCGAGCTCGCGTGGACGCGCCACACCCCAGCACTGCTTGCGGCGGGGAGCATGACGCCGTCGAGGGCCGGGTGGTCCTCGAAGAGCGCGCGCAGCGAGACGTCGTGGCGGACGAGGTTGGCTAGAATCTGCAGCGCCGTGCGCCGTTCCGATTCCTGCGCGGAGCGGCCGCCTGTGCCCTGCCGGGTCGGCTCTGCGGGGTTGAGAGCGGAGCGCTCGAGGAGGTCGAGTGTGCCTGGCCGGGTTACGGGGTAAGGCAAAGGTTAAAAAGGTGAATACAGGGCGAGAGTGTTAGATGGAGGCCAGGGGCAGGGAGAGGGGCAGGGGCAGGGTTGGGGGCAGGTTGATGCTCGGCGTGCTCGGAGCGTGCCTTGCAGCGCGCCAGAGTGCAGCAGCACCGCGTATGTCTCGTGGTCGGTAGAGAGAGCCTCGACCACAGCCAGGATGTCGGCACGCACCTGCAGAGGCGCGTGCGGAGCGAGGGTGCGGAGCGAGGGTGCGGAGCGAGGGTGCAGTGGGAAGGGTGCCGGGCGAGGGTCTAGGGAGGAGGGTGCGGAGCGAGCGGCGTCGGCGTGCACCGCAGCGCGGTCGTACTACAGTATGCAGTGCATACGCCGTGGCTATGCCGTGGCTATGCCGTGGCTATGCCGTGGCTATGCCGTGGCTATGCCGTGGCTATGCCGTGGCTATGGTGTGTGTATCTATGTCGTGCGTATGCCGTGGCTATGCCGCTCTATGCACCGCGGCGTCGTCGTGCTGCAGCAACTCAACGGTCGAGCGCAGCAGCACGCGCTGCGTCGCGAGAGACCTGCAGAAGTCGCGCCGCCCGCCGAGCAGCGCCAACAGCGCGCTCCTGCGATGGGAGGTGTGCGCGCACTACGCACGCCGTGTACATGCCGTGCGCATGCCGTGCGCATGCCGTGCGCATGCCGTGCGCATGCTGCGCGTATGCAGTGCAGTGCAGTGCAAGTGCGTTCGCAGTGCAGCCCAGCGCACATGCACGAGACGAGCGAACGGTTCTCGAGGCCCGCCTCGTCATCGAGCACGCGCGCGAGAGCAGTCACCGGCAGCAGCGCCCAGGCCTCTGGCGGCGCCTTGCGCGCGTGCAGTAGCGCCTCCACCGCCGCGCGCAGCAGGAGCATGAGGCGCAGCGTCTCCTCCGCTGCCGCCTCGCCGCCGCCGCCGCCACCGCCGCCGCCGCCGCCGCCGCCGCCGCCGCCGCCGCCGCCGCCGCCGCCGCCTGTGGAGCCAAGGCCGCCGGCGCCGATGCCACCCCGCGCGGCAGCGACCTGCAGCACCTCGCACAACCCGCCGAGGCAACACGCGCCATCTACGCCGCTGACGGCGATCGCGCGGTACAGTAGGCCGCGGTTGAGGTCGCAACGTAGCAACACGCGCAGCGCGGCGAGAGCGAGGCCTGCCGCGCCCGCGGCGGCGGCCGCGGCGAGCGTCGGATGTGGGCCGGCGGCGGCCGAGGCAGAGGCGAGGTCGGCTGCAGTGGCTGCGGGTCGGCCGCCACGCCGGCGGCGGCGGTGGCGGCGGCGGTGGCGGTGGCTGCGGCGGCGGCAGCAGTGGCGGCGGCGGCGGCGGCGGCGGCTGAGGCGGCGGTGGAGGCGAGGGAGGCGAGGCGTGCAATGACCGCCTGGGGCACAGCCACCTGCAGGGGGTACAGCGGTACATGGGTGCAGGGGTGCAGGGGTGCAAGGGGTGCAAGGGGTGCAAGGGGTGCAAGGGGTGCAAGGGGGCATGGGCGCAGGGAGGCTGTAGGTGTGTAAGGATGCAGAGATGCTGTAGGGCTGCAGGCGTGTAGAGAGGTGGCAGGGGCCGCACGCTCAACCTGCTCCGGCGCAAGTTCTGGATAGTCGGAGTAGGTTAGGCGCGCGGCGAGCTCGCGCACCTGTGTGCATTGCACATCCAGCATGCATCTACAGCGTTCATTCCCAGTGCACATGCAGTGCACATGCAAGTGCACAGTGATGCGCATATGCGACGGTGGTGGACGAGCACACCGGTGACTGGTCGAGCTGTGGTGAAGGGGTGGTGCAGGGGTGGTGACGGGATGGCGATGGATGGGATGGCGGTGGGGCACGCGGTGCATGTACGGGTGCACGTGCAGTGCACGTGCCGTGGGGCTGTGCACACGCACGGTACACGCACGGTACACGCACAGCACACGCACGGCACATGCACGGCACATGCGAGTGCACACGTAGCGCCGTGAGCTCACGCACCGCGGCCGCTGGCAGCGAGAAGCAGATGCCGGATGTGCCGCCGGAGCCATGGGCCGCGCCGAGGAAGACCTTGATGACACTGGGCGGCTCCAGCGTGGGCACGACGGCCACCGCTGGCGCGGCGGGTGCGGCGGGCGCGGCGGGCGCGGCGGACGCTGGCAAGACGGGCCCCTCCAGCGATCCCGATCGCGAGATTCCGTCACCCATTGGCGCGTCTATTAGAGATGCACAGCTCTGCGCCGCGTCCACATCCCACCCCTCCACCAGCTCGGCCAGCGGCGGCGGCGGCGGCGGCGGCGTCGCCACGCGCGCCGACTGGGGCCGAGAGCCTGGACGAGGCTGTTGCTGCGACCCCGCGGCCGCGGCGGGTTCACGCGCGGTTGCCAGACCCCTTAGTGCTTTGGAGCCCCCCCCGCGGCCGCCCCTCCCACTGCGCGGCGGTGCCGCGCGCCGCGGCGACGCCAGCGTCACCTGCGCGACTCCCAGAGCCTCGAGCGCCCCCGCCTCGAGCAGCACGGGCCGTGCGAGCGGCTGGCGTGCGAGATCGCACAGCGCGCGCACCGCCCAGCCACGCAGCTCACGCTGGGGAGATCGCAGCGCCAGGTAGAGCAGCCGGCTCACCGCCGCCTGCTCATCCGCCTGCGCCCGCAAGACCGTGAGCGTGTCATGTGCGTGCGCAGTGCATGCGCAGTGCGTGCGCAATGTGCATGCGCAGTGCGTGCGCAATGTGCATGCGCAGTGTGCATGCGCAGTGCATGCGTGACGTGCACGAACAGTACAAGTACAAGTGGGCATGCCTGCACCAGCAAGTCAGCGAGCAGTCCGCCGCTGCCGTCGCCGGTGGCGGCGGCGGCGGCGGCGGCGGTGGCGGCGGGAAGGTTGAGGCCGCCACCCAGCGCAAAGAGCACCCCTTCCGCCGCAACGCGCTCGGCGACGGCGCGGGGAGGCTCGGCGGCAGCGGGGGCGGCGGCGGCGGCGGCGGCGGCGGCGGGGTCGCCCTCGGCGGCAGCGGCGTCGCGCGCGGCGGCGGCGCCGAAGACCCGCGCGAGGGTCGCGAGCAGGCCCTCTGGCATGGCACAGAGCGCCGCGGGAGGGAAGGCGCGGCAGGCGCCGTGCAGCGCCTCGAGCACGATGGGGTACTCCGCCGAATACCCTGCCTCCCTCCGCCGACTGGCCGCGCTGCCGCTGCTGCCCGGCCGGCTGCTGCCCGGCCGGCCGCTCCCCGGTCGGCCACTGCCCGGACGCGAGGCGGAGCGCGGCCGATCGGGCGCACGTTCGCCAAGCCAGTGCGCGCAGATCCGCGTGAGCGCACCGCCGAGCGCGGCGCGCGGCGCGACGCCTCCGAGCAGCGACGCCGGCACGTGGGCTGGCAGCCGCGCGAGGGCGCTCAGCAGCGCCGCGGCGATCATCGGCCGGAGGGAGCGCCTGGGCGTAAACACGGCCACCAGGGGTGGATCCGCGACGTCGGCGGGTGGGTGTGCGCAGGCGCCGCCGCGCCGCCGTGCCCCCCCCCCTTCCCCCCCCTCCTCGGCATCCACGCGGCGAGAGTGCTCCTCTCGGGATCGGTGGCCCATCCTGAGCAAGCGGGCAGGCCCGTGGAGCGGCAGGTGGCCAAATGCGCTGCCAGGCTGCAGCCGAGCCACGGCACTTTGACCCTGCTGCGGCGCGGCGTGGTGGGATCTTCGGCGTGGGCGTGGCCAAGGTGCCATCCATCCAGCTCGAGGGGGATGTGCAGCTCCGGCCCTTCCCACTCGCCCGTCCCGTCCCACCCCGAACCCGCCGCCGCTGCTGCCGCCGCCGCTGCCGCCGCTGCCGCCGCCGCCGCCGCCGCCACCGTTGTCGCTGCTGCCGCCGAACTTTCTTCCCCCGCCGCTGCCGCTGCTGAGCTATTCTCTGGCACCGCTGCCGCCGCCACCGTCATGAGGTACCGTGCGTCCTCCCGCGCGCGCGCCCGCTCGCGCCGTGCCGCGACGCGCGCCCTCGCCACGGCGCGCGCCGCGCCGCATAGCGGCACCGCCGCCGCCGCCGCACCGGCAGCGAGCGTGTGCGTGGGCGCGTGTAGCAGTGCCGGGGCCAGGCGGCGGCACAGCAGCGCTGCCGACTCCGAGAGCGATGAGAGGGTCTCACCCCGACCTAACAGCAGCTCGGCCGCCGTCTCCGCGCTCTCCTACTCACGCGCGCGTAGGTGCAGGTGGGGGATACAGGCGGTGCAGGGAGTGCAGGCGGCGCGGTGCGTGCGGTGCGTGCGGTGCGTGCGGTGCGTGCGGTGCGTGCGGTGCAGACCTGCACGCGGGGCCGCGCCACTCCGCCGTGTGCGAGCAGCCAGATACGTGCGAGCAGCTCGGCGCTCTCGCCCACCTCGCGCGCCGCCTCCGCTTCGCCCGCCGCCTCATCGTCGTCGCCGCCGGTCTCCTTCCCTTCCCATTCCCCGCCGCCGCGGCACAGGAGGTCGCCGAAACGTGCGCTGCGGTGACTCGCGCCGAGCTCGGCCCAGATCGCGATTTGCAATGTGTCTACTATCGCGCTGTCCGCGCGGTGCGCCTGCTCGGCCAACTCAGCCTCGCTCCCCCTCCACGCCGCCACCGTCTCCTCCTTGCCGCCCACCGCAGTCGCTGTTCCCGCCGTCGGCGTCGGTGTCGCCGCCGCCTCCGCCGCCTCCGCCTCCGCCGCCTCCGCCGCCTCCGTCGCCGCGGCGCGGTGCTGCGCGCCACGCAACAGGCGCACAACGAGCGCCGCCGCGTCATGCGTCACCGCCTCCTCCGCCTCCGCCGCCGCCTCCGCTGCGCCCAGCCGCCTCAGCAGCGCCTCGCCGCCGCCTGCACCCTCGAAACAACCGCCATCGTTGACCACCTCGCCGCTGCCGCCTGGGCCCCCGATGTCGCCGTCGAAGTCGCCCACCTCGACGCCTTTGCCCGCTGCCTCCGCGTAGAGGAGCTGCGCGCGCAACCCATGAGGCCCGCGGAGGCCGGCCCACAGTCGGAGGAGGCGGGACACACCTGCACATGCAGTGGGCGTGCAGTAGGCATGCAGTGGGCATGCAGTGCATATGCCAGCGGCACGAGGAGGGGGCGCGCACCGCCCCGCTCCCGCGCGCAAGCCGCCAGCAGCGAGCTAGCATGCGACGCCACGTCAAGTGATGGTGAGTGCAGAGCGACCTCGAGCGCGAGCTCGATCAGGCCGTCCTGAGGCTGCGGGCCGCCGTCGACCTCGCCGTTCTGCTCGCGCACCAGTAGCATGCTCGCCGAGAGCAGGCACCCCTCGAGCACCGGCAGCAGCCGCCGCCGCAGCTTCGCAGCTTGCGTGGGGTCTTGGGCGTCTAGCGCCGCGTCAACACTCAGCACGGCACTGGCAAGCGCGGCGATGCCCACGAGCAGAGTATCGTCGGCCGGGCTGGCGTGGGCCGTCTGAACGACCAAGGTGACGAGGCTCTGGGCAGCCCCGACCTGCCTCGGGTCGCGTAGATCAGAGGCGGCCCGCACCTTCAAAGCCGCCGGCAGCGCGAAGCCGTGGGCGGAGCCTTGTGCGCACAGCTGCTCAAAGCACGCCTCTGCTGCCGCGGCTGCGATCGAAGCTTCTGGGGAGGTGAGCATGCACCGATCACGCCAACGCCGCCAAGACTTCGCCAACCCGGCGCGATGCAGTGTCTCGCCCCTGCATCAATCGCCCGCGGCGCGGCGCCAATGAGCTTCAGAAGATAGTGATAATTTATTATTCGACTCACCACAGCCTCACGTCTTGCCATACAGTCGCTCACGGGCCAAGGGATAACTAAGGCTCTATACCCTCTCTACCAACAGTCGACTACTTAAATCAGCAGCTTCTCGATGGCGTCCTTAAGCTGCTGGATCTGGTTCTTCAGCTGCGAGCCCTCGTTGGTCGTGATTGAGCAGGCGATAACGGGGCGCGACACGCCGCACGAGCGGCCGAGCGCTTGCTTGTGCGGCACAAACACGTACGGGACGTTCTGCGCACGAGCAGGGCACATGTGTGAATGCCAGCACTGCCACATCTACTGAACAGTGTCAGGCTGTGGCAGAGGCTGTGGCAGGCGAAAGGCGGGCATGCTGCGGCGCCGACCTTGTCCTCGCACAGCAGCGGCAAGTGCAGGAGGATCTCGAGGGGCTCGGCGTCCGCAGACATGACGATGAGCTCGGCGATGCCACGATTCAGCGTTTTGGTGGCTGTCGGTGGCAAAGGGGCGATCATGTCAGGAATGATCACGCCCCTAGATGTGCTCGCCCGGGGCCGGGGCTGCGTGGTGAGGTGATTGGTCTGGCGTACTGCCTTGCACAGGGTGGGCGGGTGGTTCTATGGTTGCAGTCAGAGGCGTGGCTCACCCTCGTTGGCGCCCTTCTTCAGCTGCTTGTAGTTGGCAGCCTGCTGGGTGACGTCAAGGATGGTGACGGTGAGCTGCGCATCCGCCAGCGGGAAGGCCTTCGGGTTGGGAGTGTCAGCCTGCGCAGGCAGATTTGCGTGAACGGTCAGCTATTCAGCTGATCAGCTGGTCAGAGTGCAAACGGAAAGCCGAACAGGGGGAGCGTGCTGCTGCTGCTTGACGCCAGCCGTGCGAGGTGGTGGCACAGACATGGCGCACCATTCTGGACGCTGACGGGGTGAAATCTGGTGATCATCCGTGGCAGGATTGTGCTTGGTGACGTGCTGGTCGAACACGTAGTGGAAGCAGACGAACAAGACGCCGTAGGGGTCGGGAGTCGTGTAGGCGTGAAACTTAAGCACATTATCTTTCCGCCACTAGATGTGCTCATGTTGTACATCTCCCTAACAAAATCAGACAGGCAGACAGGTCTGTTTGTCCGTTCCTCTCTCTCTCTCTCTCTTAATTTTATTACTAGGGTGGCACCCACTGTGTCAACACGCTAATGATACTGCACCTCTGCACGCGGCACACACTGATGACATCCGCTGGTTAACACCCATGATTCCGCTGGTTAACACCCCCACGGGGGGTCCCGGTGCTAGAGTCTCGAGTGCGCCGTGCGCACTCTAGAAGCTCGCGTTCTTCTTGATCGCCCGCTCGATCTCGATCGCGACCCCCCACTGCACCGCCAGCGAGAGCAGCTGGCCGTGG
>Ga0209302_10002398_pt1 | contig 10937 bp, 8 predicted proteins | sample ArcOceMetagenome_2_FD_187445 | JGI IMG/M metagenome (GOLD analysis project Ga0209302, IMG submission 187445) | Marine eukaryotic phytoplankton communities from Arctic Ocean - Arctic Ocean ARC135M Metagenome (SPAdes) (version 2) | ecosystem: Environmental > Aquatic > Marine > Oceanic | place... | reverse complement strand
TGCAAGCAGACTTCGAGGGCGGCATCCCGCCCAGGTGAGACGCGCCCCCGTCCCCACCCCCCCCCCCCCCCCCCCCCCCCCCCCCCCCCCCCCCCCCCCCCCCCCCCCCCCCCCCCCCCCCCCCCCGGGCGTTCCCCGCTCCCGCTCCCCTCCCCTACCTCCCATCCCCGCCCGCGGCCCCTCCCCTCAGCCCCTGACGCGCGCGCCCGGACGTGTGCAGGAGGCCGCGGCCGCAGCCTGGGAGCTACGCGCTCTTCTCTCGGTGCGGCCGCTTCACGGCACACACGCCGGCCCCCACCTCCCAACCAGCTCCGGCCTCGCCGCGCGGCCGGGCGGTCTCGTTGCGCGACTACGGCGTGGCAGCGGCCGCGGCGGCCGCCGCGGTGGCCGCCGCAGAGCCTATGGAGGGCTTCTGGCCGTCTGGTAGCGAGGCGGAGGAGAGTGGCTGCTCATCCTGCGATGGGGAGGAGGAGGAGGAGGAGGAGGGGAGCGAGGGGAGCGAGGAGGAGAGCGAGGCGTGGTTGGAGGAGCAACAGGGATGCACGCCTCTGCGCACACCGCAGCAGGGCTACGCACCTCGCGGTTGGAGGGGCGGCCTGGCTGAAGGGGAGGAGGAGGAGGAGGGCGAGGAGGAGAGCGCGAGCGAGGAGGAGGACTACGACGGTGAGGAGGACGACGACGGGGTCGAGGGCTGCGGGGTGGAGGGCTGCGGTAGCGGCTTTGAGGCCGCGCTGCCTCCCGAGGAGAGCACTACCCCCCTCAGGCTCCATGAGTCTCCGAGCATCATCGGGCTGCTGCCGACGCACGACGCGCTCTTCGACGACGCCGACGACTTCGACGGCGGCGCTGGCCGGCTCAAGGTCGAGCTCTCGCGGCGGCTCGATGAGATGGTCGTGGCCATGGACACGGGCTCGCCTCCCGCGGTGACCGACCTGCTGCTGCCGGCGGACTTGCTGCCGGTGGGCGGCGCGCGCGCGGCGCCGTGCCCCGCTGCGGAGGTGCACGAGGTGACGCGAGATCTCGACGGGCACGTCGACGCGCTGACGCCCGCGACGGCCTGCGGCGAGGATGGGCTGGAGGTTGGCGGCGGCGCCAGCGGTGGGTGGCTCGAGTACCTGTTTGGCGACGCCTCCAATGAGCTGATCGGTGGCGCTTGTTGCGTCGGCGGGTGCAGCGTCGGTGGGTGCGGCGGATGCGAGGTCGGCGGCGAGGCATTTGGGGATGCGGCCACTTGGGAGGACGCGGGGGCGGGCGCAGCGGCGGGAGCAGCGGCGGCGGCTGCGGCTGCGGCTGCGGCTGCTGTGGTGGCGGCGGGAACGGCGGCGGAAACACCGGCAGCGGCGGCGGGGGTGGCGACTGCGGCGGGGGCGGCGGTAGCCGTGGTGGCGGCGGCGGCGGGGATGGTGACGCGGCACAAGAAGCGCTCGGCGGTGAGCGTCGAGACGTGCGCAGACGAGGCGTGCGGTGCGCCGCCGGCAACAAGCCCGCGCTCCAAGAAGCGGCCGCGTGGCCGCGCGCCCAGCGGCAAGTCGTGGAACTGCGTGGCGGGAATGTGGGAGTCCGGCACCGACGCCGCCGGCGCCGATGCCGGCGCGAGCGCGCCGGCCACCAGCGAGTGGCCCGCCAGCGCGACGCCGGCCGCGCCTGTGCTCGTGATCACGCTGCCGGCCGCCGTGCCCGCACCCGAAGCCTCAGCTCCTGCATCGCCTAGCTTTTCGTGCGCGCGTGCGTACAGCCCCGCCGTGCCGGACGCCGTGCCGCGTGAGACGCAGCTGTCGCCGCACCGCGATTTACACCGCGACCTGGCGACACTGAAGGCGGCTGCGGTGCTGGACGAGGAGGAGGCGGCAGCGGTGGACGAGGAGGAGGCGGCAGCGGCGGATGCGGCGGAAGCGGCGGCAGCGGCGGAGGCAGAGGCGGCGGAGGCGGCGGCGGAGGCGGAGGCGGCGGAGGCGGCGGCGGAGGCGGAGGCGGCGGAGGCGGCGGAGTCGGAGGCGGTGAGCGGACTGCCTGAACTGCTTCTGTCGCCGACGCTCGCCGGGCTCTACGTGATCGTCGGGCGTGGCGCTCCGGCGAGCGGTGGCGGCGACGAGGGCCTCCCCTGCCTCCCCTGCCGCGCCCCCCCTGAGGCGGCGGCGCCCCCCCTGCAGCCTTGGCGCTCCCCATACGTGGCCGCCGCGGCCGCGGAGGAGGTGGCGGCCGCGGAGGAGGTGGCGGCCGCGGAGGAGGCGCCCTGCTTCCCATACGTTGTCATCGGCTGCGGCGTTGGCGGCGGCGGTGCGGGTGGCGGTGGCGGCGCGTGGGGCGCGTGGGGGGGCGAGCTCGCGCCGGGGTCGCACCTCGCGCCGAGCTCGCCCACCGAGTCGGAGGCGGCCGTGTCGGAGGCAAGCCACTCGGACGACGTCTCGACGGCGTCGACGCACACCGACATCGAGGCTGCCGAGGCCGCCGAGCGCCTGTCGACGCGCTTCGAGCTCCCGCACCTGCGCTCCAACACGGGCAGCTCCCTGCTGAGCGCCGACGCGCGCCTCCCCTGCGGCGCACCGTCGGTGCGGGGCGCGCCGACGCGCTTTGCGCGCGCTTGACGACAAGCAGCAACCGTCGCGGGTGCCCGCGACGGTTGCCGCGCCCGCAGCCTCTGTCGCAAGAGGCAGTGCGGGCGCGATCAGATGGTAAGATCCCCCCGGGCCGGAAGGTCCGGGCCCGCGATTTGGCGGCGTGCGCCGCCGAGGCGCGAAATGGTGTTCCGGATGCAAATGCCGGCATTTCTTCGTTCGCTGTGTTTCGCTCACGCACGAGGAAGGCCGAGAATGGTGTTGCTGTTGGGAAGATCGGCATGTCGATCCGAAGATCGTTCGAAAAATAGCGGAGCGTCTCAGAAGGTGTGTTGCGTGTGGCAGTGTGGGAGCGCGGGTAAAGCCGTGTAAACTTTCACTTTTCTCTTGCACATTAATCATCGTGAGATCTATCATGGCCGTGCTGCTTTTCGCTATTGATTTGTCCGCGAACCAATTTTCTCACTCGGTACACTCGCCTCCCCGTGTCGCGGGCCGTCGGGATCCATGGCACTTGCCGTGCACCTGGGGGGGGAAATACTGTGCATGAAATTCTATAAAACGCGCGCGCGATCAATGGCCCGATTATACGTCCGCGAACTTTGCTGCTTGTCAGCCATTCGCATTGATAGTGGGGGGCTGGGGGAAGAGTCACACTCGAGCAGGAGTGTCGTTGTGATTTGTGAAAGTAATCTATCATCGAGGCGTGGTGCTCCCTCTAGGACTCGGACGCGGCAGCTCCAACTCATCGGCGAGGTTGTCCCTGTACTTATCCCACTGATTCTGCTCGTGGATGGTCTTGCGTATCAGAGTTTCGTCCAAGTAGGTCCTTTCGGCGTACTCCCGCATGAGCGCCTGCGTCCGGGTGTCGATGAGGCGGTAGAAGTCGTACTTTGAGATCACGAGTACCTCCACCGGGCAATCCCCGGTGACGACCGACGCGGTGTGCGGCCCCCTGTCAAGCATCGCCATCTCACCTGTAGGCAGTAGGCAGTCGGACGTAGGCAGTGGGCAGTGGGCAGTGGGCAGTGGGGAGGAGTGGGCAGTAGGCACTAGGAAGCCAAGCAGCACAGAGCAATAGTGCGTAAGTTAGCCAGATGGTTCGAGCATCGCTATCTCACCAAAGTAATGCCGCACGGGTAGCTCGCATATCTCAAGCAGTGTCTCCTCGGGCGGGGCGCGTGATGGTTGGCGCGAGGAGCCGCCGCCCCTACCGCTGCCGCCCCAACCACGTGGCGAAGGTGGAGCGAGGCCGAGCATGCCCTGCTGCCGCTGCGTGAGCTGCATACGCTTGATGACGCGACAGCTGCCCTTCGTGAGGAGGTACATCGCGTCGGTCTGCTCCCCCTGCGCGATGGTCAGGTTGAGGATTAGGATTAGGATTAGGGTTGGGGTTGGGGTTAGGGTCAGGACCAGCGTCAGGGTTAGGGTTTGGAAGTAGTTGAGGCGGCCCACCTGCGCGATGATGGTGGTGTTCTTCTCGTACTGGCGCTTCGTCATCACTTCCGAGATGCCTCGCAGGTCCTCTTCCGACCAATTCCCGAAGATGAAGATGCTGCGCACAAACCTGACCCTCCGGTCGAGCTCCGCCTCGTGCAGCTCATGCAGTTTGCGGTCGTACACCTCCTTGTCGATCTTGAGAAGGTGCGAGTGCATCGCGGTCCGCACGCTCGCTTGCCGTTTGGAGCTCCCCGAAGGAGTGAACAAAGCGAGCTCCCCGAAGGAGTCGCCGTCCTCGAGCACACACACGCAAGAGCCTAGCTTGGCCAGCTCGGCTGCGAGCTTCGCCTCCTCCTTGGCCACCTTCGCATCCTCGCTTTCCTCGCCTTCCTCTTCGCTGTCCACATTGGGTTCGACATCCAGCTTCCTCGAAGTCGCGTTCTGCGCGCCCTGCTTCGGCGGGCTAAGGCCCACCATCATACCCCAACCCGCCGCCTTTGCGGGCTTCGTGTGGTCCACATAGACCTTGGCCGCGCCATGGTAGATGACGTAAACTGACTTCCCTTCGTCCCCCTGCTGGAAGACCAGCGTGTCCTTGGGAACAAACGCAGGTTGAATCACGCGGCAGATCTCTCTGTGCTGCTCGGGCGAGAGCCGCTGAAAGAATTTGCTATCGGCTGTGGCCTGCAGGATGGTCTGCAGGTCGTCGTCACTTCGCTCCGACGAGGGCTTTCTGAGCACCTGTAGCACCGGGTCGGCTGTCTCGTCCAGCGTGGTGTCCGGGTCAACGAGCACCATCTCCGGCCTCTCCTCCGGTTCCTTGCCCAGAGTGTCCCATACGTTTTTGGGCTTGTTAATCTGGAAGGCGGACACCACGAAAGAGGCCGCCATGACTCGGCCGCCTGCGCTCTTTAGGGCCGCAAGGGCCCGGCTGGGGCGTTCGCTCACACTAGGGAGCAGCGCGTCATTCGGATCGACAGGTCTCATCCACCGGACCGAGCCGATCCTACGGTGTTTGAAGGAGATGTCGCTGCCCGTCGGCTTGCTCTTTTGGACTAACGACATGCCGTAGAACGGTACTCCCTGGAAACTCGAAACTTGCAAGCTCGGTAAGCCGGCTGCGCGCAGGGTGCCACCTCACTAAACATCAAAACCGTAACCCACATCCCAAACACGCCTACCTATCTATCTATCTAGGGCAAACATGGGCAAAACTAAGGGCAAGTAGTAAACATACAAAACGCCGAGCGGTGCTGCGGCGTAGAAGAGCACTATTGGGTTTGAGGTGGGCAGGGAAGCTGCTCGTCTTCTCATTATCCGCCGCCGATGCTTGACCCGGACAACGATTTGGACACGGCTCTGCCCAGTTTGCACGGCCGCAGCAGACAGAGACCACGAATAGAGGATACGCCTCTCCGGCCAGCCGCATCCCACGAGGCCCCCAGATCGCACGGTCGCAGTAGACAGAGACCACGAATAGAGGACGCGCCTCTCCGGCCAGCATGCCACGAGCCACCATGGGAGGACGGAGGGGATGCTGGAGCTAGCAGAACACGACGACCAGCAACCGTGGAGCTGGAGCTACCGGACACCACACTGTGGCAAATCCAAAGGCGCAAAGCGGGCCGATTCCACCACCTCGATGAAGACGTGGACGACGAAGAAGCTTCGAGTGTCTCAGCTACTACGGCAAACGGGCACGGCGCAGAGGCCAGGTCCAGGTCAGCCAGCGACCAGCAGCCCGACCATTCCGATCGCAAAGACGGCCTCATCTCGACGATCCGCCACAGAATATCACCCCGCAGCGCAAACACAGCTTACCGCTGCGGGATTGGCCTCGTGCTTGCAATAGGTGGCACGAGCGCTGTCGCTGGCGTGGTGACACGGAACACGCCGTCTTATGCGACTCTTAGCAAGCCATCTTGGCCACCGCCACCACAACCTCCCCTGTCGCCGCCGTTGCCACCTGAGCCACTGCCCTCACCACCGCCTCCGTCTCTGCCGCCCTCTCCACCGCCACCCTCGCCACCTCCATCGCCACCACCATCGCCATCGCCGCCGTTGCCACCGCTACCACCGCCGCCCTCACCGACACCGCCCGCACTACCGCCCTCACGCCCCCCACCGCCACCACCCCTGCAACCACCACCCTCACCGCCCTTACCGACCCCACCGCCGCCGCAACCACCCGTTCTCGGATACCTCAACGCGAAGTGGGAATATGGCGAGCCCTCAAACGATCTGGCGGAAGCCGGCGTGCTCGCACATGTGCTCGACGGCGATGGCATTACCATGGGCGGCTTTGAGGGCACACCGCATAGCCTACCGCCCTCCGGAGACGTGCTGTGGAACAAGCTCGGACAGCACGGGACCACGCGAACTAGCGACCGGGTCGCCGCCAGCATAATCAACAAGGCAATGCCCTCGCTCTATGAGCCGACCAACGTCGAGTTGCTGGTGAAGAAAGGCTTCGCGAAGCTGCCCTTTGTTGTGCTCCACGACAATGAAGGTGTCCGCAACCGCATCAACTGCTGCTACCCCAACGACTCTGGATCGATTCAGTACCAATGCCGCCCGCTGGGTGGGCGGCCGGGGTGCACTCCAGGCTGTTCTCGCAACGCGGAGCCGCCCAACAGGCTCAAGCAGTGTCTCGCAGGCATGCGTATCCCCGGCGACCAAGGCGACCACGGCGACCACGACGACGAGTGGCACAGATGCCGCCCAGAGGACGCGTTTTGCGCGTATGCTTACAACGAGGTGATTCTTGACAGTTGGCGCGACGGTGGCTGGAACAGGGCCCCCATGGTCGCTGCCGTTGCCGTCGCCTTCGACGCGTCGGAGCAAGCCCTCGCGCTCGCTCGAGAGGTGCACGCTGCGGCACTGTCTGACAACCCCAGCATCCCGTTCCTATTCTACGACAAGCATGCGTCGGACGGACAACCGTTTTATTTGCCCGACCAGCACGGGCACAGCCACCCGCGCCCGCCCGGGTCGCCGCCGTCGCCGCCGTCGCTGCCGCCGCCACCGCCGAGATTCGCCCTCGCCGACCGTCTTGCACTCAAGAGAACCTGCAGGGGTTACGACCAATCGAAATGCACGAGCCCAAATGCGAATGGGGGGTTCGACTGTTACAACCCGCAATGGAGCAATGAGCCGCCCTCGTGCAGGGATGGCTACAGGGGTGTTGAGCTGGGCATGGAGACCGGCTGGCTGTACGCGTGCTGCCCGCCTTGAATAGAGCGGGGGCAGCTCAAGGCTTGCTGCGGGTCTGGGGGGCAATTCAGTGACGGCGCTGGATACCATGCGTTATGCATTTACATTTGTCAGCCGGACACACACAGGGCCAGGCTCCGTTTTGCGTGTGATCGGGGTTCCCCTGGCTGGGCAAGTATTCCTAGGCCCAACCTTATTATGAATAGTCATTAAACAAACTTTCAACAAAAAATGGATTCACATTTACTGAAACTGAAAAATAGCGGTCCGGGAGGACGGTGGGGTAGTGTGGTCTTCGGATGGCGCGCCCTTCGCCCACCCCGTGTCGTGTTTGTTATAGGCTGTGTGTCTTGTAATAAATTCTCTCACTTCAGGCAAAAAACGCTGTTTCTGAAACTGAAAAAAAGCTGTTTCAGCGCTGTTTCGGCGACCTTTCGCACCAGCATGTTCGCGGCGAGCTTCGTCGCGTGCAGCGTGGTCGCTCTGGGCCGCGGCACGCTGCTCTCGCTCCCCTCGACCGTGCCGGCTCGAAACCATCATTCGCCACGCTGCCAGGCCGCCGCCGCGTGGCCCGGCGAGTCGGACGGCCAGGGCACCTATGCCCCGCCGCCCGTGAGGCCGACAGGGCGGTGGCAGCAGATCGGCGCGTGCGACGTGCTGCTGCCCGAGTTCGGAGGCGAGTGCGGTGGGATCGTACATTTTGTCGGCGGTGCCCTCGTCGGCGGCGCTCCCCAGCAGACGTACGGCGCCTTCCTCGAGACCCTCGCCGACCACGGGCTCTGTGTTGTCGCCAACCCCTCGGGCGGTGTGTTGTCGCCTAACCACGGGCCTAGCCCCCGCCCTCACCCTCACCTTGCACCTCCAAGCCTTCACCCTAGCCCTCGCCCTCACCCGCACCATTGTCTCACGCCCTACTGTAGGGCTGACGGGTCTAGACCACTGGGAGGCGGCACGCGAGGTGGGCAGCCAGTGGACCGAGGCGCAGGCCGAGCTGCGCGCCGAGCTCCAGGCGCGCGGCGTCGCCGCCCCCGCGCGCCTTCCCGTGGTCGGGCTTGGCCATTCGCTGGGGTGCAAGCTGCTACTACTGCTCGGCTCCGAGCCGACTACAGGCACCTTAGTGACCCTAGCCCTAGCCCTAGCCCTAGCCCTAGCCCTAGCCCCAGCCCTAGCCCCAACCCTAGCCCGAACCCCAACCCCAACCCCAACCCCAACCCCAACTCGAACCCTAGCCTTTACCCTGGGCCTAGCCCTAGCCGCTGCAGGCTCGCGGCCAGGGGGCGGCGAGGTGGCGCCGAACACCCTAGGGCACCGCGCCAATATGTTCGTCTCCTTTAACAACTTCGACGCGCAGCGCTCAGTGCCGCTGCTCGAGCCCGCCGCCAAGCTGCAGGCGGCGCTGCAGAGCGACGACCCGGGCCCCGAGCTGCTTGCCGCCCTCGCCGCGCTGGGCGGTGGGCTGGGCGGAGCGCTGGGCGGAGGGCTGGGCGGCATTGATGTCGGCGCGGCGGTGGGCGGCGCCGGCGCGGCGGTGGGCAGCGCGGTGGGCGACGCGGCGGACCGCGCCAGCAAGGCCTTCGGTCTGGGCGACCTGCGCTCAGGCCTGGAGGATCTAGGCGGTTCCATGGGTGAGGCGGCGCGGCAGGCGACCGAGGCGGCGGGCTTCGACCCGAGCGCAGCGTGGGGGGGCGGGGCGTGGGGGGGCGAGGCGGCGGGCGCGGCTTCCTCCCCTGCCTCCCCGGAGACGGCGCCAGAGTTCTCGCCCTCTCCCGCCGAGACGGACGCGCTGCTCTCCGCCAAGTACGCGGTGCCGCGTAACCTGGTCGTGCGCATGGCGACAGACGACCTCGACCAAAGCTTCGGCCTCGCCACGTTGCTCAAGGCGCGCTACGAGGCCGTCTGGTCCAAGCCGAACCCCAACCCGGCCGCGGGCGGCGGCGGTGGCGGGAGCTCCATATCCGGCGGCGGCCGGCTCGAGTACCGCACGCTGGCCGGCACGCACGTGACCCCCAACCTGCCGTCACTGCGTGGGCTCAGCTGGGACGCGGCCGATATGGCGGTCGGGCTGCTCGGCGGCCCGGCCGGAGCCGTCGCGGGGCGGTTTGCCACCGGCCAGGCGCGCGATATAGCCGAGACGCTGGCCTTCGAGCAGGAGGCGCTCTGCGCCGTCGTTGCCGCCTGGGCGCTCGGAGAGGCGGAGCTGTGCGCAGGTGGCTGGAGGCGGCCTGAGGACATGTGAGGGGCACCCGCAGGGGAGCGGGCGGCGGCAATAACTAAACGCGCCGTGTCGCGTGTGTAGACTTTTTAGTTTCCAGAGACGGCCGGCGCCGAGGTTGTAGATTTCTGAGAAGCCCCTTCGCCCTTGTGGCGACTATATATCGGCTCAATAGGAGCAGAGACGCGCGCGTGCAAGGTCCGGGAAGCGGAAGGTGCAGTCTCGAGTGCTTCACGGTTCACCCCTGAGATTTCACAGAGCACTCGAAAGAAGACCAGAGTGTGTAATGTGGGCCATGTGCTTCATGCTAGGAGTGTGGTAGTGACTGACTGACTGACTATCTGCGCTTATCTTTAAACTGCAGCAAACCCCCCCCCCCCCCGCGCTTGAGCGCACACCAGAGTTGGTTACGCTCGGTGAACGACCTTTGGCGTGATGGGCTTCGGGTTGCAATCGCCGCGCGGCTCCGAGCGCGGCTCCGAGCTGGGACTGTCACCGCGCGCCAAAGTGCCGTTTTCTCCCTGCGGACGGGCCACACCGCGCCTTAACACCGCAGTTCGTCGTGACGGCAGCGTATCTCCCCGGCGCTCGTTCATGGGGCCGTGCGCACCCATGCCCGCGCTCGCAGCACCCAAAGGCGCGCCCACGGCACGCCCGAAGAAGAAGAAGGGCCCCGACCCGCATTGGATGACATCGAGCGAGGAATGGCACATCAACTTTGTGAAAAAGGGAATGGTCAAGCACCTGCCGCAGTTCAATATCCCAGAACTCGCCCCAGGCGAGGTGCCGCCGATCACGCCCTCGATGAGGGAGAAAGCGCTGCTGCAGAAGGGACCCGATGAGGTGGCGGCGGACTTGAAGGGCCGCACGTTCCACTCGGATATCTTCAACGCGATGCCACCGCCGGAGGGCTACTTTGAGGACGGAGCGTTCTTGCACCCCGCAGAGCCGCAGCAGGAAATGCTGCCCGGCGATGATCGGCCAAGGTGGAAGAACTGAGCATGCCCAATGATACGTTTCCCTTGACGGGACACGTCCGGGAGCCATGCAAAAGCCGCTGCATTGAGATCAGGTTGAGATGTACATTTTTTTGCTTTTGTGCGTGTTGGGTAGCGCTGTGTGCGTGTGATTATATGTGGAGGTTTCAAACACACACTTAAAAACGCGCATGGTGCGATAGGATATTTTTTTGTGCCACAAAAAAGTGGCAGCAGCCACCGTCAGCCAGCACTTTTTTGGCCGACACACGTTTCGTCCGAGTTCCGAGACGCGCGCCCGCCGGAGAGCGGAGATATGTCTTATGTCTCGGCAGTCGGCTGTCGCGTGTTGAGCTCGCGGTCGCGCGGTCGCGCCCCCAGGCCGCGGCCCGGGCGCGCGCCGCCGCGCAAGTGTGACAAAAGTCCGAGAAAACGGACTACGAAGTCCTTCCGCGGACGTCGCGCGCTGGGGGCGCTGCCGCTGGGCGTGACCACACGCCGAAATCGAGTTATCTCTTTCGGCAAGCAGGCCTACCCCCC
>Ga0209302_10002394_pt1 | contig 10944 bp, 17 predicted proteins | sample ArcOceMetagenome_2_FD_187445 | JGI IMG/M metagenome (GOLD analysis project Ga0209302, IMG submission 187445) | Marine eukaryotic phytoplankton communities from Arctic Ocean - Arctic Ocean ARC135M Metagenome (SPAdes) (version 2) | ecosystem: Environmental > Aquatic > Marine > Oceanic | place... | reverse complement strand
ACAGAAATGGTATACAATGCAAGGTGTAATTTTATACCAGTAGTTGGCAGGATCTATCATCTATATCAAGGCAAGAATGAGTTATTCCTCAGTTTAGTAGGTCCTAATGAATGGGATCAAATAAATATCGGAAGTTACAAATTATCTTCAGAACAACTTTGGGAGAAACAATGAGCGAACAAATAGTAGAAACAGCATGTGAAAACTGTCGCATAGAAATAAGCACAGACGGCATTGAAGTAGACAGCAGTACAGGAAACTTATATCTAGAGGCAGGAATTTTAATGACAGTAATAGCAGTTTTATACATTGGCAAGAAACTAGTGGACAAATACATAAAATGAATAAATTAATGGCATTAGCAGTTATATGTATAATGACAACAGGATGTTCGGCAATTGCAGTTGTAGACGTAGCTGCTTCAACAGTAATATATGCAGGTAAAACAGTTGTAAATACTGTGGACTTAATAACTCCTGATATAATCAACCACGACGATGACTAAAGCAAGATAAATATTACTAAGTTAACTTAGATTAAGAGGAGAAAGTAACAATGACTATATTATATGATAACACTGCTAGTTTAAGTACTATGACAGCAGAGGAAGTAACTGAAGTAGTAGCCTTAAACTACAAAAGCATTTGGCAAAAGAACGGAATTAATCCTAAATGGGGGCTGGAAGAACTAGCACAAGATTATGCTAAATGGTATGTACCAAGAAGTACTAATCGTATAATCACAGCACGAGATTCTGAAGCAGCCAATACAATGGCAGGTGCTATAATTTTGATGAGTACAAAGGAATCTCGGGCAGTTACAGACGAGCCAAAATTAGCAGCTTGGTTTGTGGATAATGATGTAGATATAGAGAAATGTTGTATCCCGCATGTTTTTGTTGATTTAGATTATCAAGGTACTGGAATCTCCACACAATTATTTACTGATATGGAAACATTGGCTGTGTCGTTAGGATTCGAAGATATGATTCTATACGGTGTATTTCCGCGAGCATTTGCAGAATGGGGTCGTGATACTAAGTATGTAGGAAGATGGTCCGCAATTGTTGATCCAGACGGAGTAAATATTGATCCGATCCCAGGTGATGCACTGCCACATGCAGTTCGGATACGATTAGTATAAATTGAAGTCTACACATAAGCTAACTGATGAGCAAAAAGAAGAAGATCGTAGGACGAGGATTCAACATCCTCATATAATCAAGTCTAAAGCACATTGGGATTGGGAATCTGGTTATGGCGATATGGAAGCACCAATAGTAATACCTAACTCTAAATCTAATCATACAACAAAGATTGTAGTATGTACTTTTGTTATAATTGCACTAATAATTTGGATAATTAAATGAAGAAAAAGTTTATAAAAACATACATGGACGTTGCTGAAAGTTTTGCAAAACTAAGTTCAGCAGTACGCTTACAAGTTGGTGCTATTGTTGTTAAAGATGATCGTATTATAAGTATTGGTTATAATGGTATGCCTACTGGTTGGGATAACTGTTGTGAAGATATAATAAGGTCAGACGAAGTAGGATTTCAGGTAACAAAAACTAAAGCAGAAGTGTTACATGCTGAAACTAATGCTATTGCAAAATTAGCTAAAAGTAGTGAAAGCGGATTAGGCGCAGCAATGTTTGTTACACATGCTCCGTGTATAGACTGTGCTAAAATAGTCTATCAAAGCGGAATAGACACTGTATACTACAAAAATGATTATCGTAGTACACAGGGTCTAGAGTTTTTAACTAAGTCAAACGTTGACGTAATTAAAGTTTAATCATCACCATAAACTGCTAATACTGCTTTAACAGCGGCATGGCGTTCGATATCTCCTTTATCAAATTGGACTACAGACAAACACGATTGATCACTATGTTCTAACAGTCTTGTAAAGTCAATTAGTCCGTTATCTTTTAGTCTATCTGCTTGATTTAGATCGCCTGTTACAGCCATCATACTTTCTTCGCCTAAACGAGTAAGCAGCATTTTCATCTGGTTTGGTGTTGCGTTTTGCATTTCGTCTGCTAATATAAACGAACGCTTGAACGTTCTGCCACGCATATAAGCTAATGGTGAAATTTCAATAATACCCTCTTGAATCATACCAGTGATCTCAGCAGCATTAAAATATTCTTTTAACACATCAAATATAGGTCTTGTCCATGGCGCCATCTTTTCTTCTAGCGTACCTGGTAAAAATCCTAGATCTTCATCAACTGAAACAGCCGGGCGAGTAACAATAATCTTGTCAACTGCACCTTCTTTAAACAATTTAACTGCAACTTGTACCGCCAACAGAGTCTTACCCGTACCAGCTGGTCCGATACCAAAAACAATGTTTTTAGATTCGTCTAATAGCTTTAATACGTATGTTTCTTGATTTCTGTTTCTTGGAAGTATGTTAACCTGTTTGTTAGGCTTTTGGAATGGTTTAATATCAACTACGTTATCGTAGCCTTTTTTTGAATTGCGCTTTTCAGCAGCTTTTCTCTTAGCACCCATTAAGTGTCCTCCTTGGTGGGATATGTATGCAAGGACTTATTTTTCCAGTAAAGGAAAACTATTCCCTACACATTTACTTATCATCGAGATATCAGAATAAAAATATATGTTAACTCCCAAAGTGCGATAAATAAGTATAGTAGACTAGAGAATGGACTTTAAATATGTATGACGTGTTAGATATTATTAAAAATGTAGAATCAATATATGATTCTAATACTTCCTTTAATGTGTTAAAGGACTTTGAAAGAGTGCTGGACGAATTAGACATCTATGTTTACAAAAACTGGAAAGACGGTGAACTTGCTATAGGTCCGAACATTGAAAGACACTGGGTTACATGTAGCTTTATGTGGGATGCTGAAAATATGCCAGATCCCATGGGCGGAAAGCGCCTGTTAGATTACGACTGTAAAGTAACGTTTAAAAAGAGCCACGTAATTGAGCCACGTAAAATTGAAAAGCCTGATGACATTCGTCCTGGTACTAAGAAAGGCAAACTAGATCGCAAGCCTATATGGGTTGTAGAGATACAGATGCCAAAGAAGTTAATTGCAGACATTTATACCGGTTATGTAGAGGCAGCATTTATTGATCCAACGCAAGCACCTAATATACCACAAAATGCGGACGCAGAGCCTGCAGAAGATGCAGCGGCTGCATTGCCGGCAGAAGCAGCACCAGAAGAGGCAGCAGTATAATGACACTACAACAATACGATTTAAGAGATTTAGTTGACAACATTCTAGAGATAGATGGCTACAAAAGCAAAATGGGCGCAGACAAAGATATTGTCACTGTTGCATTTGCTACTAAAACTAAGGAAAGTGCCGACGACTTAGCAAGCTTTATTGAACGTGGATATACATTTGTACTAGATGCAGATGCTACAAGCGGTGAGCAAGCAGATGGTACATATAAAGTATTTGTTGAAATGCAGAGAGACGACGAAATTGGTGAGCAAATTATGGAGCTTGCTGGCGGTGTTGAAAACCTGACAGGAATGGGCGATGTTAAGTTTCGATACTACAAAGAATTCCGTAGCAAACCTTTAACACTAGAAGAATTAAGCGTAGCAGTTCCAACTGATCCAGACTTGTATGGAGTCGACAGCGAAATACTTAGCGACATGTCAGAGTCAATGGATAACTACACCAACTTCTTTAACAAGAGTATGGTCGAAAATATAACTATGTGGGGAGACATGCTTACTATTAAAAAAGTATGGGCAGACCCAGTTGCATTTACATTTAAAGCTTTTGGACCGACACAACCAACACTAGATAACATTACTGAATCATTTAATTTTAATGATTTCTCCGAAATTATATTCCTTTCTAAGTACATTGGGGATTATAATATTACTAAGTATGGTAACAAGTTAACGTTCGAGAATAACGGACATACACTTGTCCTAGAACGAATCATATTATAAAGGATAGACATATATGTTAACAGCTACACAATTTGCAGATTTATTTCCGAATTGCAAAGATCCCGAAGGATGGGTAAACGCTATGAATGAAGTGTTCCCAAAATACGAAATTAATACTCCAGAGCGTATTGCAGCATTTATTGCACAGTGTGGTCACGAGTCAGGAGGATGGAGAACATTCTCAGAAAACTTAAATTATTCAGCTAAAGCACTTGATGCTATTTTTGGCAAGTACTTTAAAAGAGCAGGAAGAGATGCACAAGCATATCACAGACAGCCAGAGAAGATCGCTAACGTAGTATATGCCGGACGTATGTCTAATGGCGATACAGACAGTGGTGATGGTTGGAAGTACCGAGGACGTGGTCCTATTCAGTTAACTGGTAAAGCAAACTACACTGCATTTAGTGCAGACATGGATGTAGACGCAGTTGACAATCCAGATAATGTTTCAGAAGATAAAGAAATGGCACTGATGAGTGCAATTTGGTACTGGAATAAAAACAGCCTTAATAAGTATGCAGACAGTGGCGACATTAAGACAATGACTAAGCGCATTAACGGCGGATACATTGGTTTAGAAGATCGTATTCATCACTGGGAAATGGCACTTACTGCAATGGGTGCAAGCTATGAACATAGTGATTCAACCGTTGACGAAGATGATCACGCTGACGCAGAAAACTATGGTGTACTACGTAAAGGTATGCGTGGCGAAGGCGTTAAAGCAATGCAAGAAGCACTTGGTATTGGTGCAGATGGTATCTTTGGTGCTGGAACTGAACGCAAGCTTAAAGAATGGCAAACAGCTAACGGCTTAGGCGCAGATGGTATTGCAGGACCTGCGACACTAGGCGAACTACTAGGATAAGTTTATGAAACTGGCAGGATTACTTTTAATTGTTATAATGACCATGAGTGGTATAGGGTATTGGTACTATACTGACACACAAAATACCATTGCGGTACTAACAGCTAACAATGCAAAATTAGAAATGGCAGTTGCTACCAACGAAGCTACAATAAAAACAATGGCAGCAGACTTTGCAGCAGCAAATGCTGAACTCAAGCGAGTTAACAGTGAATTTGCTGCCATTCGTAAACAAAACAATAGATTAGCAAGTAAGCTTGCTGATTTTGACTTAGCTTTATTAGCAGCTAGTAAACCAGAAAGTATAGAACGGGCAGTTAATAGAGGATCAGCAAATGCAAGCAGGTGCTTTGAATTGCTATCGGGGGCAAAACTAACAGACTCTGAAAAGGAAGCGGAAAATGGTGACAAATTTAACAAGGAGTGTCCTTGGCTTTATGATAATTATAAGTCTAGCGGCATGCTCAACGACACCCCAGCAAATACAAATAACTAGTAAGCCAATTGACAAACCTGAGCTAGTATTACCAGATGTCGACGAAGTTGACATGCGTAAAGTCGAATGGATTATACTAACTGAAGATAATATGGATGTAAAGATTGCTGAACTTAAAGCAGGCGGTGCGGCTTTGGCAATCTTTGGACTCACTGCACAAGGATACGAAAACTTAGGTTTAAACTTTAGTGATATTCGTGCGCTAGTACAACAGCAACAGCAAATTATAGTAGCATACGACAACTATTATAAAGCAAGTGTTCAAGCATTAGATGAAGCAGAAGCACAACGGTTGCAAGAAGAAGTTGCTGACACAGTAACTAAATCACAAGGTTCCAAATGGAACCCATTCGATTAATACGAGACTAAATTATGGCATATTCAGATAAAGTGTTGGATCATTACGAAAACCCTCGTAATGTTGGTAAGTGGGAAATAGCTGATAACATTGGTACTGGAATGGTAGGAGCTCCTGCCTGTGGTGATGTAATGAGATTGCAGATTAAAGTTGATGAAAATGGCATTATAGAAGATGCTAAATTTAAAACATATGGATGCGGTAGTGCTATTGCAAGTAGTAGCTTACTCACCGAATGGGTTAAAGGTATGTCGTTAGGCGAAGCAGGTAAAATTAAAAATACCGAGCTTGCACATGAGCTTGCATTGCCTCCAGTAAAGATTCACTGTAGTGTACTAGCTGAAGATGCTATTAAAGCTGCGGTTCTAGACTATCAAGGCAAAAATCCTGAAAAAGCAAAAACCGGCAATTATTACGAGATCAAATAATATCCCTGCTACGATAAATAGTTAGTGGAGGACACAAATGGATCTTATAGATAGGTTGTTAAGTGATACTTTGTGGATTTACACAAGTATAGCAGGAGCATTATTAGGCGCCGCTTTTTTAGCGTGGTTTAAAGGAACAAGGGCAGGACTTTGGTGTTATGCAAAGTTTGATATGTTTTTAGATTGGCTCGTTGAGCGTTGGGGCTTAACATGGTTTGTTCAGCCTGCAGATGCTTGGCGCAAAAAATACCCGCACGTAACTAAAAAAATAGATGAGCTGGAAGCTCGAATAGCTGAATTAGAGGGAAAATAATATGGCTGAAGAAAAGAAAGACGACAAGAAAAATGTGACAATGGATGCTGAAGTAGCAACCAAAATGGACACTAACGGAGACGGGCACATCTCTGCAGAAGAAATGCAAATGGATCTTGAATTTAAGCGCAAACGTTTAGAAGACGAAGACCTAATGCGTGACGCACAACGTAATATGGCATGGTTTGCACTATTTGGCATGCTACTATACCCATTTGCTGTTGTAATTGCAATACTTGCAGGACTAGACGAAGCAGGAAAAATACTAGGATCTATGGCTCCTACGTACTTTGTATCTGTTGCTGCTATTGTCGCTGCGTTCTATGCCAAAGAAGCAATCAACAAAAAGTAAATCACTACTAACAACGTGTAATAGTCCATGCGATAAGTAATTGTATGGACTATTACTCTATTCTAGGTGTTACTCGTAACGCTTCCCCACAAGATATTAAGAAAGCATACAAGAAAGCAAGTATGATACACCATCCTGACAGGGGAGGTAACCAAGACGAGTTTGTTAAGGTTCAGCAAGCGTATGAAGTTTTGAGTAATAGTGACAAACGTAATGCATATGATCATCCGCAGCAAGCAAATCCATTTGGCGGACAGCAACAAGGTCAAAACCCGTTTGCAGGGACACCTTTTGAACATCATTTTCAACACGGGTTTGGTCAACAGCAACAAAGACAGACTCCTCGCAATAGAGATATTAATGTCCAAGCTGATATAGAGTTAGCAGAGGTATTAACTGGTAAAAATTTAATAATCCAGTATCAACTGCAAACAGGAAAAATGGAAACAGTCACAGTTGATGTGCCTGCAGGAGCAAAACATGGCGATACGATACAATATGAAGGCTTGGGCGATAATGGACACCCAAGATACCCTAGGGGTAATTTATTAGTACGGATAAAAGTTAAAAAGACAAAGCACTGGGAACGAGATTCAGATAATTTAATTACAAAAAAAGACGTAAATGTATTTGACTTATTACTAGGTTGTGTTATACTAGTTACAACACTAGAAAACAAGAAGTTAGAATTAAAAGTACCACAAGGCACAAACCCAGGCCAAACATTTAATATCCCAGGATATGGTTTGCCAAATATGCAAACAGGCAAAAGAGGTAATATGTATATAACTATCGGTATAGATATACCTAAAATAACTGATAAAGATGTGTTAGACAAAATACAACAATTAAAGATTGAAATTAATAAAGGACGTTAAACTACTATGGTAGAACCAAGCAAAGAATTACAACTTGTTTTTGATAAATCAATCAAAGATGCACAAAAGTTGCAGCATGAGTATATAACTCTAGAACATTTGCTATATGCAATGTTCTGTGAGGAAAATTTCGTTAATGTTACTACAATGTATGGCGCCGATGTTGATTATATTAAAGCTAATCTTGAGCATCATCTTAAGACACAATGCGGCGATATTACAATTGAAGCAACAAAATTTAAACCTAAGAAAACTGCAACTGTAGAACGTGTCCTTAACCGTTCATTCACACAAGTATTGTTTGCTGGACGGCAGCATATTGAGTTAACCGATGTACTTCTTTCTATGCTATCTGAGAAGAAAAGCATATGCGCATACTACTTAGAAAAAGGCGGATGCGAGAAAATAAAGTTTTCTGAATTTTTAAATAACGAGTACGAAGAAGACGAAAGCGAAGACGACGAAATGAGCGGAGAAGCTCGCAAGGCACTACGAGCATTTACAACTAATCTTAATGACCAAGTTAAGCGCGGCAAAGTCGATCCTATTATCGGGCGTGGCGAAGAGCTCGAAAGTCTTGCACTAGCATTAGGACGTCGTTCTAAAAACAACGTCCTAATGGTGGGTGATCCAGGCGTAGGTAAAACTGCTATTGCAGAAGGTCTTGCATACAATATCGAGCAAGGCACTGTGCCAGAGTTCCTTAAAGAGTATAAAGTATACAACTTAGACATCGGCGCTATGCTTGCTGGCAGTAAGTATCGCGGAGACTTTGAAGAACGCTTTAAATTAGTACTACAAGCACTACAAAAGCAAGGCAAAACTATTATGTTTGTTGACGAAGCACACATGATGAGTGGCGCTGGAGCAGGTGGCGGCAATAGTTCAAATGATCTTGCTAATATGCTGAAGCCTGCACTAAGTAAAGGTGACTTGAAAGTTGTTGCTTCGACTACATGGGAAGAGTATCGCAAGTACTTTGAAAAAGATCGTGCATTGATGCGTCGATTCCAGCGTGTTGTAGTAGGTGAGCCTAGTAAAGAAACAACTACAGAAATTCTCGAAGGTATTAAGAAGTATTACGAAGAATATCACGGTACTACTATTACAGAAGGCGCTATAGCAGCAGCAGTAAAACTTAGTGTAAAGTATCAGAGTGATAAGAAGCTTCCTGACAAAGCTATTGACTTAATTGATGTTGCGTGTTCACGCTTTAAAGTTAATAATGATACTTCGGAAGAAAAGATTGTTACTGAAGAAGGTATTCAATTCGAACTTGCTAAGATGCTAGACTTGCCTACGGATCAAGTTGCAGAACGTGAATCAGCTAATCTTGCTAATCTTGAAGAGAATATTAAGAAAGTTGTTTACGGACAAGATACTGCAATTGAACAAATTGTAGATAAGATACTTGTTAGTCAAGCAGGGCTTAAAGCAGACGATAAGCCAGTAGGTGCGTTTGTGTTTATGGGTCCAACAGGCACAGGTAAAACTGAAACAGCCAAAGCACTTGCTAGTCAACTTGGTGTAAAACTTGTACGTATTGATATGAGTGAATACATGGAGAAGCACAGTGTAAGTAAGCTAATTGGTTCACCTCCAGGCTATGTAGGACACGAAGAGAACGCAGGTATCTTAATTACTAAGCTACAAGAGTCACCTAACTGTGTATTACTGTTGGATGAGATCGAAAAAGCACACCCAGATGTTGCACAAATCTTGTTGCAAGTAATGGACAATGGTAAGATTACAGGATCTAATGGTAAAGAAGCAGATGCACGTAATTGTACATTAATTCTTACTACTAACTTAGGTGCTAAGGATGCTGAGAAGAATACTATTGGATTCGGCAAAGATAGTGATCATGTGTACGAAGATAAAGCACTTAAAAAGTACTTTAGTCCAGAGTTCCGCAATCGTTTAGATGGTGTGATTACATTTGCAAGTCTTGGTAAGCCTGTTATGATGAAGATTGTTGGTAAGTTCCTTGTTGAACTTAAAGACATGGTCAAAGACAAGCACATTGACATTACTGTTAGTGACGAAGCACTTGATCATTTAGTTGATGAAGGCTTTGATCCTAAGATGGGTGCAAGACCACTACAGCGTGTTATTGATAGAGACATTAAGCGTCCGTTATCAAAGCAAATCTTGTTCGGTGATCTAAAGAATGGCGGTAAAGTTACTGTTGACTTTAGAGACGGAGAACTAGTACTAGATTGTGTCAAAGAGCTCCAAGTTGAAACTGCTTGAGTCGCGCAAACTGTTCTTTTCGGAATACCTTTATAAATTGGTATTCCGGAATGAACTTAACTCCATTTTTAGATCTGACTTACAAAAGAAAGAAAAGTTAAGTTACGCAAGGAGAGAGCTTGATCGCCTTGCTGAAGATTATCGAAACAACTTTCCTTTATTTAAAAGAGCATGGAGGACTGATATTCCTATTGCAAATAACGATTACTTTGATGCAATGACACTTTATTCTGCACTAAAAAATTCTAATGAGTACAAACTAAGAATAGATCCGTATTCGACAATTACTTTATTTTCTAATAACAAAGAATTTCTAGTAGATATTGGAAATAGACTACACACTACTAAGATCGACTTTTGGGAACCTAATGTCGAATATATAGAACTACTTACAACTAAAACTAAAATTCAAATTGTAGATGAAATTCCAAAATTACCATTAAAAGTCTGGTTTAATAGCACACGAGTTAATAAGGATTTTGCAATTTGGATCCGTGCTAACCGAGATAAATGTAAAATAGGCAAAATTGCTCTAGATAGTTTAGAAGATTATGGATATTTAAACGGCTTGTACATTTATTTAAGAGATGAAAAAGTATTAAATCTTGTAACACTGTTAGCTGGCGCAAGTATCAGGTCAGTAGATAAATTAGTATACAGCGGCGATATTGATAAATATTAGTATGGCAGCTAACAGTGAAATAATTTTATCAAGTAATACGCACCCAGGAGACAGTACAGTTACGACTGTTACTGGAACAAATTTTAAAGGTGATGGATACTATGGACGTAGTGACGGTTTACACAGCGTACAGTACACCTACAACGGACTTTCAGGTACAATAACTATACAAGGAACTCTTGCAGTTACTCCTGTAGAAGCAGACTGGTTTGATGTGCATTCGTACATAGCAGCCGTAGAAACAGCAAGTAAAATTGCAAGTTTTACAGGCAATTATGTATGGATTAGAGCTAAAGTAGTTTATACAGACGGAACAGTTAGTTCAATATCACTAAATCATTAAGGTAGACAATATG
>Ga0209302_10002393_pt1 | contig 10945 bp, 4 predicted proteins | sample ArcOceMetagenome_2_FD_187445 | JGI IMG/M metagenome (GOLD analysis project Ga0209302, IMG submission 187445) | Marine eukaryotic phytoplankton communities from Arctic Ocean - Arctic Ocean ARC135M Metagenome (SPAdes) (version 2) | ecosystem: Environmental > Aquatic > Marine > Oceanic | place... | reverse complement strand
CGGCGGAGGCGGGCGGCCAGGCACCGTCAGAGAGCGAGTGGGATCAGATGCTTCGCGTGCTTGATTAGTGTTGATGGGGCAGCTGCAGTTGCTGGGAGTAGATGATCTTTTTGTTTCGTCCAGTTGCTGCTTATTCGCCCCCTTTCAAGTGGCGCACAGCACAAGGCGCACCGGCAGCGGCCGCAGCTGGCGTCGTTGCTGGCGCCTCGTGCAATTAGGCATGAAGTGGACGCCTGAGGAGAATGCACTAAATTTCCCGCCGGCGCAAGCGTGGAACGACCACCCCTTCCGCCGGCCGACGACGTACTGCGAGCTCCTGAACCTGCGGCAGGAGCGGCAGGGTCGGACCCTCACCGGTGGCCATCCCCGGCTCGATGGCGTGAACACCTCCACGCCAGAGGATTCGGTCTGCCCACGGCGCCACGGAAGGGAGAGCGCTGGCAGTAGATCAGGCAGAGCGAAAACTGTCGCCTGGGCAGACGAGGAGCTGCACCGAACCGCGCAGGCGGCCAAAGTGCGCAGCCGCACCCCGATGGAGGACCTCAGAGGGTCGGCGGCCACGAACAGGCAGACCGCCGCCGAGAAAGCCGAGGCTGAGGTCGCCGCCGCGCTTGCCTTGCGCACAGCGGCGGCTGCACGGAAGCGGGTGGAGCATGCGGCGTGGGCGTGCCACCACAAGCATGTGCATGTGCATGTGCCGCCCAAACGTGCCAGCACGAGGCACAGTTGTGGTCGCGTCCCCGGGTCCACGCAGCCGGCGGTGGTCGAGCCTGGCGGAGGTGGCCCGTCGCACGAGGGCGGCCCGTCGCACGAGGCGACGCTCGCGGAAGCGGTCCGGCCAGCGCATGACCAGGCGCAGGTGGCGAGCGTGGAAGTGCAGACGGCGCCGGTGGAGGTGCGGGGCGCAGCGGCGGCGGAACGCGCGGCGCGCACGCGCGACGTACGCGAGGCGCAGCTGCGCCGGCTGTACGACGAGCTCGCGCGCTCTGACGGGCAGTGGCGCGATATGGTGAGGCTGCTCGAGGGGCAACTCGACGACTCGCGCCGACAGGCGCCGCCACGCCGCCACGCTCCGCCCCGCCACCCCCGCCCCCCCCGCCCCCCTGCGCACCCCCACCCGGCCACGCCACTCCACCCACCCACCCACCCACCCACCCACGCTCACCCATGGGATGCAGGTCAAGGTGCTCGAGGCCCTCTCGCGCACGCGCTCGGCGCGAGAGCCGCGCGGTGGTCTCGGCCCGCCCTCGGCAGACGAGATCGCGGAGGCGCGCCACGCGGCGCAGGAGCTCGCTGGGCAGCTCGCGAGGGCGGAGGCTGCTGGGGCGGAGGCCGCGAGGGCAGAGCTCGCTGGGATGCAGCCCTCCTGGTCAGAGCCCGCCTGGGCGGAGCCCGCGCCCGCCTGGGCGGAGCCCGCCTGGGCGGAGCCCGCTTGGGCGGAGCCCGGCGCCGCGGTGCGCGCGCCGCTTCCAGCCGCTGCACAGGCCGCCGCCGCCGCCGCGCCCTTGCCGCCGAGGCTCTACCCTGCGCCGCAGCGGCTGTGCGCCTGGGGGACATCCGCCTCGACGGTGCCACCTCGGTGGTGCAGCGCGCCCGCCACGCCACGCCGCACCACCGCCGCCACCGCCGCCGCCGCCGCCGCCGCCGCCGCTCCGCTCGGTGGCGATGTAGGCCTAGGCCGCTCGCCTGGCGCCGTGCCGCTGCCGACGCCGACGGCCGCGGCGAGCGGCGGCGCGCGCCAGCCACTGAGCGCACGCTTCGAGGCGGAGGCGACGACGGAGATGCTGGCGGCCGACGCGGCCGCCGCGGCCGCCGCGACGGCGGCCGATAGGCCCGAGGCCGGGCCGCTCTCGCCCGAGCAGAGGCTTGCGCAGGGCGTGGCGGCTTTGCCCGCCGCGGCCATGGCCAAGGCCCCGGCCTTCGCCGCTGCCGCCGCCGCTTTTAGGCCGCCGTCCGTTTCGAAGCCGCCGACGCCGTCCCATGGTGGCGCGAGGCGGCTCCTGATGCGTGGCATGTCCCACGCGAACGTGGCGCGCTCGTTCAGCGCAGGCGCACTCATCAAGGAGGCGCAGGCAGTGCTCCTCGCGGACGGGCCCATCAGGCAGCTCCGCTCCGTCCAGCAGCTCGTGGAGGAGAATGTGATCTCTCTCTCGGGTCAGACCTCGCCGGAGAGGCATCAATGACGCCCCGGGTGCGCGAACATTGCCCAGAGTTGCATCGTGGCCGCCAAAGTAGGTATTGGTGTCAATGACGCCCCGTCTGCGCGAACATGCCCGGAGTAGCTCAGTGGTAGGTTTTTTGAAAGCTTTGGGCCGTTTACTCTGTTTCTGGCGTAATCCCGGCGCGAACCTTTACCAGCATTGTACCATCTCTACCCCCCAACATTCTGCTGTTGCGCCGGGGCTTCTGTGCGTCCTCACCATAGGCTGTGGAGGACGACTTCTGGCCCATGGTGAGAGGCTCGACGCCTTCGGCGGTTCCGCCGAAGCACTCGATCTCGGCCCAGCGTGCAGCGGTCCGCCTCGAGGACTACGAGAGGGAGCTGGCGAAGACGTTGCTTCCTCGAGAGGATCCTGTGGAGGCTTTCTACAAGCCAGTGGACCCACAAGCGCACTCGTACAACCCGAAGCCGCCGGTTAAGGCTGGCATGCCACAAAACGGCTCTCCATCCGCCGCTGCCAGGCTGCGCGTGCCGAAGATGCTCCGGCACTACGACCCTCATTATAATGAGAGCGCGCAGCTCGACGTCGCCCAGGTGGCGCCGGGGCTCACGCCGCCCCTCTCTATCCCTCCCCGAGCCCTAGCTCTAGCCCCAAGCCAGTCCGCGCAGCTCCGCCGGAATGTCCATCCCGCACCCGCACCCACCCACCGCAGCTCGCCACCACGCTCATCTCGCCACGACCCTCCCCATATATGTCTGCAGAGCTCGCTGGACGCGTCAGCGACGGATCCGCCGCTCTCGCCCAACTCGCGCGAGTACCAGAAGCTACGCCGGTGGAACCTGCCAAAGGGCGAGTGGCTGCAGACGGCCGAGAGCGGCCACCCGCCTGGCCCCATCTACCGAGACATGGGCGCTTCCATGTCGCCGCGCTCGTGCGGGCCGAGCGCGCGCTTCGCGTCGGGCGCGATGGGCAGCTCTGCCTCGCGCCTGCCCCCGGTCGAGCCGGCCGGCCCGCTGCGCACCGGGCCGCCCTCCATGTCCGAGACCATCGGCGCCTTCTACTCGCCCCGAGCGGCGGGCCTCAACACCACGAACATTGGGCAGTTGACGTTGCCGCTGCCGCCCCGCCCCGCCTCCGCACCGATGGGTGCGACGGGTGGCGCCGCGGAGTTCGAGGCCGAGGACACCGAGGCAGTCGAGGGCGCCCTGCCGCCCACCTCCTTCATGCCTCTCGAGATCTTCGACTCGCCCGACTTCGAGCCCCTGCTCGTGGCCGAGTGGGAGCTGATCGATGCCAAGGCCGAGGCGGGCACGCCCGTGTGCGCGCGCTCGCGCTACCACGAGACTTCGACCTCGGGCTGCGAGACGTGGCAGCCGTGCGAGGTGCTCTCCTACTCGCGCGCCGACGCGCACGCAGGCAGCAACAACGCCTCAGCGCAGTTCCTGATCCGGTGGCTCGATGGCAAGCAGAAGTGGGCGACGCGCTTCAACGTGCTCTTCGAGGGCGAGGACGAGGCCAAGCTGCTCGAGCGGCGCGAGGCGGCGAGGCGGCTGCGCGCAGAGGTGGAGGCGGCGGGGCGCTACCGACTCTTCGCCAACGAGAAGGGGCACCTCGGCGCGGCCGCCTCCTCCATGACCGAGGACCTCGAGGCCAGCACCGGCAAGCGAGTCATGGGCGAGCCAGCCAAGGCGGCCGCGGACGGCTCCTCCTCGCCTCCCGGCTCGCCGCCTCCGAAGCGCTACAGCCGGCTGGGGCCGCTGCAGCAGGCGCGGCTGCTCGACGAGCTGCGCGCCGAGGCGCGCGCCGAGTACGACGCCGCGATGCGCCGCGCGCAGCTCGACTACAAAATGCGCTCGGCAGACTTCTACCGGCAGATCGGCCCGCTCGCGCTGGCGGCGCCGGCGGTGCCGGTCGTGCCCGAGAGTGGCGTCATCCAGGTGGCCGAAGAGAAGGCCTCCTTCGCGGCGACCCGCGGCGCCATCGATGCGAATCTCTTTGTCGCCAAGCTGCCGCTGCTCGGCTGCTGGCGTGAGGCCTTCCAAGAGTGCGCGTGGATGCGCGAGCCAGCCAACCTCCTCTTCGACGCGGCGCCCACCGCCATCGAGCGGCCCGCGCCGCTCCCTCTCTTCGCGGGCTCGCAGGAAGCGCGCCTCCGCACGATGACGGAGCGTCTCAAGACGCAGTGGGTGCTGGCGGAGGAGGCCGTGCTGGAGCGGTGTGTCGGCGACGCCAACCTGACGGCGGGCCTCGGTGCGGACGAGTACGACGGCTCGCTCGTGCAGCGGCTGCTGCGGCAGGTGACGCAGCTCATGCAGGACGAGCTGCAGCGCATGGTGCTCGCCTCGGTGCAGGCGATGCTCACGCTGCTCGGAGGGTGCGCCACGCCTCCGGCCGAGCTCGAGACCGGCACCGAGGTGGAGAAGTGGGTGCACGCGCTGCCGCCCTCGACGCCGGCGCTGCTGCAGGTGGCGCTGCGTCTGGTCGACGGCGAGCTCGTCTTCCAGCCGAGCCTCGACGAGCTTCGGCACGAGCTTGCGCGCACGATGCGCTCCTTGCTCAGCGAGACGGCGGGCGTGCCGCAGCTGCAGCCCGGCTCCTTCGTGCGGTACAGCCTGCCGGAGGCGTGGCTCAGCACGCTTCGCACGGAGGACGAGCGCTTCTTGCACGCGCAGGCGCAGCTGCACGTCTTGCTAGACGCCTCGCTGCAGCGGCCGATGCAGCTGCACCAGATGCTCCTCACAGAGTTTGCCGAGCTCGCCTCTCTGGACGAGGCGACGTACCTCGACGAGCTGCAGCAGCAGAAGCTCGAGCTCGATGGCTACAGCACGGCCATCACCAAATGGCGCAACACGGCGCAGCGCGCGGGCGCGGCGTGCCCCGCCGACGTGCACTGCCGCCTGCTGCTCGTCCAGTGCTCCGAGCTCAAGGAGGCGCTCGCCGAGAAGGCGCGCGCGCTGGCCGTGGGGGTGGGCGGGCTCGTGGCGAAGGAGCTGCTCGCAATCTCGGAGGATATCAGCAGCAAGTACGAGACGATCCACTCGAAGCTCGCTGTGAGCTCGACCAACGCGGAGGAGGTGACGGCCATGAAGGAGTACCTGGCCTCGTGCTCCGTCGAGCTGCTGCAGCACCAGGAGGCGATCGACTCCGAGCTCAGGTGAGTACGCGCGTAAGGGGGTAAGTACGTGTGCACGTGTGCACGTGCGCACGTGCGCACGTGCGCAGTAAGTACGCCGCAAGTAGGAGGCCCTGGAGCCGAGCGCCAACTGACGCACGGCCTGCCTTACCGAACGCAGCACCCGCGTCGCGCTGCTCTCATCCTTCCACCACTCGCTGCCCGACGAGACCTTCGACGCGGTGCAGCGCACGATGGGCTGGCCCGCCAAGCTCGACAACGTCGTCGCCGAGGCCGACAAGCAGGCGCAGGAGGACCGCGACAACTTCATGGAGGAGCTGCGGCAGGAGCGCGACCGGTTCGCCGAGGAGCTAGAGGCCTGGGAGCTCGAGGTCAAGGCGCTCTCAACCCTGGGCGAGCTGGCGGAGACGGAGAAGAACGCCGACCTCGTGGACCAGCTGCAGGCGAAGCTCGAGCAGGGGCGGCTGCGCGCGGCGGAGAACAACTCGCGCGAGGAGCTCTTCGGCTGGCCGCTCACCGAGTACCCGCAGCTCAACGAGCTCACGGGCAACCTCGAGCCGTACCTCGCCCTGTGGACCACCGCGGTCAACTTCCAGCGCGCCTACCCCGTGTGGATGGAGGGGCCGCTGCTCAACCTCTCGCCCGAGCAGGTGGAGAGCGACGTGGCCTCGTGGTCGCGCCAGCTGTACAAGATGGCCAAGTCGCTCGTCGGGCTCGAGGGGCCGCTCAAGGTGGTTGCGCACGTCAAGCTCAAGCTCGACGAGTTCGGCGAGCACATCCCGCTGCTGCAGGCCATCCTCAACCCGGGCATGCGCGAGCGGCACTGGAAGAAGCTCGCCGAGAAGACGGGGACCACGACGGCGCAGCCCACCCCCGTGACGACGCTCTTCTCGCTCCTCGAGCAGAAGGTGGGCGAGCAGCTCGAGGCGATCAACGAGCAGTCGGACATCGCCTCCAAGGAGATGTCGCTCGAGAAGGCGCTCGACAAGATGCTGGGCGAGTGGAAGCCGATTGACTTCGACTGCATGGAGTACCGCGACAGCGGCACCTACATCCTGCGCGGGCTCGACGAGATCCAGTCGCTCTTCGACGACCACATCGTCAAGACGCAGGCGATGCGCAGCTCGCCCTTCGTCAAGCCCTTCGAGATGCGCATGAAGGAGTGGGAGACGAAGCTCGTCTCGATGCAGGAGATCATCGACGAGTGGCTCAAGTGCCAGGTGACCCTACCCCTACCCCTACCCTAACCCTAACCCTAGCAACTAACCTCAACCCTAACCCTAGCCCTCACCCTAGCCCTCACCCTAGCCCTCACCCTACCCCTACCCCTACCCCTAACCAGAGCGTGTGGCTCTACCTCGAGCCCATCTTCTCGTCGGAGGACATCATGCGCCAGATGCCGACGGAGGCCAAGCGCTTCACGCAGGTCGACCGGCTGTGGCGCAAGGTCATGGCAGCCACCGCCGAGCGGCCCAACGTGCTGTCGGCCACTGCGCCCGAGGGGCTGCTCGAATCCTTCCAGGAGGCCAACCGGCTGCTCGAGCTCATCCAACAGGGGCTCAACGACTACCTCGAGAAGAAGCGGCTCTCGTTCGCGCGACTCTTCTTCCTCTCCAACGACGAGCTGCTCCAGATCCTCTCCGAGACCAAGGACCCGCTGCGCGTGCAGCCGCACTTGAAGAAGTGCTTCGAGGGCATCAACACGCTCAACTTCGACGAGCAGAAGGTCATCCAGGGCATGGTCTCCGTCGAGAAGGAGACGGTGCCCTTCCAGGAGCCCATCGACCCCGCGCTCGCCAACGGCATGGTCGAGAAGTGGATGCTGCAGGTCGAGTTCGCCATGAAGAAGGCCATCTCCGACCAGATGCACGAGTCGCACGCCGACTACACTCGCAAGGACCGCTCGCAGTGGGCCATCGACTGGCCTGGCATGGTGGTGCTCGTCGTCGACCAGGTCTTCTGGACGCGCGAGACGGAGGCGGCGCTCGACGGCGGGCTGGCGGGCCTCAAGGAGTACGAGGCCAAGTGCACGCAGCAGCTCAACGACGTGGTGCAGCTTGTGCGCCGGCGCGACCTGACGAAGCTCAACCGCTCGACGCTCGGCGCGATGGTGACCCTCGACGTGCACGGGCGCGACGTGCTCACCATGATGGTCAAGGAGGGCGTCGAGTCGACGGTCGACTTCAACTGGATCGCGCAGCTGCGCATCTACTACAACGCCGAGGGCACGGGCGACGAGTCCTACACCAAGCTGGGCGACGGCAAGGAGACGCGCGACGTCTTCATCAAGATGATCACCGCCACCGCCAAGTACGGCTACGAGTACCTCGGCAACTCCTTCCGGCTCGTCGTCACGTCGCTCACCGACCGCTGCTACCGCACGCTCATGGGCGCCATCCAGCTCGTGCTCGGCGGCGCGCCCGAGGGCCCCGCCGGCACGGGCAAGACCGAGACGACCAAGGACCTCGCCAAGGCGCTCGCCAAGCAGTGCGTCGTCTTCAACTGCTCCGATGGCCTCGACTACATCGCCATGGGCAAGTTCTTCAAGGGGCTCGCCGCGGCGGGCGCGTGGGCGTGCTTCGACGAGTTCAACCGGATCGACCTCGAGGTGCTCTCGGTGGTGGCGCAGCAGATCCTCACCATCCAGCGCGCCGTCGCGACGGGCGTCGAGCACTTCATGTTCGAAGGGACGGACCTGCCCATCGACCCGACCAACGCGATCTTCATCACGATGAACCCGGGCTACGCCGGCCGCTCCGAGCTGCCCGACAACCTCAAGGCGCTCTTCCGCGCGTGCGCGATGATGGTGCCCGACTACGCGATGATCGGCGAGATCTCGCTCATGAGCTACGGCTTCGGCAACGCGCGGCCGCTCTCGCGCAAGATCGTGCAGACGTACAAGCTGTGCTCGGAGCAGCTCTCGAGCCAGGACCACTACGACTATGGCATGCGCGCGGTCAAGTCGGTGCTCACCGCGGCGGGCAACCTCAAGCAGGAGTTCCCCGACGAGGACGAAGCCATCCTCATGCTGCGCGCCATCACCGACGTCAACCTGCCCAAGTTCCTCTCGCCCGACGTGCCGCTCTTCAACGGCATCACGTCCGACCTCTTCCCGGGCATCGACCTGCCCCCCGCCGACTATGACCTGCTCAGGGGCGCCATGAAGACGATCCTCGACAAGGAGGGGCTACAGGAGGTGCCCTCCTTCATCACCAAGATGCTCGAGGTCTACGAGATGTTCCTCGTGCGCCACGGCTTCATGATCGTCGGGCTGCCCTTCTCGGGCAAGACCGCCAACTACCGCACCCTCGCCGCCGCGCTCTCGCTACTCGCCGAGCAGGAGGTGGAGGGCTACGTCAAGGTGGGCCACCCGTGCCTCAACCCCAAGTCTGTGCCGCCCAGCCGGCTCTACGGCGAGTTCGACGCGGTGAGTCACGAGTGGACCGACGGTATCCTCGCCATCATCTACCGCGAGTGCGCGCAGGACCAGTCGGTCGAGCGCCGGTGGATGGTCTTCGACGGGCCGGTGGACGCCGTCTGGATCGAGAACATGAACACGGTCCTCGACGACAACAAGAAGCTCTGCCTCATGTCGGGCGAGATCATCGCCATGTCGCCGCGCATGAACTTGATCTTCGAGTGCATGGACCTCGCCGTCGCCTCGCCCGCCACCGTCTCCCGCTGCGGCATGGTCTACATGGAGCCAACCGAGCTCGGCTGGCAGCCACTCATGCGCTCCTGGCTGAAGACGCTGCCGCCGCGGGTGGGCGAGGTCGAGCAGGCATGGCTGGTCGAGCACTTTGAGTGGCTGCTCGACCCGTGCCTGTGGTACGTGCGGCGCGAGTGCAAGTGCCCCGTGCCAACCCAGGAGATCCAGCTGGCGCGCGCGCTGATGCGCATGCTCGCGGCGCACATGGACCTGTGGCTCGAGGACGCCGAGGGCAACTCGAAGGCGCCCGACCCGGGGCGCGGCAAGGACATGCTCCAGGGCCTCTTCGTCTTCTGCCTCATCTGGTCCGTCGGCGCGACGGTCGACGAGGCCTCGCGTGCAAAGTTCGACCTCTTCCTGCGCGCGCTGCTGCGCAAGGAGACTCCCGAGATCCTCTCGACACCGGGCGCGCCGCAGCCCGTCTGCGATGCCAAGCTCAAGCTCAGCAAGCCGCCGCCCGAGAAGGGCCTGGTCTACGACTGCTGCTTCCAGGCGGAGCGCGGCGCCTGGGTCGAGTGGCTGGCGACGGTGCCCGCCTACCAGGTGCCCGCCGGCTCCAAGTTCACCGACATCAACGTGCAGACCGCCGACACGGTGCAGTACGGCTACCTCTTCGACAGTCTCGTGACGCACGGCGTCTCGGTGCTCATCGGGGGCAACACGGGCACGGGCAAGACGCTGCTCGCGCGCAACCGGCTGCTCACGCTCGACGCGGAGGTCTACCAGAGCATCTTCCTCAACCCTAACCCTAACCCTAACCCTAACCCTGACCCTAACCCTGACCCTAACCCTAACCCTAACCCTAACCCTGACCCTAACCCTGACCCTAACCCTGACCCTGACCCTGACCCTGACCCCGACCCTAACCAGGTCTACCAGAGCATCTTCCTCAACTTCTCGGCGCAGACCTCATGCTCCGTCTCGCAGGGCATCGTCGACGGCCAGCTCGACAAGCGGCGCAAGGGCGTCTTCGGCCCGCCGTTTGGCAAGAAGTGCGTCGTCTTCGTCGACGACCTCAACATGCCGATGCTCGAGGAGTACGGCGCGCAGCCGCCCATCGAGCTGCTGCGCCAGTGGATGGACCACGGCGGCTGGTACGACCTCAAGGAGTGCACCTTCCGCCAGCTGGTCGACCTGCAGTTCGTCTCGGCCATGGGCCCGCCCGGCGGCGGGCGCAACCCGGTGACGCCGCGCTACCTGCGGCACTACAACATGGTGTGGTGCATCGACTACAAGGACAGCTCGCTGCAGCAGATCTTCTCGACCATCCTCAGCTACCACCTCAGCCAGTTCCCCGGCGAGGTCAAGAGCACGTGCAACGGCATGGTCGAGGCCACGATCAACATCTACCAGAACATATCGGCCGAGCTGCTGCCCACGCCCTCGAAGAGCCACTACACCTTCAACCTGCGCGACATCTCCAAGGTCTTCCAGGGAGTCATGCAGTCGACGCAGAAGTCGGTCGAGACCTCCAACCAGCTGCTCTGCCTCTGGGCCCACGAGTGCCTACGCGTCTTCGCCGACCGGCTGGTGGACTCCACTGACGTGGACTGGTTCTACGCGCAGCTCGAGGGGCAGCTCAAGGAGCGCTTCAAGAAGAGCTGGACCGATGTGGTCGGGACGGACGACAAGCGGCTGCTCTTCGGCGACTTTATGAATAGCGAGAGCACCCAGTACGTGGTCATCCCCGACATGGACGAGCTCATCGACAAGGCGTCGACGATGCTCGAGGACTACAACGCCATGTCCAAGAAGCCGATGGAGCTCGTCATCTTCCCCTTTGCCGTCGAGCACGTCTGCCGCGTGCTGCGCGTCGTCAAGCAGCCCCTCGGCAACGCGCTGCTCCCGAACAACCCGAACCCGAACCCGAGCCCGAGCCCGAGCCCGAACCCGAACCCGAACCCGAACCCGAACCCGAACCCGAACCCGAACCCGAACCCG
>Ga0209302_10002390_pt1 | contig 10953 bp, 17 predicted proteins | sample ArcOceMetagenome_2_FD_187445 | JGI IMG/M metagenome (GOLD analysis project Ga0209302, IMG submission 187445) | Marine eukaryotic phytoplankton communities from Arctic Ocean - Arctic Ocean ARC135M Metagenome (SPAdes) (version 2) | ecosystem: Environmental > Aquatic > Marine > Oceanic | place... | reverse complement strand
TAAGCCTATGCCTGAGCCTAAGCCTAAGCCTAAGCCTAAGCCTAAGCCTAAGCCTAAGCCTAAGCCTAAGCCTAGGCCTAAGCCTAGGCCTAAGCCTAAGCCTAAGCCTAAGCCTAAGCCTAAGCCTAAGCCTAAGCCTAGGCCTAAGCCTAAGCCTAAGCCTAAGCCTAGGCCTAAGCCTAAGCCTAAGCCTAAGCCTAAGCCTAACCCTAAGCCTAAGCCTAAGCCTAAGCCTAAGCCTAAGCCTAAGCCTAAGCCTAAGCCTAAGCCTACGCCTAAGCCTCACCAGGTGACGCCTTGCCGCGATGGGTTGTGGGACGCGCCGCTAGGGGAGAGCTTCCTACTGCCGGGCGTCCTCCAAGGTTGGGGTTAGGGTTAGGGTTAGGGTAAGGGTTAGGGTGAGGGTTACGGTTAGGGTTAGGGTTAGGGTTAGGGTTAGGATTGGTCAGGGTTAGGGTTAGGGTTTGGGTTTGGTTTGGGCTTGGGTTAGGGTTAGGGTCCTGCGCGAGGGTACTTAACCAGTAGTATCGCATGGCGAGAGCTTCCTACTGCCGGGCGTCCTCCAAGGCGCTGGCCTACCCCTACCCCTACCCCTACCCCTACCCCTACCCCTGAGCCTAAGCCTAAGCCTAAGCCTAAGCCTAAGCCTGACCCTAACCCTAACCCTAAGCCTCTCCAGGTCAGCCGGAGTGGGTTCGCTGCCCTGCAGCACTGCGCGCCCCCCTGCTCACCCTCTTCTGGGCCAACGATCTCGACCAGGTTTGGGTTCGGGTTAGGGTTAGGGTTAGGGTTAGGGTAAGGGTTAGGGTTATAGCCTACTCACCCTCTTCTGGGCCAACGATCTCGACCAGGTTAGGGTTAGGGTTAGGGTTAGGGTTAGGCTCGACCAGTTTGGGGTTAGGCTTCGGCTCAGACTTCGGCTTAGGCTCGGGATTGGGGCTGGGATTAGGTTCGGGCCAGGGCTAGGGCGCATCGCCGGGCCACGATCTGGCCACGATCTGGTTACGATCTGGCCACGATCTGGCCACGATCTGGAGCAGGAGGGCTTCCCGGCGGAGGATCGCCAGTTGGACTACGCCATCGACGTACTGGTCACAAGCTGGCTGGTCCTTCCGTTGCTTTCGGCTGGTGCCGCCGAGTGGCTCGACAGCCTGCGGCGGCGTGTGGCGCGCGCCGCGCCGGCGCCATTTGAACACCTGGCGTGGGCTCGCGAGCGCCGCAGCATGCTGAGCGAGGCGCGACGGCCGTCGGAGCGCGAGTTCCACCGCGCACGCCTCGAGGTGTGCCTTAGTCATACCGTCGTCATACCGTCGTCGTACCGTAGTAGTACCGTAGTAGTACCGTAGTAATACCGTAGTAGTACCGTAGTATTGGTGACTACGGTATACCGTAGTATTGGTGATCGTACTGCACCTAGCGCTTGTAGCATGACTCCTATGACTCCTATGAATCCTATGACTCCCATGACACATGGCTCCTGTGGCTTCTTTGACTCCTATGACTCCTATGCCTCCCATGACTCCCATGACACATGGCTCCTGTGGCTTCTTTGACTCCTATGACTCCCATGAATCCTATGGCTTCTATGACTCCTATTGCCCCGATTGCTCCCCTATTGCTCCACCTCTTGACTCCTACGACTCCTACTTTTACTTGTCCAGCACTTTTCTACTTTTCCAGGCGTACCGCGCCAACTACGAGGCATTGCTCGCTCAGCTCGGTGGGTGCGCTGGCGCTGACACGTACACTAGGCGCGAGCCCAATGACACTCTCAAGAGGCGCCGCTGACATCGCCGCTGGGCTGACACTGGGTGTGACGCTGGGTGCACTCTCTTGTGAATCAACTTGTGTGACTGTCGTCGTATACCGTAGTAGGTCACTTGGCTTTAACTTTGGCTTATTTGGATGACGCTACCTAGTGTACTAGTAGACGCTTAGTAGACGCTACCGTAGTCCATAGAGTACTGGGGTGTCATGTGTTCGCGTCGTCGCACCATTCTCCACCTCTGCCGAGCCGTCTGGGCTCTGTCTGGCCAGGCTGCCGCTGCGCCACGGCGCACGGGGCGCGGACGGTACGGTAGCGTTACGGTAGCGTACGCGGAGGCGCTGCGGCTGCACGCTCGACGCTGCGGGGCCGGTGTACTGTGGTGAGTGCCACCTGCCAGCCAGCAGCCTGAGCTCCTACCGTACTATACAGCACCGCGCGGGGCTTTCGGCTCTCGCGTCTCGGAGATCTACGTGTACGGACATCGTTCCCCATCCCCCGCGCGCCGCGGCCGCATCGGCGGAACGCGAACGGCGGCTGCCCACGATCCAGCCGAGGTGGGTGCGGTCGTACGGTTTAAAAAGCGTACGCGATAAGTAGTGTAAAGCCGTACGTGTGCAGATTCCACTCGTGTTTAATTGAGTTCCGTTGCATGCATATATAATGCTATACATATATACTTTGTAGAATCAACCGCCACCGGACACTGGCACCACAGGGCACAGCAAACCAAGCTCGTTACTTACTCTTGAGTCATGAATCTCTAAAGAATCTCATGACTCGCCCTTGACGCCATGCTTGACGCCTGAGGACCCGGGCTGCCCCCGCTCCAGCCCGCGCAGCACGGCCTCCAGCTTGGCCTCCGCGGCGTCCTCCGCCGCCTCTGAGGTCGAGAGAGCCGCCTCGGCCTTGGTGCGCGCACAGACCGCCTGCGTGTATGCGGCAGAGGCGCGCTCGAGCTCGGTCAGGGGCGCGTGCTCCGCCGTCGCCTTCTCGCGTGCATCGGCCTTGCGCCTGTCGAGCTCTGCAGCATCGATCTCTTCAGCTACCCACTGCTCAATGGCGGGCTGAATAAGCTCGCGCACGCGCTTGTCGATCGCCGCGGTGCAGACGGACCGCGCGCCAACGACGCGCTCCTCCAGGGCACCCGCCGCCGCCCTGCCCCGCTTGCGCGGCGTCTCGGTCTCAAGGTCGATGGCGCGCTTGCGGCACTCGGCGTCACGCTGCGCAAAGCTGCGCTCGCCGACGACGGCGACCTCCTCTTGGTCGGCGGCGGTGCTGTGCGGCGCCGGCGGCGCATTGCGGCTCACCTGCATCCACCAAAAGCCAGAGGGGGTGAGGATTGGCCGGCCCCTCTCCGGCGCTGCCGCCGCCGCCGCGCGCCATGCGAGACCGCCGCGCACCCGGGGCGCTGGGCCACGGTGGCTTGCAACTGGGGTCGGGTCGGCGGGGCAGAGCCAGGTCGAGGGAGGGAGGGCGGGCGCGCGGGACGTGGGCAGCGTCGCGTGTGTGGGGCGCAGGCGGAGCGTGGCGGCGGAGGCGGCGCGGAGGCGGCGGACCTCGGTGAGGTAGCAGTTGACGTTGCCCTTGTTGCCGGGGAAGCGCAATGACACGCCCTTGCCCTTGGTGGCCTCGCAGTTGGCGGGCCCCACCACCTCGCCCTGCTGGCCGTGCACGAGCTTGTCGCCGTTCGGAAAGGTCTGGCTCGCCCCCGTGAAGAACACCTTCTCGCCCAGCTTGTAGCCGCCCGGCAGCGGCGGCGGCGCGTCGCGGCTCACCTGCGCATGCAGCCACCAGCCGTAAGGAGGGCAGGAGGGGCTCAGCCGCCGCGCCTCTCTGGCCTTGCCACCGAAGCGGCCACCCCGCACCACGCCCTCGGCCACCATCCCTCCCGCACCCGGGCAGTGGGCTGTGCGGCGCGAGCGGCTGCGCATGCAGTGACGGCTGGGGCGTCGCGGCAGAGGCTGTCGCGGGAACGCTCGGGGCGTGGGCAGCGTCGCGTGTGTGGGGCGCGTGCGTGCGTGTGGAGGGCGCAGGCGGGCTGCTTGGCAGCGGAGGAGGCGCTGGGGCGGCGGACCCGGGTGAGGAGGCAGTTGATGCTGGCCGTGTTGCCGGGGAAGCGCACGTTCACGCCCTTGCCCTTGGTGGCCACGCTGGTGGCAGGCCCCGTCACCTCGCCCTGCTGGCCGTGCACGACCTTGTCGCCGCTCGGAAAGGTCTGGCTCGGCCACGTGACGAAGACCTTCTCGCCCACCTTGTAGCCGCCCGGAAGCGGCGGCGGCGCGTCGCGGCTCACCTGCGCACGCAGCCACCAGCCGTAAGGAGTAAGGAGGTGTCAGGGCTCGGCCGCCGCCCTCCCTGGCGCTGCCACCGAAGCGGTCACACCCCGCTCCACGCACTCGGCCACCATCCCTCTCGCACCCGGGCAGTGGGCGGCGGCGCGAGCGGCTGCTCATGCAGTGAGGGCTGGGGCGCCGCGGCAGAGGCTGTCGCGGGAACGCTCGGGGCGTGGGCAGCGTCGCGTGTGTGGGGCGCTGGTGGGGGGTGGCAGCGGAGGCGGGGCCGAGGCGGCGGGCGGACCTGGGTGAGGAAACAGTTGGTACCGACCGTGTTACCGGGGAAGAGCACAATCACGCCGTTGCCCTTGACGCTCTTGTGAGTGGCGGGCCCCATCACCTCGCCCTGCTGGCCGTGCACGACCTTGTCGCCGCTCGGAAAAGTAAAGTTCGCCCACGTGTAGAACACCTTCTCGCCCACCGTGTAGCCGCCCGGCAGCAGCGGCGGTGGGTCGCGGCTCACCTGCGCACGCAGCCACCAGCCGTAAGGAGTAAGGAAGTGAAGGGCTCGGCAGCCGCCCTCTCTGGCGCTGCCACCGAAGCAACCAGCCCGAACCACGCCCTCGGCCGCCAGCCCTCCCGCACCCGGGCAGTGGGCTGCGGCGCGAGCGAGTGATCATGCAGTGAGGGCTGGGGCGCGGCAGCGGCTGCCGCGGGGATGCGCGGGGCGTGGGCAGCGTCGTGTGTGTGGGGCGCAGGCGGGGGCTGGCAGCGGAGGCGGCGGGCGGACCTGGGTCAGGGAGCAGTCGATGGTACCCTTGTTGCCGGGGAAGTGCACTGACACGCCCTTGCCCGTGTAGCGCTCGAGAGTGGCGGGCCCCACCAGCTCGCCCTGCTGGCCGTGCACGAGCTTGTCGCCGTTCGAAACGGTCTGGTTTGTTCCGGTGAAGAACACCTTCTCGCCCACCTTGTAGCCACCCGGCAGCGGCGGTGGGTCGGTCATCGCGGGTTGCCGCCTTCGTGGTGGCATAGAGGACCCGACCAACGCGCTCTGCTGGCGATGTAACGTGAAGATCACATTAGTAGAGGTCGATGTACTGTAGTGATGTGAATTTCGTCCGCTGGACCGCAATCCCGCGTTCGCTCGGCACATGCGGCTGCCCGCGGCGAGCGCGCTCGCCTCCTTCCTGGCCGGGCCTACCGTGCAGCTGCCCCGCGCAGTCGTGTGCATCGGCAACGACGCGGGCGACATCGACTCGCTCGCCTCGGCGTTGGGCCTCGCCGTCGTCCTGCAGCAGCGCCAGCCCGACGCGCTCTACGTGCCGTGCGCGCCGTTTGCAAGGCGCGACTTCCGGCTCCGCCAGGACGCCTCGCTGCTCTTCGGGCACTGCGCGAGCCTGGACGACGCCGGCGCGCCGGCGGAGCTCATGCACCTCGACGACCTCGGCGGCGGCGCGGCCTCGTGGCGGGACGCCGACAGCCTGACGGTCGCCCTGACTGACCACAACGTGTGCCTGCCTGGCGTGACGGAGGCGGTGGGAGGCGCGCCCGTGGCGGCGATCGTCGACCACCACAACGACGAGGCCAAGCACGTGGACACGGCGGCGCTGCGGGAGGTCGACCCCGCGGTGGGTAGCTGCTGCTCGCTTATCGTCGAGATGGCCGACGCTGCGACCTTAGGGGGTGCGCTGGGCGTGCTGCTGCTCGGCGCGATCGCCATCGACACGCGGGGCTTCGACCCGACGCTGCTCGGCACCAAGTACAACGGGCGCTACCTAACCCTAGCCCTAACCTTAACCCTAACCCCAACCCTAACCCCAACCCTTATGAGTAGCCCCAACCCTCACCAGGTACAACGGGCGCGACCTAACCCTCACCCTAACCTCGACCCTAACCCTATCCCCAACCCGTACGAGTAGCCCCAACCCTCACCAGGTACAACGGGCGCGACCTAACCCTCACCCTAACCTCGACCCTATCCCTAACCCCAACCCGTACGAGTAGCCCCAACCCTCACCAGGTACAACGGGCGCGACCTAACCCTCACCCTAACCTCGACCCTATCCCTATCCCTATCCCTATCCCTAACCCTCACCAGGTACAACGGGCGCGACCTGGCCGCGGGCCGTAAGCTGCTGGCGGCTCTGGGCGGCGAACCGCTGCCGGCGAGCCTCGATCTCGATCATCAGCTGACCCTAACCCTGACCCTAACCCTAACCCTAGCCCTGACCCTAACCCTAACCCTAACCCTAGCCCTGACCCTGACCCTAGCCCTAGCCCTAGCCCTAGCCCTAGCCCTAGCCCTAACCCTAACCCTAACCCGAACCCGAACCCGAACCCGGACCCGAACCCTAACCAGGCGAGCCTCGATCTCGATAACGAGCTCGACGTGGCGGTGGCGCTGCGGGCGGCGGCGCTGCCAGAGGTCGCGCGTGTGGCGGGCGCAGCGACGGTGGAGGCGCTCAACGTGGTGCTGCTTGGTGCTCGGTACGACGTTAGGGTTAGGTTTTAGGGTCAGGGTCAGGGTTAGGGTTAGGGTTAGGGTTAGGGTTAGGGTTAGGGTTACTGCTTGGTGCTCGGTACGACGTTCGCGGGCTCTAATGCTAACCTTGACCCTCACCCTGCCCCTGGCCCTGCCCCTGCCCCTCACCCTGCCCCTGCCCCTCACCCTCACCCTCACCCTCACCCTCACCCTCACCCTCACCCTGACCCTCGCCCTCACCCCAACCCCACCCCCACCCCTAACCAGGTACGACGTGGGCGGGCTCTCTGCGGCCGAGCTCCTTCGACTTGACTACAAGGAGGCGGTTGCCGGTGGCGCCACGGTCCGCATCCCTAGCGCAGTAGGGTTAGGGTTAGGGTTAGGGTTGGGGTTAGGGTTAGGGTTGGGGATAGGGTTAGGGTTAGGGTTAGGGTTGGGGTTGGGGTTGGGGTTGGGGTTAGGGTTAGGGTTAGGGTTAGGGTTAGGGCTAGGGTTAGGGTTAGGGTTAGGGTTAGGGTTAGGGTTAGGGCACTGCGCGAGGGTACTTAACTAGTAGTATCGCTAGCAGTCCGTCGTCCGTAGTCAGTCAGCAGTCGTAGTAAGTCACGGCACGTCGTAGTAAGTCACGGCACGTCGTAGTGAGCAACGGCAAGTCGTAGTAAGTAACTGCAAGTCGTAGTGAGTAACGGCAAGACAGCCCGAAACACAGTCGGTGGCTGACTAGTAAGCGTCCGACCCTACGCACTCACCCTGCAACCCTACGCACCCACCCTGCAACCCTATGCAACCCTATGCGACCCTAAGGTCGGCATCGCGGCCATCTGCAACCCTGTGCACCGACCCACCCTGCAACCGCACGCACACTCTCGCCCCGCAACCCCGTGCACCGCATCCCAGGTCGGGACCCACCCTGCAACCCTGCAACCCTGCAACCCTGCCGCCCTGCCGCCCTGCCGCCCTGCAGCCCCATGCAAGCATGTGCCTATCTATGCATCCCAGGTGGGCATCGCGGCCATCTGCGTGACGCGGTCCGAGCTGCTCACGCGCAGCGGCGGCGGCGTCGGCCTCGCCGAGGTCAGGGTTAGGGTTAGGGTTAGGGTTAGGGTTAGGGTTAGGGTTAGGGTTAGGGTTTGCGCGCAGCGGCGGCGGCGTCGGCCTCGCCGAGGTTAGGGTTAGGGTTAGGGTTAGGGTTAGGGTTAGGGTTAGGGTTAGGGTTAGGGTTAGGGTTAGGGTTAGGGTCAGGGTCAGGGTCAGGGTTCGGGTTAGGGCTAGGGTTAGGGTTAGGGGTAGGGTTAGGGTTAGGGTTAGGGTCAGGGTTAGGGTCAGGGTCAGGGTCAGGGTTAGGGTCAGGGTCAGGGTCAGGGTTAGGGTTAGGGTTAGGGTTAGGGTTAGGGTTAGGGTTAGGGTTAGGGTTTGCGCGCAGCGGCGGCGGCGGCGGCCTCGCCGAGGCGATGTTCACCCTCAGCCTGACCCTGACCCTGACCCTGACCCTGACCCTGACCCTGACCCTAGCCCTGAACCTAACCCTGACCCTGACCCTGACCCTAGCCCTAAGCCTGAGCTTAAGCCTCATCCTAATCCTAAGCCTACGCCTAAGCCTACGCCTACGCCTACGCCTACGCCTACGCCTACGCCTACGCCTACGCCTAAGCCTAAGCCTAAGCCTACGCCTACGCCTACGCCTATGCCTAAGCCTACGCCTACGCCTAAGCCGAAGCTTGACCCTAACCCTAACCCTAAGCTAACCAGGCGATGGGCGCGGCGGCGGCGGCGCGCGGCGTCGACGTGCTGTTCGCACTCACGGCCGAGGACCCAACGGAGGCGTGCCCTAACCCCAAGCCTAAGCCTAACCCTGCCTACGGACCCTAGCCCAACGGAGGCGTGCCCTAACCCCAAGCCTAAGCCTAAGCCCAACGGAGGCGTGCCCTTACCCTACGCCTAAGCCTAACCCTAGGGCTTAGGAGGCCTAGGCTTACCCTAGGGCTCAGCCGTCTTAGAGCACACGGCCATTGATCTAAGCCTAACCCTACGTAGGCCTAGATCAATGGCCGTGTGCTCTAGACGGCTGGGGTTAGGCGCGTCTAAGCCTAAGCCTATCCCTACCCCTACTCCTAAGCCTTAGCCTAAGCCTAAGCCTAAGCCTACCCCTGACCCTGGCCAGGAGGGGCTCAAGAGCCTAAGCCTAAGCCTACCCCTGACCCTGGCCAGGAGGGGCTCAAGAGCCTAAGCCTACCCCTGACCCTGACCCTGGCCAGGAGGGGCTCAAGAGCCTCGTGGCCGTCTGCTCCACGAAGGCTGACGGCAGCGGGCTCGGCCAGGCGCTAGCCCCACTACCCCGCTCTAACGTACCCCGCCTCCAAGCCAAACCCTAGCCCTAACGCCAACCCTCACCCTATCCCTACCCCTAAGCCTAAGCCTAACCCTAACCCTAAGCCTAACCCTAGCCCTAACGCCAACCCTTACCCTATCCCTACCCCTACCCCTAAGCCTAAGCCTAAGCCTAAGCCTACCCCTACCTCTACCTCTACCCCTAACCCTACTGTGCAGGCGCTGCTCGGTGGGCTCGCGGGCATCCCATCGCTGCCGCCCCGCCTGGCGGAGCAGCCGCTCTTCGCGGCGCAGGCATCTCTCTTTCAGCATATGCACTGCCTGTAGCTGTCGTGCATGCATGTGCATGTGCATGTGCATGTGCGTGTGCGTGTGCGTGTGCGTGTGCGTGTGCGTGTGCGTGTGCGTGTGCGTGTGCGTGTGCGTGTGCGTGTGCGTGTGCATGTGCATGTGCGTGTGCATGTGCACGCACACGCACATGTGACATGTGCATGTGCGTGTGCATGTGCGTGTGCGTGTGCGTGTGCGTGTGCATGTGCATGTACGTCCTGCGCCCAGGGCATCCCGACGCTCGGCTTTGGGATCAGCTGGGCTGGCGTCGACGGCGGCGAGGCCAGCGCGGAGGTACGACTGCCCTCTATCTACCCATCCATCTATCTACCCATCCATCTATATATATATATAGATGTCTGTCTATCTATCCATATCTCCATCTATCCAGCGCGGCGGTATCCTAGTAGTGGTACTATTGCGCTCTAGCAAACCTCGAGCTAGTGGTACTATTGCCCTCTAGTAGTCCTCCAGGGATTTATATAGCAGCGTGTGACCACGGTGTGATTCTAACTTATTCAGTGCAGTTCTAGTAGTACTACGGCCCTAACCCTGCACCTGACCCTGACCCCAACCCCAACCCCAACCCCAACCCTAACACCCTAACCCTAACCCCCTATGTAACCAGGTGGAGGCCGGCTCGGGCGCCCTCACCGGCCTGCGCATGTCGCGCCTGCGTGCCGAGGCGACGCGCAAGACGCTCATGCCGGCCATGGTGCACTTCTGCGAGGCGCGCTAGGGCGAGGGTGCACTTCTAACGTTTAGTACTTCTACTTTAACGCTCATGCCGGCCATGGTAGCGTAGGGTGTGTGCTGAGCGCGTTTAGCGTACGTTGACGTGCGAATTTCGACTGCGACACGGTCGCTGCGAACAAGAACGGCAGCGCGGCCACGTGGGCCGGGGGTGGCCTCGTCAATTGGTCAAACAATCATTGCCAGTAGAGCGCGCGCTCTACTCCTGGAAAGTAGAGCAGGGAAAGTAGAGCAGCGCCTCTGCCGCATACACGCAGGCGGTCTGTGCGCGCACCATGGCACCAAGGCCGAGGCGGCTCTCTCGACCTCAGAGGCGGCGGAGGTCAGGACGCCGCGGAGGCCAAGCTGGAGGCCGTGCTGCGCGGGATGGAGCGGGGGCAGGCCGGGTCCTCAGGCGTCAAGGCCGAGTCATGACTGATGAGATTCATGACATATGTCTCGATTCATATGTAGACAGTCACGACATACTGTATACAATCTTCGTCAGGGGCGGACCTTAGGGTCGGCTCGCGCGCACTGGCGACTGCGTTAGCGGTCGCGAAGTTAGGTCATGCGTCTTTTCTTCCAGAAATCTATCTATTTATCATTTGAAGATAACGCGCGAGTGGGGTGCCAATTTATCATCCTCGAGTTCCCGCCGCCGCCAGAAGAGCGCGCGCCGCACCAGGGTTCCGCGTCCTTGCCAGATAGGGGGTCTATAGGGGGTCTATTCTGCGGCGAGCTGGCTATGTATCACCCCGCGGGGGGGGGTACCTATTCAGACAGTTTTTTTGTCACTGCATGCGGTACCTACGAACCCCCCTATTGCAGGACCGACACACAATCAATCTTCTTCCACTAGTGTCTTGAAGGCTGCTTGAAGGGCTCTTTGGGCGCACTCTGAGACGCACCGCTGACGCACTCTGACGCACTCTGACGCACGCTGTTGTCGCCGTCGCCGTCGCCGCCGTCTCTGATGCCGTTGCTGCCGCCGCCGTCACTCCTCCCTCCGTCCCCCGCCATCTCCGCCGCCGCCCTCG
>Ga0209302_10002389_pt1 | contig 10954 bp, 9 predicted proteins | sample ArcOceMetagenome_2_FD_187445 | JGI IMG/M metagenome (GOLD analysis project Ga0209302, IMG submission 187445) | Marine eukaryotic phytoplankton communities from Arctic Ocean - Arctic Ocean ARC135M Metagenome (SPAdes) (version 2) | ecosystem: Environmental > Aquatic > Marine > Oceanic | place... | reverse complement strand
ATTGGATAATTGGATAATTGGAACATTGCGTTATTTTCATACAATAATGTCATTTATTTAGGAATATAATATATATATTAGATGTGTTATGATAACAATAATATATATATTATGCGTTAAAACACTTAAATAGAAATATGTAGTAAGTGTATAATGGCAAGAACAACAAAGACTCCTACCACTACTAAGACTGCAACCACTAAGACTGCAACCACTAAGACCGCTACTACTCCTGTAGTTGCTGCTGCTGCCGCACCTGTAACGACTCCTGTAGTTGCTGCTGCTGGTGATGCACCCGCTGCTGATGTTAAGCCCGAGGTTCCATCTGTCATCAGCAACTTTTCTGTTTTTATGACTAAGCTTCAGGGTGTAAACAGTCTTATCTCTGGTCTTCGTACTGAGTTCCGTTCATTGGAGCGTCAGGTAGCTAAGGAGCTTCGTGCTGCTGAGAAGATTACCATGAAGAAGAAGCGCAAGACTGGAAATCGTGCTCCTTCTGGTTTCGTCAAGCCTACTCTTATCTCTAACGAGCTTGCTGATTTTCTAGGCAAGCCCAAGGGTTCTGAGATGGCTAGAACTGAGGTTACACGTGAGATTAATACTTATATCCGTGCTCATTCTCTTCAAGACAAGGACAATGGCCGTAAGATCATTCCTGATACCAAGCTTAAGGGTCTCCTTAAGATTAAGAAGGGCGAGGAGCTCACCTATTTCAACCTTCAGAAGTACATGTCTCCTCACTTTGCTAAGGCATCTGACACAGTACCTCTTAATCCTTAACTGTTATAAATACCCATAAACATTGTAAAATCATAATACCCATAAACATTGTAAAATCATAATACCCATAAACATTGTAAAATCATAAATATCCATAAACATTGTAAAATCATAAATATCCATAAACATTGTAAAATCATAAATATCCATAAACATTGTAAAATCATAAATATCCATAAACATACACAATGTGTTCAAATTTACATAATATTTACGTATTATGTAAATGATACCACTAATTTACACCATTGGCAATTCAAACATATAAAAAATATTGAGAAATGTAAGTAGATGAATATTTTTACACCTTTGAATGTGTATGCGATTTTACACAAATACAAAATCGGCTTCTTTCATAATTTCGATTAGATTATTTCTATTGACAATACTATTTGATATTTTTATATTGTCAATTAAATTCATATACTTAAAATTGGATAAATCAAACAATACGCACGTATTATAGATATCATATATATTTTCAACATACTCAGTATTTTCGTCTAACCATGTTATAAAATCGATTGTCCTTTTATTATTATTGACCATTGTGTCTATTTTTCCTCTACTACTATCTTTTTTAGACATTTTACTTTTTTTTGTATTAATTAGCGTATTGTGATTATTCCGATGTATTGTGTTACATATGGAATTATTTATTATCGTTTGTTTGTATTTATTGAATAACTTCAATGTTTTAAACAAAGAAGTATCCTTATTCATATTATAGTCAGTTCCAGATACAATACAAATATTGCGGAAGTCCCCCATAGACATATGTAATTCGTTCAAAATGGTCTTTAAATCGTAAATTACTACTGTTTTATGCAATAAACTCAAATATCGTAATACTCTTGGACATCCATATACAAATAAGTCCATATCTTCGCTTAAACATGCGTATACTTTGTGCTTTAATACAAGTTTTGCACATAATTCATCGGCTTCACATGGTGCTTCTATATAACTAATACCCATTGATTGCATTAACGATTTCGCATTTTCTATATCAGAATGATGTAATCGAATAAATTTCTTCTTTAATTGATTCATATTACTCATTATTTCGGCACGTTCATTATCCTCTACATCGGCGAGTTTTTGTTCTAAATTATTGTATTCTGCTTGAGCAACCTTCTTCAACTCTTTTCTCTCCATAAGAAGAGCCTGTTTTTCCTTGGGTGGTTTACCATCAAATACAAACAGTGGAATTATATTGTATTTGCGAAAAGTAGCAATCATCAAGTATAAATTTTCTAATAACGCATCTTCGCCCAAAAATCGATATAAATATATACTTGTATCGATTGCAATTTTTTTTCCAGACAATTCATAAAATGGTATCTTCTTAATACCATCGTGACAATTATTTTGTAAATATCGATTCAAATGTTTAATTCCCATGCTGTATACGAAGACTAAAATATATTTATATGTATAAACTATTACTATACCTATAACTTATATCGTATAATAAGAATCAACTTTCCTACAATGTATCTAGCATGTATTAGTCATCATATTTTTCAATAATATTCAACTATGTATCTCCCACAAATCTAATACACTCATTTGTAGTGTACAATCGGGATTATCATTTACCTTATTTACTATATCACCGATTCTACTAATATTTTTTTTAATCTGTTTATTTTTTGTAATAGTTTTTATATGATCTACATATTTTTTTACTGTCGCTGGCGTTTTATGAAAGGATATAAAATTTGTATTATTTGTCTCACACCATTTTATAAATCCGATATAATTATTTAATAGTAGACTCGTTATTATATAATAGGAAAACACAGCACTGTTTTCTTTATATAAATGATTACATATATTTATATTATCATCTGTCTTAGCAGTGATATGTTGGAAATTTAATCCCATGAAATTTAATATTTTTGAACTTTGATATAGTGAAAAAATGCATTCCTTCATCATACTTTCATGAAATCGCATCTTAAAACAATCCAATGTATATTTCGAACTATCATTCTCAATACTACAGCGTATATACGAATAAAACATAGAATTCATTATTCGTGCCCACGATTCACAATAACTTTCGTATAGTTTATATTCTATGTTTACATTGAATAGACTTCTTAACATTTCATCAGTGGAACACATATTCAAATTGGAAAAGTCTAATCCGAAATTATGGAAGGTTTCGTGCAAAAATACTTTGAACCATTCTTCCTTTCTAAAAATAACAATTTCTGTCGTCTCCTTACAACCTGACGTATATGCAGAATTGACATGTCTTGTTCCAATTGGTATTAATTGATTCGATGGCAATTCTTTTCGAAATGGAGTAAAATATAAATATATATTTACTTGTTTTGAACACGTCGAACTTGCGTATTTATTTACTATATAAATCCACATGTACATTTGTTTCATATACTCATTATACTTTTCTATCTCCTTCTGTGTAAATTCATCGCATATCACAAAATAGGTATTTATCTTTCGGTTGTTAATGATACACGTATAGTGCAATTGATAACACGCGTGTAAGTCTATATATTTCTTTATTTCAGATGGAAAAAAATATTCACTATAAGAATTTGCATATGGTATTTGAGATACGACACTCAATTTGTTACAAGAAAAGGTATATTCATAACTTTTCATTTTTTTAGACACATACTTGTCCGCAGAAATGAGTAAGGAGTGCATATGTTTTATTATATCGTCGATTTCTGATATTTTTACATAGTCGTATGATAATTTACTATTACGAATCATTGATTCTATATCATTATCTTCTTTATCCATTACTTCTACTATACGAACACAATTTTAAATATTTTTATGTAAAATTGTATTTTCTTTTCTTTTCTTTTCTTTTGGATTGTTGTGTATTCTTAGCAATTACTTTGCACTTTGAATGCGACTTCTAACTAGCATTAGCTTATTGGCAACTTCCGGTTCGGAACCACGAACAAAATGAAGTAGTTTCGCCTTTTTTGTAGCCATCAACATTTTCTTTAATTCGATATTTTGACTAAACTTTGCATACATAGCATCTTCCATTGTTTTTTCATTTATTCCACCATAAAAATCCGGATCGATCTTTATTTCTTTGGGGCGTAATAGTTCACTTTTATGTTTTCCACTCTTAGAACCGGCGGATTTGGCTATATCCACATCTTTAGATATTTTACTTTCACTATCTAGCGAAAACATCATATAAAATGGTTTGTTCGTTTTTTTGAATTTTGAACCTTGATAATAATGTTCCACGCTTTTCCATTTGTGCCCATCTAATTCGAATTCACTAGTATATTCATTATCTAGTTTGCGTCTCCAATCAGGAATTTCAGCCAATTCGGAAAAAGATTTTACCAACCCATAGTCTATTTTCTCACCGACGCCTTTTCCAGGCAATGGTTTACCGTTGGATTTAATATAAAACTGGAACAACATATTGTTATCGTACAATTCATTTGGATTTTCGGCAATCACAATGATATCATCTTCAATCGGTTCTGAAATACCAATTTCTTCATTAAATATTCGAAATTGGGGAATAATATAATAAGGTCCCGCTAAACGCTCTAAACATTTACTGCTAATGAGTAATTTTACCGTATATGGAATTTGAGGGAACGTAAATACTTTATGATATTTATAGGCTATTAATTTATAATGAATACCTGTATGGTCCAATAAAATATAGTAATCTGGCTCAAATTTACCAATCTCTTCTAATATGGTGTCGTTGAGTTGGCCACATTGCAACACATTGCTAGTATCGCCCTCTTTATAATTTTCACTTGAAAATATGATGAGTTTAATATTGAGGACACGTTCTAGTGTTGAAATGGCCCACGTATCTCCCCAAAACTCACAGGTTTTTATTAACTTCTTGAATTCGTCCATTGTTGTTACCTTACTCATAAAATGGAATTCTTGTAGCATTTCTTTTGATATGGCGACATCCTTTTTTAGCGATTTAAATGTATCTGCTATTGTTTTCGCTTCCCCAATAATTTTTAATTGTTCATCACGATCTTTGGTGTTCTTTAGGCGATCGCGCAGTTCGTTGTTAATTTTGCTTAACCGTTTTAGTTCGATTTCATCTGTCTTGACGGATTTAGAAAATAACGTGTATTTTTCCTTGTAATTTTCATATACTTCTTCGGTTACTTCATTGGCCAATTTATTTCTTAGTTCTGCTACAGTTATGTCTTTTCCAAGTGATAATAATGCGTCGCGAATTGTAGCAAACAAACAATCACCCCCACCTTCATTATCTAGTAATGTATATTCATTACTTTTTAAAAACGCCTGAATCCATGGTTGTCCTTTTTCGACCTTAAACTCTGTCAATTCCTTTTCTGTTACTTCCCTTGTTTGTTCTTTTGGCAATGTAACGTCGTTGTCTGCCATGTCTACCGACGGTTGGAGTTCTTTAGTGTCTGCCGACGGCTCTTGGTCTTTAGTGTCTGTGTCTACCGTGTCTGCCGACGGCTCATTTTCTTTAGTGTCTGTGTCTACCGTGTCTGCCGTGTCTGCCGACGGCTCATTTTCTTTAGTGTCCGTGTCTGCTGACGCCTGTGGGTCTTTAGTGTCCGTGTCTGTCGACGGCTCATTTTCTTTCAAGTTGTCTTTTTTTGTAGAATTATTCAATATATTTTCTAAATATTGTTTTGTTGTAAAACTATATAATAAGGGTTGATCGATTTTCTCTAATTCAATATCACCTTCTTCGTCAATGATATTCGGCAAATTGGATGATGTTATTTCATATACGCCTATTTGAGAATGAACTTTTTGATTCATTACTAAATAAACCGGGTAATAAATGACATTTTGGTCAATGAACAAATATTTAGATTGGCCTAATGCGATGATTACATCGTTGCCGAGAACAGATATTTCATACAACGACGCGTCATAATTTTTATCATCTTTGTCTAAGGTTTTTGTTTCTGGATAATTGATTTCATCGTGAATACGCGAATGCACCATTATATTAAAATGGGATTTTATTTTTATACTCTTGTTTTCCATATAGACATGTAGACATTTACAATATTCCGTAAAAAAAAAGACAAAAATATTATATGTTATTATTGTATAACGATGTCCACATACACGGATTCTACAGGTCTTACATGGACCTATATTTTAGATGCAAGTAATAATGCAACAATTGGTAATGGTTCTAGCAGTAGTGTCGCAGCTGCTGACTTAATTGGAGCAATTACGATTCCTTCCACAATACCTTACGGTAACGGAGACGCTAGTTATAACGTTACAACCATTAATGTCCGTGCCTTCTTTCAATGTTCCAATTTAACTTCAATCACCATTCCTGATTCGGTTACAAGTATTGGCACATATGCCTTCTTTTATTGTACCAGTTTAGCTTCAATTGATTTAGGTGATTCGGTTAAAACCATTAATGACCGTGTCTTCTATAATTGTACCAGTTTAACTTCAATTGATTTACCTAATTCGGTTGAAAGCATTGGCCAATATGCCTTCTATCAATGTTCCAGTTTAACTTCAATTACCATTCGTGATTCGGTTACAACCATTGGCCTAAATGCCTTCCGTAGTATCGGTTCTTCTTCCACTGTTATTGTGATAAATACTGACCCTAACAAAACATTGATCGAAGGTTTAGAGTATATTGGTGGCCTAATGGATGGTAATATTACTGGAATAGTTACTTATCTAAGTTTGACCAGCACACCATTTGCACCTTCTTTATCTAATGTATCATACGCATATGATGGTACTACAAAATATAGTGCTACAATTAGTTCAATGGATTTAGAAGGTGATAATTTTACATTTTCTTTAAGCGGAGCAGATGCGGCCAGTTTTCAGATAGACGCGTGTAATAACGCATTATTAGAATCAGTTAATCCATGGGACTTAAATGACCCTTTTGCATATTCATTGACTATTAAAGCGACAGATTCTACTGATTTATCTGCTATTTCTCTTGTTTCTATTACAAAAACGGCTACTGCAACCGAATTATTTACCAACAATATATCTGGGTCAACTTTGAAAACTCTTGCCGACCAATTTTCTGTATCTCCAAACGATTTATATGATGCTGGATACACAGTTGATCAATTAGTTGCTGCAGGATTTTCATACTGGAACTACACGTTAGATGCTAGTAATAATGCAACAATTGGTCTGGGTGGTTGGATTAACCGTGGTAATGCCACAATTTTAGGAACAAGTTTAAGTGGAGCAATTACGATTCCTTCCACAATAACTGACGGAGGCGTCACTTATAACGTTACTGGTATTGGCGAATATGCCTTCCTTCTATGTACCGGTTTAACTTCAATTGATTTATCTGGAACACAGGTTACAACCATTGGTCAATCCGCCTTCGATGGATGTACCGGTTTAACTTCAATTGATTTCTCTGGAACACAGGTTACAACCATTGGCTCAAGTGCCTTTGCTCGATGTTCCGGATTAGATTCTGTTACTTTACCAACCAATCCTCTTTTTACAAACATTCGCTATGGTGTCTTCTATGAATGTTCCAGTTTAACTTCAATTACCATTCCTGATTCGGTTACAACCATTATCTCGCCCGGGGAGACAATCTCGCGGGCCTTCGAAAGATGTTCCAGTTTAACTTCGATTGATATTCCGAATTCGGTTGAAAGCATTGGCGATTATGCCTTCTATAAATGTTCCGGTTTAACTTCAATCACCATTCCTGATTCGGTTACAACCATTGGCTTAGGTGCCTTCAATACTATCGGTTCTTCTTCCACTGTTTACGTCAAAGACGTTGACCCTACCAAAACACCATTAGAAGGTTTAGAGTATATTGGTGGTCCTGGACTGGATCATGGCTCAGACGGTGGCCTAATGGATGGTAAAATTACTGGAACAGTTACTTATCAACTAGATTTGACCAGCACACCATTTGCACCTTCTTTATCTAATGTATCATACGCATATGATGGTACTACAAAATATAGTGCTACAATTAGTTCAATGGATTTAGAAGGTGATAATTTGACATTTGATTTGAGCGGAACCAATGCGACCAGTTTTAAGCTAACCACATATGACGCGTGTAATAACGCATTATTAGAATCAGTTAATCCATGGGACTTAAATGCCCCTTTTGCATATTTATTCACTATTAAAGCGACAGATTCTACTGATTTATCTGCGATTTCTCTTGTTTCTATTGCAAAAACGGTTACTGCAACCGATTTATCAACCAACAATATATCTGGGTCAAATTTGAAAACTCTTGCCGAACAGTATTCTCTATCTGCAAAAGATTTATATGAGGCTGGATATACTTTAGAAGATTTGTATGATGCCGGTTATTCTGCCACTGACGTAAAGTCAGTAGTTCATACTGCGGTTACTGTTACTATAACTGGTGCGGATAGTTGGGGTGATGGATGGAATGGTGGCAAAATGACTATTTCTAATAATAATGATTTTAGTGAAGAATTTGTAGTGGTTGGTTCAACTACTACAGTCGAGCAAACATTGCCTGCAGGTGACTATACTGTAACATGGATATTGGGCTCCTATCCTCACGAGATAAGTGTAACTATTACTAGTGAAGATGGAACAGTTCTTTATACTGAAGCTACTGGGGGTAGTGTTACTAACGGTTCATTTACCATAGTAGGGGGGGGTGGTATAACATCTCAACAATTACTTGCTGCTGGGTACACAAACCAACAATTGTTAGACGCCGGTTATGCACAATCCAATATTTGTTTTGTCGCTGGAACACCTGTCAATACAGATCAAGGTGCCGTAGCCATTGACAAGTTAGATGTTTCCAAGCACACCATTCGTGGAAAGCGAATTGTCGCTGTTACCAAGACTATTAGTGAGGAAAAGCACCTTGTACGCATCAGAAAAGACGCATTAGCCAAGAACGTTCCTAGCCAAGATACATTGACCACCCAAAATCACACATTCTTTTACAATGGTAATATGGTAGAGGCAAAACACTTGGTAAGCCAAATGGATAACGCTGTTCTTGTCAAATATGATGGTTCAACATTATACAATGTTCTTCAAGATAAGCACGAGAAGATGGTAGTAAACAACTTGATCGCCGAGACATTACACCCTGAACACGGTATTGCTAAAATGTATCGTTATTTCATTGAAAACAATGTTTCTCCTGAAATGCAAAATGCAATTTGTGCAAAGGTGAATAGCGAATACAAAAAGAAAAATCTTACAAAGTAAGTAGAATACACATTTGTATACAAGAAAATATATCTCTTCATATCATATGCTAATATGATATGAAGAGATATGAAAAAAAATCCGACTATATTTATTGAACAGTGTAAGAGAGTTTTTGGTGTGGTTACGATTATTTTTTGGCGCGTTTACGATTATTTTTTGGCGCGTTTACGATTGTTTTTGGTGCGTTTACGATTATTTTTGGTGCGTTTACGATTGTTTTTGGTGTGTTTACGATTGTTCTTAGTGTGGTTACAAGTGTTCTTAGTGCGATTACGAATGTTCTTAGTGCGATTACGAATGTTCTTAGTGCTAAAATTTGTACGTCTTATTTTTCTACCACCATTCATAGGTTTATTATTATCGTTATTTTTAACGAGATAATCATTTTGTAGTAAAAAAGAAATCATTTTGTCAGCAGTTCGTTCTTCATTATATTCTTGTTTTTTATTACCATTTTCTAGTACTACAATTGTAGGAACATATTGAACATCGGAATAAATAGTAGTTGATGCTAGTTTTTTCATTCCAGATGGGTCAATTTGTGCTATAATAATATCACCATTATATGCATCATGACGTGATACTTCCTTTTCCATATTTTGCCATTCTTCATTCATGGCTATACAAGCAGGACATGTAGGACTATAATATTTTGCAAATACAGTTGTTGTTTTTGCAAGATTACTGAAAAGATCAGCAGTTTCACCATTCACATTCATAAGTTTCATGTATAGGTAGTTAGTTATACTATATGTCTATATAAAAATGGCAGAGAGAATTATTATCACAAAGTAATATATACAATGTTTTCAATAAACAACAAATTATTATGTTATCTTATTATATTTTTGCTAGGGTTATATTTTGTAATGAATTATTCCTCTAAAGATGTATTAGAAGGATTTAAGAATAATTCTGATTGTCCTAATATTTTAATTCAAAAAGGAACCGATATTTATTTATATAATTCTAAAAAGGCGAAGGTTCCCGGAATCAATCCTGTAAAGTTCAAAAATTTAGAAGATTATGTTGAATTTTTAAAATGGCAACGCAGTCAAGGAATAGAGTGTCCTGTATTATTTTTGCAACATTCGTATGATGCACAAGGAAAACCAGTATATACAATGCGTCCAAGTCCAACAGATTTACAAGGTGGATTACCCACAATCGGTTCTATACCATCAGATGATGGCTTACCTCCACTAACACAATTGATAGACGCCACTAGGGATGATCCACCATACAATGAAAAGTCTTATCCAGGATTTGATCCACAAAATTTATATCAAGGTGATTATACACCACTAGACAAAATGTTTAGCGAACAAGAAACAGACAAAGTGGTAAGTACAAATCCGATGGACACTAATTGGGGTGGTATAAAATATACTAGAGATGTAGTGAAATCAGGTTATTATGCAGATAATGAAGTATCTGTATATGTCTCTTAAATGGTCTATACAAAATCTATAACCATAAAGTGGATTTATTTTGAAAACAAGTTCAAATTCATAGAGCCACGAACCAGTAAAATATAGACAAGTGTATGAAGGACTAGTCCACGTATAGTGGGACAACCATTTACTTCTGCAATTTTACCTAAAATACTTCCAAACAATTGTTGTGTCAACCTATATGTTTGTGGATGAATGACCAACAAAAAAATTAACGCTGAGAAAATTGTAATTTTCCATTTCATGTAACTAGAATCCCCCATTATATTTTATGGTGTGATTTTTTTTCTCAAAATTGTAAAAAAATTGAACTATTCAAATGCTTATATGGTATATAAATAAATCAAAATAGAATCAAAACAGAATCAAAATGGTAAGATATATTCGCAATATTAATAATAAGGACATGTATTCTAATATAGAAGGAAGTGTAACTGTAAACACATATAACAGTCATGGTATCCGTATATATGGAACAAATACTTTGG
>Ga0209302_10002388_pt1 | contig 10959 bp, 5 predicted proteins | sample ArcOceMetagenome_2_FD_187445 | JGI IMG/M metagenome (GOLD analysis project Ga0209302, IMG submission 187445) | Marine eukaryotic phytoplankton communities from Arctic Ocean - Arctic Ocean ARC135M Metagenome (SPAdes) (version 2) | ecosystem: Environmental > Aquatic > Marine > Oceanic | place... | reverse complement strand
TAAGACTTCACCATCGCAAATAACTGCAGCACTGGTATCGTCACAAGAAGATTCTATTCCTAATATGTATGTCTTTTTTGTTGCCATAAAAATGATGTCACAAAATTAACTATTATTACATTGTCTATTTCTTTTTAAAAGAGAAATTTATTAGTTTATTAATTTTATCGTTCTTTGTATAGAAAGGCTCTATTTTTGCACTTACTCTAAAATAAGGAAACACATATAATATAAAACAAATCAAAAAATTCGGCAAAATACTGTTAAAGTGGTTGAAGTACCTTGTGCTATTCTTGGTATTTCTTGTCATTATTTTTTCTATTCCGTCTGTACAAACAAACCTGGCAAGCATTGTAACTGATAATTTAAATGAAGAGTACGGAACCAATCTAGAGATTAAAAAAGTAGACCTTTCATTGCTAGGTTCAGTTTCTCTAAAAGGTATAGAGATAAGAGATCATCATCTAGACACACTAATTTTTGTAGATAGATTAAGAACTTCATTGCTAGATGCTAAAAGAATTTTAGAAAATAATATTCAACTAAACAATACTTCATTAAAAGGAGTACATGTGTATGTTAAAAACTATAAAGGTGAAGAAATAGACAACTTAACTCTTTTTGTACAGAAGTTTGAAGATAACAACCCTAAAGACTCAATCTCTAGTCCTTTTCAGATTCGCTCATCAGATATTTATTTTGAAGATATAAATTATAAGCAAATAAACGAAAACAAAGCTGTTCCGTTAGATTTTGCTGCCTATAATGGAGGTGGTAGCTTACAAGATTTTTCTGTTGTAGGGCCTAATGTTGCTTTAAAGATTAGAGGACTTTATTTTACAGACAATAGAGGTCTAGAAATAACCAATCTAACCACAGATTTCACGTATACCAAGACTCAAATGAAGTTTTACAATACACTTCTTCAAACAAGTCACTCAACAATTAGCGCAGAAATAGATTTTAATTATGATAGAAAAAACTTAAGCAAGTTTAATGAATTGGTGTATATAGATGCCAATTTTAAGAACAGTTATTTGTCTACCAAAGATTTAAGAAAACTCTATAAAGAGATTAAAGGAAACGATGTTTTAAGGTTTAATACTACTTTAAAAGGTTCTTTAAATAATTTTTCTTTAGAGCGCTTACAACTAAATTCTGATAAAGGAATAAAAATTATTGGTGATTTAAACTTTATTAATGCTGTACAGCAAGAGGAGTTTTTTTTAACAGCCAATTTAGAAGACTTTTCTGCAGATTATTTTAAGTTAAAAAATATGCTTCCCAACCTTTTGGAGAAAAATTTGCCAATAGAATTAAGTAAACTTGGTGAGTTTTCACTCTCTGGATTTACCAAAATAACACCCAGTTCTATTGAGGCAACCTTAGATATTAACTCTGAGATAGGAGATGTAGTTGCAGATTTAGAATTAAAAAACTTTAATAGCATAGATGAGGCAATCTATACAGGAGAGGTGGTCTTAGATAGGTTTAATTTGGGAAGATTTTTTGAAGATAGTTCATTTGGTAACATTTCTTTTGAAGGAGAGGTAGATGGTAAAGGATTTCGAATAGAAAATATTAATACCAAGCTTGTAGGCCAAATATCTCAGATAGAATTTAATGAGTACAACTATCAAGACATTAGTGTTAATGGGTTGTATCAAAATAATTTATTTAACGGAAAGTTAGCCTCTACAGATGTTAATTTAAACGGAACTTTTGAAGGCTTGGCAGATTTATCTGAAGAGATTAATAAATTTGACTTTAAGGCTACGATTAATTATGCAAATTTAAGAGCGCTGAATCTTTACAATAGAGATAGTATTTCTGAGCTTAAAGGGTTAATAGATTTAGATTTAACTGGAGACAAAATAGACAATATTATAGGGATTGCAAATTTTAAAAACATCATTTATACAAATGAAAAAGACAGTTATTCATTTAAGCAGTTTTTAATTTTCTCTACGGTAAAAGAAAATATTAGACAAATTAGAATAGATTCTGAAGATATTATTAAAGGAGAATTAATTGGAGATTTTAAGTTTGAACAAATGTTGCCTCTTGCACAAAATGCCTTAGGAAGTATCTATTCAAATTATACCCCGTTTAAAGTTTCGCCAGATCAGTTTTTAAAATTTGACTTTGTGATTTACAATCAAATAGTTGATGTGTTTTTTCCACAAATATCAGTTGCCGCAAATACTAAAATTAATGGAAATATAAAAGCAAATAAAAATCAATTAAAACTAAAGGTCACTTCACCTAAGATTGTGGCCTACGGAACTATTATAGATTCATTATCGTTAGATACAGACAATAAAAGAAGCTTATATGATACTTCTTTTAGTGCAGCAAGTATAGAAACACCCTATTATACTTTGTCAAAATTATTGCTTTTCAATAAAACTGTGAACGATACGCTGTTTTTTAAATCAACCTTTAAAGGAGGTCTTTCAGAAAAAGAAAAATTTAATTTAGATTTTTACTACACAATTAATGAAGATAAAAAATCTGTGGTGGGAATAGAAAAATCAACGTTTAATTATCTTGGAAATATATGGGACCTAAACCCCGAAAATAATACAGATAATAAGCTTCTTTTTGATTTAAAGACCAATGAATATGTCTTTTCGCCATTTACTTTACAATCTAAAGAGCAAGAAATTAATTTTAAAGGAATTATAAGAGATTCTACCTATAAAGAATTAGATGTAGATTTTACAAATGTATATTTAAAAAGCTTTTTACCAGAAATAGATAGCTTAAAATTGCGAGGACAATTAGATGGTATCATAAACATATCTCAAGTAGATGGCATCTATGGCCCCAAAGGAAATTTATCAGTTAAGAATTTTGAAATCAATAATTTTAAACAAGGTGATTTAGAATTAAATATAGAAGGTGAAAGCTCTTATAAAAAATATGATGTTAATTTTTCTTTAGAAAGAGAAAAAGTAAAAAGTATTTCAGCAATAGGTTCACTAGATTTTTCTGAAACAAGACCAAAAATTGATGTAGCTGTATACCTAGAAGAATTTGAGTTAGATGCTTTTAGCCCATTAGGTGAAAATGTTTTATCTAAAATAAGAGGTATTGCAACAGGTGATTTTACCTTAAAGGGTTTTTTGAGAAACCCAGATATGGACGGTGAATTGGTCTTAGAAAATGCTGGATTACAATTTCCTTATTTAAACACAGATTATAATTTTGGTGGTGATGCAAGTGTTGGACTAAACGGGCAATCATTTGAATTTAGGAACATAAATTTAGTAGATACTAAGTACCAATCTACAGGGTTTTTAGAAGGTGTTATAACACATCAAAATTTTGATTTATGGTCTTTAAATATAGATATCTTAACTCCTAACTTATTAATATTAGATACTAAAAATTCTGATGAAGCCTTGTATTATGGAATCGGTTTCATTCAAGGAAATGCCAGTATTACTGGCTTAACCAATAATATTACAATAGATGTAAATGCAAAGACAATGCCCAATACCAACTTTGTAATTCCGTTAAAAGATATTGCCTCTATAGATACTTACAGACTTATTCATTTTAAATCAGAAAAAACAGTAGAAGAATTACAAGAAAAATTAGCAATAGATGCTATTGAAGGTGTTTCTTTAAACATAGATTTGGAAGTTACTAAAGATGCGAAGGCACAGATAGTAATAGATGAAATAAACGGAAGTGAGCTTAGTGGAAGAGGTTTAGGAGATTTACGAATAGAAATTAACACCAACGGTAAGTTTGCTATGTTTGGAGATTATACCATAGATAACGGAATCTATAATTTTAAATATGGAGGATTAATAAACAAACCATTCTCTATTTTAAAAGGAGGAACTATTTCTTGGAGTGGTAACCCTTATGAAGCTAATTTAAATGTAACAGCAGTTTATACAACCAATGCAAATCCAGCAGTTTTACTCGAGAATTTTAATACCAATAGAAAAATACCTGTAGATTTAATTACCAATATTTCTGGGAGCTTATTTAATTCCAAACAAGATTTTGATATAGAAATTCAAAACTCAAATTCTACGATAGCTTCCGAATTAAATTTTGTATTAAATGATAATGATGTAAACTCAAAAATGCGTCAGTTTTTAACCCTACTTGCAGCCGGAACTTTTGCAAACCCTAATGGAGGAAATATTAATGGAAGTGAATTATTAACAGGAACAACCTCTAATGCTATTGGTTCTATTCTTTCAGATATTATAAGTAGTAATAAGGTTAGATTAGATGTTGGATACTCTACTGGAGGAATTCAAAGCCCTCAAGATGATATTATTACAGACGATCAGTTTGATGTTTCTTTAACCACTCAAATCAGTAAAAATGTTATTGTAAATGGTAAGGTAGGGGTTCCAGTAGGCGCTCAAACACAATCTAGTGTAGTTGGAGAAGTAAAAGTTGAGGTATTGTTAAATGAAGCAGGAAACTTTAGAAGTGTTATTTTTAACAGACAAAATGAAATTCAGTATTCTGCACAAGAAGAAGGGTATACACAAGGTATAGGATTATCATATCAGGTAAACTTTAATTCATTATCAGATCTATTAAAAAAGATTGGTTTAAAAAAGAATAAAAAGAGTAAGAAAAAAGTGATTCAAAAGAAAGATTCTACAGGCTCATTTCATCAAGGCCTTTTAAACTTTAAGAAAAATAATTGATTGAGTTTTTTTTATTGATTACTTTGATAGAAATAGGTTCTTTAAAATTGATTATACAAATACATTGTTTACGCCATTTTTACTGGTAAAGTAACCGAAATCGATTTCGTTTTTTTTTTATTTAAACTAATTTTTAATAAGTATTTTTACAATTATATTATGGAAAAAATTAAGAAAATAGCTGTAATGACATCTGGGGGAGATTCTCCCGGTATGAATGCTGCAATTCGTTCAGTGGTAAGAACTTGTGCTTATTACAGAACAGAATGTATTGGAGTTTATAGAGGCTATCAAGGAATGATAGAAGGAGATTTCATAACATTAACAGCTCGTAATGTAAATAATATCATCAACAAAGGAGGAACCATTCTAAAATCTGCAAGATCTGATGAGTTTAGAACCCCAGCTGGTAGAAAAAAAGCATATGAGCAACTAAAAGAACATAATATTGATGGGCTTGTTGTAATTGGTGGTGATGGATCTTTTACAGGGGGTGTTATTTTTAACAAAGAACATAACTTTCCTGTTATTGGAATTCCTGGAACCATAGACAATGATATTTTTGGTACTTCTCATACCATAGGGTATGATACAGCTTTAAATACAGCTGTTGAAGCTATTGATAAAATTAGAGATACAGCTTCTTCTCATAACAGACTGTTTTTTGTAGAAGTGATGGGTAGAGATGCTGGTTTTATAGCATTAAATGCAGGTGTTGGTGCAGGAGCAGAAGAGATTTTAATTCCTGAAGAGAACCTAGGTCTAGAAAGATTGCTTGAATCTTTATTAAAAAGTAGAAGATCAGGAAAATCATCAAGTATTGTTGTAGTCGCTGAAGGAGATAAGTCTGGAAAAAATGTATTTGAACTGGCTAAATATGTAGAAGATAATATGCCCGAGTATGATGTAAGAGTTTCTGTTTTAGGACATATGCAACGAGGTGGTTCTCCATCTTGCTTTGACAGAGTTTTAGCAAGTAGGCTTGGTGTAAAAGCAGTAGAAATTTTAATAGACAATAAAACCAATCTCATGGTTGGTCTTAAAAATAACACAGTAATAACCACAGATTTAGAAGAAGCAATTACAGGTGGGCATGAAATAAATAAAGAACTTTTAAGAGTTTCGGACATCATGTCTACATAATTACAAACAATTAAATAAAAAAAATGATTAAAGTAGGAATTAACGGTTTTGGTAGAATAGGAAGATTGGCATTTAGATCTGCAGTAAACAGACCCAATATAAAAATTGTTGGAATTAATGATTTACTAGATGTAGAATATCTTGCATACATGCTAAAATATGATTCTGTTCACGGACAGTTTGATGGAGAAGTAGAAGTTAAAGATGGAAAATTAGTAGTAAATGGAAATGCCATTAGAATTACAGCAGAAAGAGATCCTGCAAATTTAAAATGGGATGAAGTTGATGCAGAATATGTAATTGAGTCTACAGGTTTTTTCTTAACAGAAGAAACAGCTGGTAAACACTTAGAAGCTGGAGCTAAAAAAGTAGTTTTATCTGCACCATCTAAAGATCATACACCAATGTTTGTAATGGGTGTAAATAATACTGAATTAAAAGCAGATCAAAAGATTTTTTCTAACGCATCTTGTACAACCAACTGTTTAGCACCAATCACAAAAGTATTAAATGATAACTTTGGTATTGTTGAAGGTTTAATGACAACAGTACATGCAGCAACTGCAACTCAAAAAACAGTTGATGGTCCTTCTATGAAAGATTGGAGAGGTGGTCGTTCTGCAATTCATAATATTATTCCATCATCTACTGGAGCTGCAAAAGCAGTAGGAAAAGTAATACCTGCAATGAATGGAAAATTAACAGGGATGGCTTTTAGAGTGCCAACTATGGATGTTTCCGTAGTAGATTTAACAGTAAAATTAGAAAAACCAGCTTCTTATAAAGAGATTTGTGCAGCTATGAAAGCAGCTTCAGAAAGTGGGCCAATGAAAGGTGTTTTAGGGTATACTGAAGATTTAATTGTTTCTCAAGATTTCGTAGGAGATACTCGTACATCTATTTTTGATGCTAATGCAGGAATTGCATTAAACGATAACTTTGTAAAAGTGGTTTCTTGGTATGACAATGAAATAGGGTATTCAACTAAGATTGTAGATTTAATAGAATATGCAGCTACTTTGTAAAAAAACACAAAATAAGCTTACGCTCATAAAAAAAGGCTGTCTTTATAAAGACAGCCTTTTTTTTATTTAATAGCAATCATACTAATTTCTACATGTACATATTTGGGTAAATTGGCAACCTCAACGGTTTCTCTAGCAGGGGCAGTTTCTTCATTAAAATAGCGCCCATACACGGCATTAATTTTAGAAAAATTAGCCATGTCTGAAATAAAAATAGAGGCTTTTACCACATCCTCAAAAGTCATATCAGCAGCTTCTAAAACAGCTTTCATATTCTCCATAACTAAGGTTGTTTCTTCTTCAATAGTACCAAGCTGAATCTCACCAGTTGCTGGGTTAATTGCAATTTGGCCAGACGTATATAACGTATTTCCAGATAAGATCGCCTGGTTATAGGGGCCAATAGGGGCTGGTGCTTTTGAGGTTTGAATTATTTTTTTCATAAGATAAATTGTTTTAAAATAATACTCTATCGGGTGGTTTGTTTTGTTCGTATTTTAGATCGCTTAGTATGCCAGATTTAACACCAATAAAGAACACATAAGATTGGTTGTTTCCAAAAGGAACCCAATTAAAATTTAATTTCCAGCTATCTAAATCTCTAGAAAAATTCATTCGTGTAAATGTAAAACCACCACTTGCAATGTCATATCCTGAAGAAAAGCCAACTTTCCATTTAGGTGTTAGATCAAAATCTCCACCAAACATTACAGAATGCGACTGAATACCTATATTATTTACACCATTATTAGCGTAGGATGCAGAATATGCAAGATTTAAACTCCATGGTATGGTAGATTTGTACAATTCTGTAATTTCTTCTTCCTCATTGTTGTTCTGGCTACTAGATGGGTCTGAAGCAAAACTATTGGTAGGATTTAAGTTTTTACCAAGCACATCTGGAGTCACTTGGTTTCCATTTCCATTTTCAGAATTGTCATTTTTTTCTCCACTAAAATCTCTACTAGAAAGCGTGTAATTGGCAGTTAAATTGGCTCTAGTTAATCTAGGTAGTCCTTTTACAAACTTATCTATTCTTTGCCCGGTTTCATTAATTTGATAAGGGTCTAAAGAAGCATTTAAATTAAGGGCTAATTTGTCTTTTAAAAGTCTAGTTCCAAGAGAGGCATTTACTGGAGACCAACGTAAACTATCTGCAGCTATATTATAGGCAGAGCTAAAATTTAGGTTGTTTAAAATTGTAATTTTTCTATCTTCTTCATCACTGTCTGGATCTTCTGGAGCTAATTTACCTTCTATGACATTGTTTAAAGAAATTCCTACAGTATTGCTTAAGCCAGTTCCTGGTCTTCCGTAGAGGCTTGTGCCACCATCAAAAGGAGAGTAGGTCTCAAATTCTGTGCCTTCTAAATTGCTTTGAACTGTTTCATTGTATCTATCGGCAAAGTCAGGTCTGTAAGAAAATGAAACAGAGGGTCTAATGGTATGTCTGATAGCTTTTAATCTTCCTTTCTTAAAATTAAAGGTTCCATAAATATTGGTAGATAAACTTAAACTAGTACCATACTCTCTAAAATTACTAAAACCACCTATGGTGTCTGATACAACGGTACCAAAAGATCCATCAGAATTTTGTAAAGTAGGATCATAGGTTTTATTAATTTTTTTAAAGTTCCAGACTTCTTTATAATTAATATTTGGAGATAAAGTAAAGTAATTTAATAAGGTAATATTGGTACTTATATCAGATCTATGCTGAACACCAGCATTGGCTGTTTCAAACATTTTAGCAGTAAAAAATTCATCTTCTGAGGTGTTAATTCTATATTCTCCTTGCATATTATAGGTTAAACCTATTTTTTGAAGTGGGTTCTTTTTAATGCCTCCTTTTCCAGCAAATGGATAAATTCTACTCATAGATAGTTGAAGAGAAGGAAGCGCCATGGTAACAGTTCCTGTATTTGTGTTTTGAGAATGCGTGGCATTTGCACTCATATTAAATGGGGTTCCGGCAAATGTTTTTTGATAAGAAATAGAAGAGCTAAATGTGTTTGTTAAAAAGTTTGAATTGTTAAACTCATTCAAAGACTGTCTAAAATATTGGCTACTCCCTAAATTAACTGAAGCTCCAAAATTTGAATTTGGACTAGCTTTTGGGTCTTGCCTATGACTCCATCTAATATTAAAGTTTGTTGCCTCAGAATAGTCATCAAAACCTCTGGTACTTCTAATTAGTTTTTCAAAACTCAGATTAAAACCTCCAGAGAATTTGTATCGCACATAATATTGAGAGCGTGCTCTAAAGCCCCAACTACCATTAGAATAGATATCACCTAATAATTCTAAATCTACATAATCATTCACTGCAAAATAATAGCCTCCATTCTGTATTCCTATTCCTCTGTTGGAGGTACCTGTCTGAATTGCTGGAAAAATAAATCCTGAAGTACGGTTTTTACCCATTGGAAAATACGCAAAGGGAAGAAAAACAGGAGTTGGAACATCTGCAATAACAAGATTACTTAAACCAGCAACAATTTTTTTATTAGGAACTACTTTTGCTTTTTTTACACCAATATAATAATCGGGTTTTTCTTTGTCTGAGGTAGTAAATTTAATATTGCGCATGTAAATTGTAGAATCATTAACACGTTTTGATTTTTCTCCTAAAATAAACATACCAGGTTCTTGGCGTGTTCTTATACCATAAATAATGGCTTTTTTTGTTTTGAAGTTGTAAATCATAGAATCTTGCTCAGATTCTTGACCACCTTGTTTAAATACTGGTTTTTGATTGTATCCTGTACTATCTTTAATTCCTTTGGCAAATAGGGTACTTTTTATATAGTCAATAATAATAATGCCTGCTTTTAAATCTATATCAGTATATACAACACGCGCTTCATTGTATAGGGTTACTGTTTTGTTTGTTGCATTTTGTGTAGTATAGTCTTTCGCAACGTGGGTAATTAAATCTGTAATAGCCTCTTTTGGTTTAATAGTATCTAGTTGAATGCTATCTTGTTTTTTTACAAGTAGCGTGTCATTTTTTATAATTTTCTCAGGGGTTATTATTGCTTTAGAAAGGCTGTCTTTAACAACCATAGGAATCGGTTTTGCCTCTGGCTTTATGTCCTGTGATCTTGTATTTGTTAATGAACAAAATAAAAGTAAAAATAAAAGTATGTAAGACAGATTTGATTGCAATATTTAATATGCTATTTTTGTATGTTAGTAAAAATATGCTTCCATAATTGAAGCACCAAATTTGAAAAGCCAAAATTAGTTAAATTTTGTTCATAGAACCTACATACAATAGCAAATTTGATACCAAGACATACTCGGTGTTCTTTTTTGTTTTGTCTTTTCTTTTCTTGAATCCGTTCGTGTCAAATTCTCAAAATGATAAATTTATAGTTGTTTTAGATGCTGGTCATGGAGGAAACGACCCTGGAAATATTGGAAATGGTTACAGAGAGAAAAATATTGCACTAAAAGTTGTACAAGAAATACAAGCCGAGTTACAAAAAGTTGAAGGCATAAAAGTTATTCTTACAAGAGACAAAGATATTCTGATAAATTTATGGAAAAGAGGCGAAATTGCTAACAAGGCGAAGGCAAACTTATTTGTATCTATTCATTGCGATTCTCATACATCTAATGCCTATGGTGCTGGAACTTTTGTTTTAGGATTGCATGCAAATAAAAGAAATTTTGAGGTTGCTAAACGCGAGAACGCTGTAATTTCTCTTGAAGAAAACTTTAAAGAAAGGTATGAAGGATTTGATCCTAATTCTGAAGAATCTGTTCTTGGTCTTACTTTACTGCAAGAGGAAAACCTAGATAAGAGTTTTTCATTAGCTGCGGATATTCAACAAAATTTTTCTCAGTCCTTAAAAAGAAAAAATAGAGGTGTAAAACAAGCCGGTTTTGTAGTTTTACATCAAACATACATGCCAAGTGTTTTAATTGAATTAGGTTTTTTAACGAATAAAAATGAAGGAAAATTTTTAAACTCTAAAATTGGTCAACAAAAAATGGCCAAAGAAATAGCAAGGTCAATTAAAAAATATTACCATCAATTAAAAGCAAATACAGTAGCTTTAACTATTGAAAAAAGCACACCCCAACTAATAAAAGAT
>Ga0209302_10002385_pt1 | contig 10969 bp, 8 predicted proteins | sample ArcOceMetagenome_2_FD_187445 | JGI IMG/M metagenome (GOLD analysis project Ga0209302, IMG submission 187445) | Marine eukaryotic phytoplankton communities from Arctic Ocean - Arctic Ocean ARC135M Metagenome (SPAdes) (version 2) | ecosystem: Environmental > Aquatic > Marine > Oceanic | place... | reverse complement strand
TAATAATGTAGGGAACATTAAACAACCAAACCAACCGATGTATAAACGGTTTTCAGTACTTGTAATCCAAGCGCAGAAGCGCTCCCATAATGAAACGCCTTCGCGTCTTTCTAAAGTTGCGATCATAATAAGATTTTTATAATTTAATTTCTTCCCAAGTTTTTTACTTGTTAACTATAATTATAAAACAAATTTACTTTGTAAACAAAATTTAATTTATTATTTATCTCTGCCTAAAAATACGAGCTCAAAAATAAATATTGAAAATCGGTAATTTAATTAATTGAATTTAAATTAACAAAGACTATAACTCTAATTCTAAGAAGTTTCAAATATTTTAGTAAAAGTACACTTAAAAGAAATGTAATGATTTTTGAGATTATGACAAAATTCCTTTTTGAAAATTTATAAATGTTCCTACTATTATTTCAGTGAATTTTTTTGTAATGAGTCTAATAAAAGTTTAATAACTAATTTATTTATCATTTTTCATTAACATATTCCAGCTGCGGTAATTTTTCTACATTTTTTCGTGTATTTAATCAACAATTAAAAAAGTTTATAAAAAAGAATATCAAAAACTATGAAGTATCTTCAATTATTGCTCGAATGCGAGAAGTTATACAATTATTAAAAAATCTGCTTAGGTCTAAACTTAAAGCTTATGCTTACAAATCATTATTTATATTAAAGTTTAATTTGATAATTCAATTTAGATCTTTAGCGTTTTATGTTTTTATTGATAGTGTAAGATTTAAAAATTTGTAATTATAATTACAAAACTTGGTACTGATATTTTAAAAATAAAAATGCGAATACTTAGTTGGGCTTAGATTAAGATAGACCTTATTTTTTTTAGTGAACTAGTGCTTATCATTGATAATTTCGATTTTTTACATATCTATTATAGAACCAAAATACAGTAAAATTAGTAGAAACTACGGAAGAAATTGGAAGTACCGATTAATCATACACCAATAAACAAATAAATAAAAATTTTTTATTTATTTTATCTAATTTAATCCCATTATACAAAATAGAATTTAATTTGTTTAGAGTTTTCTAGACTACCTTAAATAAATAAATTTAAAATTTAGTATAATTAGATTTGGTGTAAATCAAATTAATTTGAATTATTTCTTTCTTATCAGTTAAGTTTTCTAAATTATTAAAAATAAATTTATTTAATTAACCGTAAAAATTCTAATTCAAAATCGAAAGTTGCTCTTGTTGTATTGCCCCCAATAAAAAGTTTTTTTTTATCTTGAACAACCCAAAGTTGAGAATAAGTAATATAACTAATTAATGTACTAACCATTAAAAATAAAAATCCTAAATAGATTAGTAAAATTCCTGGATCAGCTTTCACTTGTAAACCAGTTGAACTTAAAATGTCCATTAATGTGATTGAATTCTCAATTTTTAAACTTTCATTCAATTCTAAATTACCGATGAAGTTACCAACTTTATTGTAAACTGAACAATATCCTTGTAAATTATCAATTAAAATCGTTAATCCTTCATTTAATTGGGGATTAGTTGAAATCCATGTTAACCAAAGTTTCTCTTTATTTTCAGGTAAATTAATAAATGGATATTGAAAAATCGAAAAATCTTTATTTTTAATTCTTAAGCCAATTATATTCCAATCTGTTTGATAATAATCTATTCCATTATACTTTGCTGGGGAATTTACAAAAATTGTTTTTCGTACAATTTCATTTCCATCAAGATTTAAAATTGAGAGATCAGAGTAAAATTGTGTAATTGTTGTTTGTTTTGTATACGTAATCCAAAAATCATTGATTCGTATTGAGACTTTCGGAATTAAAGTAAATTGTCCGTTATTTAAAACATTTTGAATATGGAATGTTTCTGTTTTAGGAATTATTTCTTGAGCTTTAAATCCACCTATTGAACCAACAATTGTACCAATTAATATTATAATCATACTAAAATGAACAATAATAGGTGCTATTCGTCCAATCAAACCTTTATAACAATATATAATATTTTTTTGTTGAAATATAGAATAGTTATTTTCTTTTACTTTGAATAATATTTGTGGAAAAGAGAGATGTTGTAAATTTGTTGAGATATTTAACCGACAAAATTGCTGAGTTGTTCGGAAAAATTGACATCTACGAGCAATTTTTAACGATGGGAATTGTTGTAATAAAGTACAAGTTAATAAACTTAATCCAAATAATAGAATAAGAGTAATAAACCACCATGTTGTATAAATATGGTCAAATCCAAACCGAAGAATAATATCCCATGATAAAAACCCAAAAACTCGATTCGTTAGAGGATAATTTAATTTATACGTTTCAACTGATTGGTCTTGCTCAATAACAGTTCCAATTACACTTAAAGTGGCAATCATTAATAAAATAAAAATAGCAAATCTTAAATCAGCTATTGATTTAAAAAGATTTCGTTTCATAAAAATTTTAATTGATAGAAATAGATTTTGAAGAGGCAAGCCTAATTTGGCCAGAGACTGCCCAATTTTTTAACTTTAATGTTTGATTAGTTTCAAACTGTGAAAGAGGGATTAATTGTGTTAACGCTAAGCAAATATCTTCTGTTGTAAATTCTCTTTTTTCATAAAAACCATGGTACATCGCTTCAATAATACTTTGCCGAATTTCCGCACCTGAAAATGCTTCAGAAAGTTGAGCCAATTTTGAATAGTCAAAAGACTCCCAACGGTTAGGTCGAAACTCTTGAATATGAATCTTAAAAATTTGCTCCCGTTCTTGTTTTTGAGGTAAATCTAAGAAAAAAATTTCGTCAAAGCGACCTTTTCGAATAATTTCTAATGGTAAAAGATCTACATTATTTGCGGTTGCAACTACAAAAACTGGTTTTGTTTTTTCTGATAACCAACTTATAAATGTAGCTAATACACGATTACTAGTACCACTATCACCTGTACTACTATTATTACTAAAAGCTTTATCAATTTCATCAATCCATAAAATACATGGTGAAATTGCTTCTGCTACTTCAATCATTTGTCGAAGACGCGATTCCGATTCTCCAACAATTCCTCCAAAAAGTTTTCCAACATCTAATTTTAACAATGGTAATTGCCACTCAGTAGCAATGGCTTTAGCAGTTAAAGATTTCCCGGTTCCTTGAATACCGACAAGTAATAAACCACGTGGGGTTGGCAACCCATAATTAGAAGCTTGAATACCAAAAGAAGTTTTTCGTTTTTTTAACCAATTTTTTAAGTTATCAACCCCACCAATTTTAGAAATTGTTTCATTTGCTGACCAATACTCTAAAATTTCGGTTTGACGTATAATTTGTTTTTTTTCATTTAATAAAAGTTTTATACTATTTTCATCAATGGTTTTGTAAGTTGCGATAATTTTTGATAAAACACGTCTAATACGTTCAAGAGATAATCCTTGACAGGCTCTTGTTAAACTTTCTAAAACTTGTTGATCGATTTTAATATTTAATGATTCAATTAATCGCTTTAATTCATAATTAATTTCACTTTCAACAGGTAATTGAAATTGTAAAATTGTAATTAAATCCGAAAGTTCTTTTGGAATATTTAATTCTGATCCAATAATAATAATTGTTTTTGGTTGAAGTTTTAAAATTCTACTAATATTTTTTAATTTTCTCGAAATTGAAACATCCGTTAAAAATCGATTAAAATCTTTTAATAAAAATAAAGCAGGTGTTTGGGCTGTTAATCGTTCGACAAGTTCAAGTGCTTGGACCGGATTTCGTTTTGCAAACCCTTCATTATTTGGGTTATTTGTGTAACCATCAATGAAATCCCAACTATAAATACTTCTATTTAAACTTGTTTTGATATATTTACGAATAATATACTCTACGCGATCTTCTTCAATTGTTTTAATATAAATGATAGGATACCTAGCTTTTAATAAGAGTGTTAACTCATCCGTAAATTTCATAAAATTATTTGATCAAAGTTCTATTTAATAAATTACTATTATATTAATTTTATATAAAAAATTGTTTATTATTAGAGTAAACAAAACTGATTAACTCTAATAATTTACTTGATTAATGTGGTATTGCTAAATTTTTTCGACCTTTTTTTCTTCGGTTTCTTATTATTTTTTTTCCTTGAGCTGTTGCCATTCGAGCACGAAAGCCTGACACTTTTAAAACAGATGAACGGCTTTTATTAGATAGAGTACGTTTTGTCATAAATAAATATATATTTTTTTTTAATAAAAATGAATTTAATTTTTATAAAATAAAAGAATGTAAAAAATCACGGATCAATAAATGTCTTATTGTTACATTTCTATTTTCGAATAAATTATAAGCTTCTTCTGTAAATTCAAATAATGGATTACGTTGTCCATAACTTCTCCACCCGACAGCATCGCGTAATAATGCAATTTTTTGTAAATGTTCTTTCCAAGCAATATCTGTATAGTATAGTATTATCGTACGTTCGAAAGATCTGATTAAACCAATTTGACATATTTCAAATTCCAGAATTTTGGCCTCATAAGATAACCAAAATTCTTGAAATAAATAAGTTTTTAATTCAAATGGGTCTATCCTATTTAAATTATTTTCTAAACTTACAAATCGTGTTTTAAATAATTCATCAATTACAGAATTATTTTTTGTAAACGTTGGGTCTTTTAATAAATTTATAACATCTTTAATTACTTGCTCACCATACGCTAAAATTGTTTCACGAACAGACTGGCTTTCTAAAAGTTTTCTTCGTTCATAATATACGATATTACGTTGTTTATTTAATATATCATCATAATCAAACAAATATTTTCTTCCATCATAATCTCTTTCTTCCACGCGTTTCTGAGCACCATCTAAACTTGTGGTCAGAAACTTTGCTTCTAGTGGAAGATCATCTAAGAATTGATTTTGCATAAAGCTTTGCAGTCGTGAACTTCCAAAATTTTGAAATAAAGAATCTTCTAAACTTAAAAAAAATCTAGAACGACCTGGATCACCTTGACGTCCACATCGACCACGTAATTGATTATCTATTCGGCGTGAATTATTTCGTTCTGTCCCAATAATATAAAGTCCACCTAAATTTTTAACAATTTTATTGTTAATATTTTGAGTTTTTTTTTCAAATTTTACTAGGTCCCCTAGTAAAAATTTAATTGAACATTGATAAGGAATCTTCGGAATTCGAATTTGATCAATTTCATTTAAGAACTTTAAAATTCCAGTTGATGATAATCTCGAAAATTCAGAATTATTAAGTAATGAACTTAAAACACTTAAAAACTTTTGCGAAGTAAAATTAATATCTTTTGTTAAGGGAAAAATATTATTTAACTTTGTTGATATGCTTTGGCTTTTATAAGAAACTAAAATATTATAAAGTTGTTTTCGAACTTTAAATGTAATGTTTCCCCCTAAGATAATATCTGTTCCTCGTCCTGCCATATTTGTTGCTATTGTAATACTACCCATTTCTCCTGCTTGTGCGACAATCTCTGATTCTCGTTTTACATTTTCTGGCTTTGCATTTAATAAACGATAGGATAATTGATATTCGTTCAATAAATCTGCTAACATTTCAGAATTTTCAACGGTTGTTGTTCCAATTAAAATCGGTTGTTTTGTTTTTGCAACAGACTCACATTCTCGAGCAATTGCAGTCCATTTCGTTAAACTATCTTTGTAAACAAAGTCGGGTAAGTCTTTACGAAGGTTTGGTCGCGCTGTTGGTATTTGTTCTACGGGCAAGTTATAAATTTTTTCAAATTCCACCTCAGATGTTTTAGCTGTACCTGTCATACCTGATAATTTAGGGTATAATAAGAAAAAGTTTTGATAAGTAATAGATGCAGCCGTCTCTGTATTTTGTCGAATTGGGACACCTTCTTTTGCCTCAACAGCTTGATGTAAACCTTCATTCCATCTTCTATCTGGCATAATTCGACCAGTGAATTCATCAACAATAATGATTTGATTGTTTTGAACAATATAATGTACATTTTGAAAAAACAAAGACGTTGCTTTAATAGCACTTAAAATATAAGGGATCCAAGGATCATTCGGATTATATAAATCTTCGACTTGTAAAATTTTTTCAATTTGAGCTGTCCCTTGTTCAGTTAAAATGATATTTCTATTTTTTTCATCTACTTTAAAGTGCACATTAACTTCTAGATACTCACTAACTTCTGCTGCAACAATATATTTATCAATACAAGTTTCTACTGCTTGGGAAATAATTAATGGAACTTGAGCTTCATCAATAAATATTGAATCAACTTCATCTACAATACAATAATTAAAAGGTGGTAAAACAATTTGATTCACGTTTGATGCCATATTATCTCGTAAATAATCAAAAGCTACTTCATTATTTGTTACATAAGTTATATCTGCTTTATAATTTTGTTGTCTTTCTAAAAAGGCCATATCCTCTTGAATTAAACCTGTATCTAAACCTAAAAATCGGTAGATTTGGCCCATTGAGATTTGGTCACGACTTGCTAGATAATCATTTACTGTAACAATATGAACCCCCTTATTTGTTAAGGCATTTAAATAAGCAGGTAAAGTTGCGACTAATGTTTTTCCTTCACCAGTTCGCATTTCGCTAATTTTTCCACTATTTAAAACTAAACCGCCAATTAATTGAACATCAAAATGACGAAGACCTAAAGTTCGTAAACTTGCTTCCCTTGTTATTGCAAAGGATTCGGCAATTAGAGAATTTAAATCTTGTTCTTCTTGATATTGTTTTTTTAATTGAAATGTTTTATCTCTTAATTCTGTGTCGGTTAATATTTTTAAATTATTTTCAAAAGCATTAATTTGATTAACTAATGGTTGATATTGGTTTATGACTGAATCTTTACTAAATAGATTTTTTAACATTTTAAAGAATTTATAAAGTTCTACTAAGTAATAATATTTACTCGTTTATGTTGAGCATCTTTATAATCAAATTTTACAGTTCCACTAACTAAGGCGAATAAAGTGAAATCTTTTCCATACCCAACATTAAAACCTGGTTTAAATCTCATTCCTCTCTGTCGGATTAAAATGTTTCCAGCTTTTACTTTTTCGCCTCCAAATTTTTTAACGCCTAAGCGTTTAGAATTGGAATCACGTCCATTTTTGGTGCTTCCTGCACCTTTTTTATGTGCCATCTTTTTATTCCTTAAGTATTAATTAATGTTTATTTCTTCAATAAGGATTCGAGTTAAATCTTGGCGATGTCCTTGTTTTTTACGAGTTTTTTTCTTAGGCCGCATTTTATAAACAATAGTTTTGCGACTGCGTAAATGTTCTAAAATTTTACCTTTAACTGTTACACTTTCTAAATAAGGTTTACCTATTAAAAGTTCACCATCATTATTAATCAGTAAAACTCTATTTAATGTAATTTCTTTTCCAAGTTCCGTTGGAATACGATTTAAATCGTAATATTTTCCTGTTTCAATCCAAAATTGTCTTCCACTAATTTCTACAATTGCGTATTTCATAATTTAGAAGATTTTTTCTTTTTATAAAATAATATTACAAAATAAATTTCAGTTAAGTCAACTTTAATTATAACTGGATAAATTTATAAATTTTTAAGTAACCACAATTCATTATAGAAAAGGTCAAAAGCTTTAGATCTATGCGAATCTGTATTTGTAATAATTGATAATGTTCTAGTTATTTTAATATTTTCAATTGCTAGAATTTCAACTGTTTTTAATTCTATTTCCTTTTCTATTGCTGAAGATGATACAAACGCAGCTCCTAAACCAAGACTAACAGCTGTTTTTATAGCTTCAATAGAATTCAGTTCCATAATTACATTAAATTGTTTCGTTTGAATATGGTTTCGAATTAAAATATTATCAATAAACTTGTGAATTGTAGAATTTGAATTTAACGTTATAAAATTCAAATGATATAGATCTTCTTTACTAATTTTCTTTTTTTTCTTTCTTGCAAATGGATGTGATTTAGGAATTATTAAAATTAATTCATCTTCAACAAAATTTTCAATTTCTAAATTTTTTTTTAAATCAGTAGGAATATCACCTCCTACAATAGCAATATCAACAGTTCTGTCAGCAACTTTTTTTGCAATAAGTCGTGTAGAATCTATATCAATATTTAAAGTAATTTGCGGATAGATTTGAGCAAATAAAGTTAAAACACGGGGCATTAAATATGCCCCAATAGTCTGACTTGCACCAACTTTTAGATTTCCTCGTTCACCGTCTTTTAAATCATTTAAAGCACGACAACTCTCTTCGCATAAAGCAAGTATTCGTTCAGAATATTGAAGAAAAATATTACCTGCTTCAGTTAAAGATATTTTATTTCCATTTCGATTTAGTAGTAAAATACCTAAACGATCTTCTAAAGTTTTAATTTGTTTACTTACTGATGGTTGAGAAACAAATAAAATATCAGCAGCTTGAGTAAAACTCTTTTCGGAAGCAATAGCTTTAAAAATACGTAATTGTTGTAGAGTAAATGGAAGAACCATAGAACAAATATTCACTAAGTTAATTAAATAATTTTTTAAATACGGATGGAGAGACTCGAACTCTCAAAACAAAAGTTACTAGAACCTAAACCTAGCGCGTCTACCAATTTCGCCACATCCGCGAATTTTATTTTATTAATATTTAGATTCCTAAATTTACATTGATTTTTTCTGAAAGCTAAGTAAATTTAAGATTTTCTTAATGTAAATTTCTATTAAGAAAATCTTAAATTTATTCATCTACATAAAGACGATATACAAAACTCGTTGTTTTACCGCGCAAAATTGATTTTGCTAATGATAAAGATTTTTGTGCTGATTTTGCTGCTTTTCTTTTCCAATTAGCTTTACGACTATTTTTTTTTGCCTTTGACGTTCTTTTCTTAGGTACAGCCATGATTTTTTTATTATTAGATCACTTATTTAGGTAAAAATTAAAGTTTTACCAGAGTTTAAATTTTTATTAAAATGATTATTTTGTCTTAGACACTTCTACAATAAAGTGTTTCCAATAAACGGGATTCTATAGAAATCTCTCGTAACTCTGTTTAATGAATCTTATTACTACAATAAGATAAGTCTATTACTATTTTAGAACTTGGTGAAACAGATGTTCTTATCAATAATAGGGTACGATATAAAAATTATTGGGAATATTAAATAAACTCTAAATACGTTCGAGAATCTTTTCAATCAATTTAATAGTGTTAAATTGTAATGTTATAGTAACTATAATTAAAGATACTAAACAAGGTTAAATAGATTACTACTTTTTTTAGTAACAGTTCGTATTATTTTTCTTTGTTTAATTTAATTTAATTATACAAAATAGAATTTCATTTGTCTATAATACCTTAAATAAATTAATTAGAAATTAAGTATCATTAAAATTATTTTAACCCAAACCTCAAAAAATTAAATTAAAAAAATTTATAAGGTTTTTAAAATAAAAATTACAAGACTATTTTTGTTCTTTTTAGTCTTGTAATTATTTTTTAACGTGATAAACGTTGAATTTGTTGAATTGCTAAACGACCAATATTAAATAAAGCCCATGATGCTGCTACTAAAACAGGTGCAGCAATTACTAGTAAACGAGTATCCATAACTAATAGTCCTCTAGAGATGTTAAAAATTTAAATACAGAAAATAATGTTAATGACTAGTATTATACTTAACATTATATATAAAACTTAAAATATTTTTAAGAATTTACAGAACAAAACAAATAGTAGTCAAATCAATATTATTTATATATTTGAGTAATTCTTTAAATAGTTGCTAAAAAGATTTATTATAGTTAATTATATTATAAAACACATATGAAGCGAGCAAATTTTGAAATGATGAAAAAAATTGGGGAAGGGGGATTAACTTTTTTTAAAATGATGTAGGCTAGGGGTTAAAAAAAAGAAAACTAAAAATATTTTATTCCTTTGTTATAATTTCGCTTGATATGTTGCGAAATTGTAATGAAATTAATATTCTTTAGACTATTTTACTAAATAATTCAATTAAAGTTTGGTAGTTTATAGTTAAATACATATTAAGATTTATAAACTCACGGGTCATACTAACTGGAACAGCAGCACTGCACAGTGTTGTCATGGGTCTTTCAGAGCTAATCCTATATCGCGGTTTTTCAACAGAAAAAATAGAATCTTTATAAATCATGTGAAGAATATATCACTGACATGATAAGTTTAGTAAAAAAAATAATTCCAACCGTGGTACCATCACGGAGTAACTCAAGTAACGCAGAAATTATAATAAAATTTCTACAGGGTAAATATGATTTATTTGAAAATAAAATAAAAGAATTTAAGAAAACTGTTAAGACAGAAATAGTCTCTATTATGATAAAAAACTTAATAGAATTAATTAAAGTTAAAAATAAGGAACGAATTATCTCTGTTACGTTTTTTAGCTTGATCTCACTTACATAATAAAACTTTGGCATTGAACTATCTTCCCAGGAGGTCCCCCCCCAAGTATTGTCGTCGATTTATAACGTTTCACAACTGAGTTCGAGATGGATCAGCGTGGTTCCGTTTATTACACTAAAAACACCAAAGCAACAAATCCTTAAGATACAATAAATATCTTAAGGATTATTAAAATTCAAGTCCTCGGTCTATTAGTACATCTTAGCACATACATTACTGCACTTACACTTAATGCCTATCAAACGGTTAGTCTTACCGTGACCTTACTCACTTACGTGATGAGAATACTTATCTTGAGGTGGGCTTCCCACTTAGATGCTTTCAGCGGTTATCCACTCCATACATAGCTACCCAGCGTTTACCGTTGGCACGATAACTGGTACACCAGAGGTATGTCCTTCTCGGTCCTCTCGTACTAAAGAAGGCTCCTCTCAATATTCTAACGCCTACACCGGATATGGACCGAACTGTCTCACGACGTTCTGAACCCAGCTCGCGTACCGCTTTCATGGGCGAACAG
>Ga0209302_10002384_pt1 | contig 10971 bp, 14 predicted proteins | sample ArcOceMetagenome_2_FD_187445 | JGI IMG/M metagenome (GOLD analysis project Ga0209302, IMG submission 187445) | Marine eukaryotic phytoplankton communities from Arctic Ocean - Arctic Ocean ARC135M Metagenome (SPAdes) (version 2) | ecosystem: Environmental > Aquatic > Marine > Oceanic | place... | reverse complement strand
TCAATTACTAAGACTATTATCATAATGGAAAAGAATAAAAAGATACACGCACCTTATGTTCTTACTGAGTGTGAACTTGAAAGTATTATAAACGAAAGAGTTATTGAAGAGTTGGAGAAATACAAGAGTATGATGGAAGAAGTGAGAGATGGCAGAAGGAATCATTCGTTTAACGATTTCATAGTAGGATTTGGAAGAACAATTGAAGGTCTAAAACAATGAAAACAATATTAATAATACTAGCCTTAATCTTTATATTCATACCTATTGTAATGTATATAATAGAAAAGAGAATAAAGAACAGAACAAAGGGCGAGTTATGTCCAAAATGGAAACAACTAACTGACTCAGATTTAATTGATGAAATAGAAAATAAATAGATATGGATGCAAAAGAATTAAGGATTGGTAATTTAATTTACAATGAATACACCAAACAAGTGCAAGAGGTTTATCCTGAAATGATAACTCAGTTATCAAGGTTGGGGATTGAAAATAATATGAAACCAATACCAATAACAGAAGATTGGTTGTTAAATTTTGGGTTTAATTACAATGATGATGATTGTGTGTATTTAGCTTTAAAATACAGGGGGTTTTGTATTTATTCTGATGATTATGATGAATTTAGCATAGCCACAATAAAAGTTCAAAATTTTAGAATTGTAATAAAACACGTCCACCAATTACAAAACCTTTACTTTTTTTTAACTACTGAAGAACTAACAATAAAAGAGAAATGATTTACGACATAATACTATACTACATACTCTTTATAGCAACAATACTTATATTAGTAAGTTGTTCTAAAGGAACGAAAAGAAACAAATCTAACAAGAAGTTAGAAGATAGGATTAATAATTTAAAACAATAGATATGATAAACCCAAAGATGAAACTGAGTAAGGAAGATTTACTGAAAGAAAAACTAGAAAGTCAGTTAGAAGAAGGAGAAACTCTGGTATTTAGAGAGAGTAGAATCCCTGAAAGAATAGAAACACCTGAATTTGACTCATTAATTATACAGGCAGGTAAAGACAATAGAATACCTGACTACTACATAGGTAATAATGGCTATGAGGCTAGGAAGGTGGTAGACGGCTTTGACTTATCTTACAATGTAGGAACAGCTGTTACTTATTTACTAAGAGCTGAAAGGAAACACGACACACCGATTGACTGCGTACAGAAAGCAATTAATCATTTAGAGTTTGAACTTGATAAGCTAAAAAAATAAAACTATGGATAACACAATACATTTGGTTACTTGGAAGGGTACAGTTAAAAAGTACGGATACAAGGAAGACGGAAACAAAGGCACTAGATTTGGAATAGAATTTAGCTTAGATGGTAAAGATGAGTTGCAGTTCGTTTGGTGTCAAACAAGCCTAGAACGAAAGAGGTTAGTGAAAAGAATTATTAGTCTAGGTGCTGAAGATGGTAGGAAGTTTACTATAGCTAACTAATGAAGTTCGTAATAAAGTGTGATAAAGATAAGCAAACTCTGATAAACTATTTAAAGGAGATTGAGAACAATTACGTAGTAGACGTAAAGAAACATAGAAACACCAGAAGCAATATGCAGAATAACTATTATTGGGCTTGTATAGTACAGACACTATCAAACGAACTAGGATACTTTCCTGATGAGATACACGATCTACTAAAGGTCAAGTTTTCTAGTGAATGGAATAGCATAGATATAAACGATCGGACTATCGGACTTCAGGTCATTAAGTCTACTGCGAGAATGGATAGCAAAGCCTTTGAGATATATGCAGACCAAATAAGAATATGGGCAATGACTGAATTAGGGATAAGACTAATGCTACCAAATGAATATGAATAAATTAAAACAATAGATATGGATGCAAAAGAATTAAGGATTGGTAATTTAATTTACAATGAATACACCAAACAAGTGCAAGAGGTTTATCCTGAAATGATAACTCAGTTATCAAGGTTGGGGATTGAAAATAATATGAAACCAATACCAATAACAGAAGATTGGTTGTTAAATTTTGGGTTTAATTACAATGATGATGATTGTGTGTATTTAGCTTTAAAATACAGGGGGTTTTGTATTTATTCTGATGATTATGATGAATTTAGCATAGCCACAATAAAAGTTCAAAATTTTAGAATTGTAATAAAACACGTCCACCAATTACAAAACCTTTACTTTTTTTTAACTACTGAAGAACTAACAATAAAAGAGAAATGATTTACGACATAATACTATACTACATACTCTTTATAGCAACAATACTTATATTAGTAAGTTGTTCTAAAGGAACGAAAAGAAACAAATCTAACAAGAAGTTAGAAGATAGGATTAATAATTTAAAACAATAGATATGATAAACCCAAAGATGAAACTGAGTAAGGAAGATTTACTGAAAGAAAAACTAGAAAGTCAGTTAGAAGAAGGAGAAACTCTGGTATTTAGAGAGAGTAGAATCCCTGAAAGAATAGAAACACCTGAATTTGACTCATTAATTATACAGGCAGGTAAAGACAATAGAATACCTGAATACTACATAGGTAATAATGGTTATGAGGCTAGGAAGGTTATTGATAACTTTGAACTATCTTACAATGTAGGAACGGCTACTACTTACCTCTTACGTTGTGGAAAGAAGAAAGAAGAAGGGATGACTGATACTGAAAAACATATTGAGGACTTACAGAAAGCTAAGAATCATATTGATTTTGAAATTGAAAGGTTAAAGGAAAAGTTATGAAGTTCGTAATAAAGTGTGATAAAGATAAGCAAACTCTAATAAACTATTTAAAGGAGATAGAGAACAATTACGTAGTAGACGTAAAGAAACATAGAAACACCAGAAGCAATATGCAGAATAACTATTATTGGGCTTGTATAGTACAGACACTATCAAACGAACTAGGCTACTTTCCTGATGAAATTCATGATCTGCTAAAGGTTAAGTTCTCAAGTGAATGGAATAGCATAGAAGTAAACGATCGGACTATAGGACTACAAGTCATTAAGTCTACTTCAAGAATGGATAGTAAAGCCTTTGAGATATATGCAGACCAAATAAGAATATGGGCAATAACTGAATTAGGGATAAGACTAATGCTACCAAATGAATACGAGTAATTTCTATTATATAGTATGGAAAATGAACAGAAACGCACACGTCTTAGTAAAAAGTTATTATTAGAATCCCTTGAGGCTTCACTAGGTATTGTTACCGAAGCGTGTGAGAAAGCAGGGTTAAGCAGAACACAACACTATCACTGGATGAGTGAAGATGAAGAATATAAGAAAGCAGTAGATAGTATTGATAGTAAGTTTATTGACTTTGCAGAAACAAGTCTAAAGAAACAAATAAAGGAAGGTAACACAACTGCTACTACTTTCTTCCTAAGAACAAGAGGACGTAAGCGAGGGTATAATGAGAAACAAGAAATAGACTTAACATCAGGAGATGAAAGAATCAAAATCAATATAAATCTTGGAGATTAATCCTAAGTTCACACCTAAACAAAAAGAATGTTTAAAGTATCTATTTGATAATAAGACTAAAGAGGTTTTATTCGGAGGAGCAGCTGGTGGTGGGAAGTCTTGGGTAGGATGTAGTTACTTAATTACTATGTGCCTAACATATCCAAAGACTAGGTACTTAATGGGTAGGTCAAAACTTGACGCATTAAAAAAGACTACACTAAATACATTCTTTGAAGTATGCACCGAGTGGAACTTAAAAGCTCTTAAAGACTACACGTTTAACGGCTCAAGTAATGTTATAACCTTTTACAATGGTTCTGAGATAATCCTTAAGGACTTGTTTTTATACCCTTCAGACAGAAACTTTGATAGTCTAGGTTCACTTGAAATAACAGGAGCTTTCATTGATGAGGCTAATCAAATAACTGAAAAGGCTAAGAACGTAGTAGCGTCCAGGCTAAGATACAAGCTTGATGAGAATGGCTTAATACCTAAGATGCTTATGACTTGCAACCCTGCTAAGAATTGGGTTTACTCAGAGTATTACAGACCTGCTCAAGACAATACAATAAAACCTTACAGAAAGTTTATACAGTCTTTAGTGATTGACAATAGCTATATCTCTAAGCACTATGAAACTCAGCTATCTCAATTAGATGAACTAAGTAAGCAAAGACTTCTATTCGGTAATTGGGAATATGATGCAACTGATGACAGCCTTATAGATTACAATTCTATTATGGGAATGTTCAGCCAAAAGGGAGTAACAGGAGAAAAGTATATTAGTTGTGATGTAGCACGATTTGGAAGCGATAAGACGGTTATAATGCTTTGGGAAGGCTTACACCTTAAATACATTAGAACTATCCTTAAATCAGCTGTAAATGATGTTGTGGACGAGATTAAGAAACTACAACAGGAAAATCAAGTAGCTTTAAGAAATATCATAGTAGATGAAGATGGAGTCGGTGGTGGAGTTAAAGACTACTTACGTTGTCAAGGGTTCGTTAATAATTCAACACCAATTAAGAAAGAGAACTATCAGAACTTAAAGACTCAATGTTATTACAAGTTAGCAGATCAAATAAATAAAGGTCAGTTAGGAATCAGCTGCTCAGATGTAAATGTTAAGAATCATATTACTGAAGAACTAGAACAAGTTAGAATGAAGGATGCAGACAAAGATAGTAAACTACAGATAATATCTAAAGATAAGGTTAAGGCTATTCTAGGGCGTTCTCCTGATTATGCTGATGCTTTAGCTATGCGAATGTATTATGAGATTGATAAGAACGTGGGTAGGTATTACGTTCAATAAAAAAAGGACTAAGAGTCATAAATTCTTAGCCCTCTAAAAATAATTTTATAAATGGACTGCAAACATACACTATTTATTTAACATAACTACATAGTAAACTAAAAAACTTAATTTTCTATTATATAGTAGATGAAAGTAAAAATAAAAAAGGAAGGTAAAGTAGAATCGTTTAATCTTATTAATAGTTGGGCTGACGTTACTTTAGAAACTTGGCTTAAACTTATTGACTATGCAACAGGAACAAAGACTGAGGAGGCTACAAAGACTCTAGCAGCCTTAACAGATATTCCTAAGCAGTTAGTTAAGGAACTAGCATTATCAGACGTTGCAGTCATAATGTCAAAGATAGGAGAACTCCAGGCTAAGCAAGATACTGAACTAAAAAGGATCATAGAGATTAATGAAGTTGAATACGGATTCCACCCTGACCTTTCAGAAATAAGTTTAGGAGAGTATGCAGACATTGAGCAATTTATTAAGAATGGAATAGACTCAAGCCTTCCTGAATTGATGGCTGTACTTTACAGACCTATCAAAATAAAGAAAAGTGATACACTATATATTATTGACTCGTATGATGGAGATATTCGGCTCAGAGCTGAAGAAATGAAACAGATGTCAGCGGAACAAGTGCAAAGTGCATTGGTTTTTTTTTACACTTTAGGGAAGGTGTTGTCAGAGATTATGCCATCATATTTGATGGAGAGGCTACAGGAAATGAAGACGCAATAGCTAGTAATGACTTTGCCTCCAAATGGGGATGGTTCGGTGTAATGCATAGATTGTGTGGAGAGGACATAAGTAAACTAGAAAGTATTACCAAGCTAAGTCTTTTAGAGTGCCTGACTTGGTTAAGTTATGAAACAGATTTAAACTCACAAAATAAAGTTAAAAGAAATGGTTAAGAATAAAACATATAGCAACGTAGTTAATAGACTTTTAAAGATAGGCGAACTACATGAGCAAATCAGTACAACGTCTGTAGGCGACATTTTCGATATAGCTTTAGAATCTGATGTCAAATATCCACTGCTTCACGTCAATCCAACAAGTGTAGCAACAGGAGATAGTCAGCTTACTTACTCGTTTCAAATATTCATTATGGATATGGTATCTGAAAAGAAAGACTGGACTTCTCACAACTCAGGAACTCCATTTTATAAGTTAGTCAATACTTTAAGCAACGAACAGGATGTACTTAATGAAACACTACAAATATGTACAGACTTTATTGGAATGCTTAGACACTCAGCTAAACAGTCTGAAGAATTAAACGATATAGATGCTCCGATATACTTTTCACAAGATCAATTTAATATAGAACCATTCTCAGAGAGGTTTGATTCGGTAGCTTGTGGATGGACGTTTACCTTAACAGTATTAGTTCAGAACGACTTTCAGACTTGTGATATACCTGTAGCTTAATGAAATGGAAAATCGGATATTTAACAATACAGATAGGATGGAGAGGATGGAAAATAACTCTTGATTTATGAAGACTGAAAACATAGAGAGATATATGAATAGCTTTGGCAGACAAGTTGTTGCTCAAGCAAAGACTACTCTTAATTATAAAAAGGGTGGAGATTCTAAGTTAGAAGATTCTATTAAGTTCAAAGTAATTGAAGACAAGGAAGGTTTTACTCTGCAATTCTTTATGTCTAGTTATGGTCAGTATGTAGATAAAGGAGTTTCAGGAACTAAACAAAATAGAACCTTTAAGAATTATAAAGGTAAAGTTATAAAGAGTCCATACGCTTATAGGAACGCTAAAGGTCATTCACAACCACCAAGTAGTGCTTTAGATAAGTGGGTAGTTAAAAAAGGTATAGCTCCAAGAGATGCAAAGGGTAGGTTTATTAAGCGTAAGACTTTGACTTTCTTAGTGGCTAGAAAAATAGGTAGGTACGGAATACAAGGGATTAGCTTTTTTCAAAAACCTTTAGGACTCGCTTTGGAACAGTTCGGTAAAGACTTATTAGGTAACGTAAAAGAAGATATAATTAACAGCATAACAACAATTAAATAATGGCACTAACAATTAACCAAATACCCTTATACACTCTTAATCCTGTAGGTCAAGAGTTAATATTCACAATAGAAGATACTGCTGTAGTGGGTACTTATTATAACGTCAAGTATGTAGCTGAAGTTCATATAGCTGAAGACGACATAGATTTAGCAACTTCAACGGCAATAGGTACATTCAAAACAACGCCTAACAACGCAGGAGTAGGTATGTTTGACTTTAGACCAATAGCTGAAAGTTATGTTAGTCCTGACAATCAGGGTGCTTTAGGAAGTACATATAAAGGAGATGCAATACTACATCCTCTAGCTTTAATAGATAAGTATTCTCATAATGATTCGGTTAGATACATTAAGATTAAGTTTAAGGTTGAAGGAGCAACAACGGCAACGGCTGAAGTATTAGAAATAGACTCAGAGGAATCAGTGCAATACACGTTAATCAATGGGTACTTAAAACATACTGACGTTCAAGATAGGGATTCAACAGGAAACTTTGGATTTGATACCGAGATATTCCAATTACAAGAAATAACAGAGGGTATATTTTTAACCAATGCACCATTTGTTCAGTATGCTAATATAGAAGACTATGGTACTTTATCTTTTATGGCTACTCCTGTAGTTGGCAATCAGGCAGATACTACAGTAGACTATATAAGAATCATAACTTATGACTCTTCAGATACTCCAATTTCAACAATAGACGTGGATAACTTATATGCAAACGGAGGTGTAACGACTTGGGATTCTGCAACTAAAAATCAGTTGCTACACTTTGGTTGTTTTCCTGCTAATCTTATGTGGAGTACAGTATTTCAAGCGGCACTTTCTACATTGAGTTACTACACAATAGAAGCTTATAATAGTTCAGGTGTTAAAGTATCTGAAATTTACAGAATCAACATCAACTGCCCTACTCTTAAAGGCTACGAACCTATCAGACTTACTTGGCTTAATCAATGGGGAGTTTGGGATTACTATACATTCAAGATGAAGTCTACTAAGTCTATTTCAACTAAAGGAAGTACATACAATCAGTTAGGGGGTACTTGGAATGAAAGCATATACAGTCCTTCAGGCTACAAAGGAGGGAAGAAAGCGTTTAGAGTTAATGCAACTGAAAAGGTTGTAATGAATACAGACTTTGTGAATCAATCAGAAGCTACTTGGTTTGAAGAACTTGTTAATAGTCCTGAAGTATATATCTTAGAGGGCTATCAATCAGATCCTACTAATCCTTTACTAAGCACATACGTTACTCCTGTTAGACTGACAACTTCTAACTTTACTAAGAAGACTGTAGCAAATGATAAACTTATTCAATACACTTTTGAAGTTGAAAAGAGTAAAACCCTTAGAACCCAATCAGTATAATGAGTGTACAATTAATAGTATATCCACAAAGTTATGAAGGAATAGCTAATGCGTTCTCAGGCAATCCTACAGAGGCTATTGTCAATGGGATTAACTTCTTAGGATTAGACAATACAGGAACTTATACAACTGCATCTGCTACTCCTTATGTAGATACCCTAACAAACGCTGCACCTGCTAGTATAAATACTTGGTATAGGTTTAGGAAGAATACAGGAGTAACACCTGCATTTCCTACAGTATCAGCAGGAGATTTAATTTTAGAGTCAGGAAGTGTAAGTATAACAGGAGTATATCAACAGCTTAGTAATTTAATAGTAGGACAGTTATATATTGTAACTATTAATATAGTAACACCTGTTTCAGGGGGTACAGTTGTTGTTGGTGCTTATAATGGTGCAACAATTCAAGGAGGTTACACGTCTTACAGTTCAAATGTAACACAAATATCAAAGATGTTCTTAGCAGCAGCACCTCAGATGAATATAATGATAAGTTATTCTCATCCTGCTGCACTTAATCTTGAAATAAGTTCTATATCTTCTTTACCTATAGGAACTCAAACAGCAGACCCTATAGTTTCAGATGGTCAAGCTATACTAGACCTTTATGAAGATGAAGATTTACCCTTGACTTTAAGCGTAGATGACTTCAAGAATGTAGCTGAGAAAGTACAATCTTACTCAAAGGCTTTTAATTTACCAGCAACAAAAAGAAACAACAAGATATTCAATCAAGTGTTTGATGTAACAAGGTCAGATGATGGGGTTATCTTTAATGTATATAAAAAGACTAAATGCGTTTTAAAGCAGGACGGCTTTGTTCTATTTGAAGGGTACTTACGGCTATTAGATGTAACAGATAAGGGGCAAGAGATAAGCTACAATGTAAACCTTTATTCAGAAGTAATAGCTTTAGCAGACTATCTTAAAGACTCAGACTTTAGGGCTTTAGACTTTACAGAATTAACACATGATTATAATAAGACCGAAATTATAAACAGTTGGAACGACTCAGGAACAGGAATAGCTTATACTAATGCGAATACTTCAGGCTTTAGAGATGCTTACAAGACAGTTAAATATCCTTTTGTTAATTGGAATAATCAGATAGTAGTTTCAGATGGAACTAGAGGAACTTCAGGAAATCCTGAACTAACTTCTTTAGAGCAAGTATTCAGACCATTCATTCAAGTAAAGTATTTGATAGACAGAATATTTGAACCTACACCTTTTACTTATGAGTCAGTTAACTTTGGAACAGAAGACTTTGGAAACCTTTATATGGACTTTAATTGGGGTGCTGATAATGTTCCTTCAAATGTTACAGGTTCTACTTATTCAGGGCAAGCTCCTTACTCTGCTGATATATTTTTATTACCTATTGCAACTTCATCTTATCAAAATTTACAATTAGCAAATTATCAAAATAATGCTTGGGTTACACCTCCAAATTATAACCAATCTACAAATATACTAACTGCAACTCAACTCAACGAAACCTATCAAATTAATTATGACTATCAGATAAACTGCTCAGCAGGAGATACTGTAGAATTTCAATGGCTTCACACAACATCTTCAGGAACTAATGTAATAGACTTTACTTCAATTTTATCTGTAACCTCTATTAATTATTGGGTAGGAAGTTTTAATATAGTTATGCAGACAGGAGATACTTTACAGGCACAATTTAAAACAAACGGAGCTAATACTTGGCAGTATTCAACTTTTGCTTCTACAGTAAATTTTATTAAAAGTATTTCAGCCGTTACTTCACAAGGTTTCCTACAAACATTAAGAGGAGAAACAGGTCAATGGGAGTTCTTAAAAGGATTGATAACTATGTTTAATCTAATAACAACACCTGACAAAGATAACCCTAACAACATAATTATAGAGCCTTATGTAGATGTCTTTATGAATAATACCGACACACCTTTACAATGGACTGATAAGATAGACGTTTCAGAAATGAAATTAACACCTTTAGCAGACTTGAATAAAAGAACTATCTTTAAGTTTGTAGAAGATGATGATGACTTTGCTTTCACTAACTATAAAAATCAAGTAGGAGGACACTTGTACGGAAGTAAGAAGTTTAATGCTGGAAATGAATTTAATATCTTAGAGGGGCTTAATGAAGTAATAGCTGAGCCTTTTGCAGCTACAGTAGTCAAACCTTTAATGAGTCAATACCCTCAACTTATAACTCCTGCTATATACGCTTACAATTCAGAAAGCGACACCTCAGAAGGATTTGAAAATAGTCCTAGAATACTATATAACAATGGGATTAAAAACTCAGGAACTACATACTATATTCCTGCACAAAATGGAGTAGCTGCAACTGATACACAAGTGGACTACTTACAATTTAGTCATATTAAAGATGGAGGCACTTCTGTTTCTTCTTATAAAGACTTTCATTTTGGATTGTGTCAGTTGCTAGGGAATCAAGCGTCTACATTAAATAACCTCTTTAACTTATATTGGTTGCCTTACTACTCAGAGCTTTACAATCCTAATACTAGGATCATGACTATTAAAGTGAATCTTACTCCTGCTGATATTAATACTTTCAAGTTTTCTGATACTGTACAGATTAAGAACAGAACCTTTAGAGTTAACAAAATAGACTACAAGCCGAACGACTTGGCAACTGTTGAATTTATACTTATACCATAATGCCTGATATAACTTACACAATACCTTTACTAAACGGAATGACTATTAAGCCTGCAGAGGTTTCTGTTTTAGGAACTGTTACCTTTAC
>Ga0209302_10002382_pt1 | contig 10980 bp, 9 predicted proteins | sample ArcOceMetagenome_2_FD_187445 | JGI IMG/M metagenome (GOLD analysis project Ga0209302, IMG submission 187445) | Marine eukaryotic phytoplankton communities from Arctic Ocean - Arctic Ocean ARC135M Metagenome (SPAdes) (version 2) | ecosystem: Environmental > Aquatic > Marine > Oceanic | place... | reverse complement strand
AATAGGCTCATATTCCTCTTTATCTTTGTTATATTGATGATTATATGGGTATGTTTTAAAAGCTAAGTTGTCATCTAATTCTTTAAAAGGGTTAGCATACACAACAATATCTTTTAAGAATTTCATTTTTGAAATAAAAGCAGGAACACGTTGTAGTTTATTTCGAGATAGGTTTAAATATTTAAGACATTTAAGCTTGTAGAGAGAATCAGGTATTAAAGTGATGTTATTGAATGATAAGTCAAGTGATTCCAAATTTGTGAGGTCTCCAATATTTTCAGGTATTTCAGAAAGTTGCTGAGAATGATTTGAATCTACAAAAATTTCCTTTACTCCAAATAAAGAAGATAAATTACCGGTAGTAAAATGTCTCTCAAAAGAGCTAGGCATAAGTATTACTTTATTAATGCAATTCTTTTCCAAAATTATTTTATAATATTCTTTCGGAAGTTGAGATATTTCACAAGTTAACGTTAATGTCCCTTTATCATCATATTGTTTACCGCTTTTTCTACTTTCAAATAACTCTTTACTAGTTCTTAAACGCGTAGCGTTTCTATACATTGAAGGTAAGGAACCCTCTGGCGAAAAGGTTATTAAAAGAAGCCGGTAAATATCTGCTATTTTTCTATCCTCATCATTATTTTTAGGAAGTTGTAAACCGTTACTAAGCCAATATTTATTGATATCGTCTAATTTTATTTTACTTAATTCATCAATCAAAACAGTTGGCTCTGGAAGAGATTCAAATAATAATTTTATTTTTTTCATAATTAACTTTGAATTAAATATTAACAGTAAAAAACAACTTTTGGCTTGACTAAATTAAAAATTAATAACGTGGTTTACTAAAAACAACAACGTAATTTAAAATCTTATAAGAAGAAAGTAAAATTAATAAAAAACAATTTTACTTTTGATACATAATTGATACATAAAAAGAAGCACAATCACTGAATTAAAGAAAGAAGTTGAATCTAAATTTGAAAAGAAGATCGAAAATAATGGAGACTGTGAAATGATTTCGATTGCTATTTTGAAATTGCTAGATATTGAAATTAGTTATAACACATTGCTTTTCAGAAAGTAATGAAAAAATGCCTGTACTGTAATGGATTTCAACAAATTCTGGAAAATATTTTAATATCTGCAAAACGATGATCTGAACTGGAATCAAGCTTATTAAAAGTAATTTTCTCTTATTTTTCATATTTCAAACTTACAAATCAAAGCTGCACAATTTTATTTTACTGTTTCTTCTATTATAATAGCACATTTAAAATCCATAAAAAAGACATAATCTAATTCGGTCTTACGCTTGAATGCTTCTGCATCAACAATACTTGAAAAAATATCAATATCTTTTGAAAAGCCGGTATCATCAAATTCTTTTAAAACAATAAATACTTTCATTCTCCTTTAAAAATAAATAATTAAATAAAACAGGAGTAATATAATTAAATTTTTATATATATTTATGTACTAGATTTAAATAAAAAATGAGTATTAGAATGATTGTTTTAGATATCTACGAAGCAGATGATTTTGGAGCTGCTGACAAGGTTGAGAGAATTGAAGGAACTTATAATGGTAAAGCATTTGAATTGGATAGAGTATATTCTGATTACAACGAAGAGGATGACACCTATGGGTTAATCGAGGTAGAGTGGTATGATGGAGATTCGTCCCTTACAGACGAAGAACTTGAAGACACTATTATAGAAAGGTTTTGGGATATGGATTATGATGAAACAGAATTTAAACTACCATCAGAACAAGATGAGAATGATCAATCAAAACAAAAAATTGAAGAAATAGATAAGTTTTCACTTGCTGAAAAAATTGCCCTATTTCTATTAATAGTTACCGAAAGATCAGATGGTAACTTACATAAAGACGAATGGAAGTTTGTGGAAAATAATCTTGTTATAAAAGACTCAAAAACAACTGATTTAATAAATCACCCAAGTTTATTGGACATTATTGATCTTACTTCAAAAACAACCATAATAAGTAGTAAAGAGATAAAACAACATGGAAAACAAATTTTAGAAACCCTTTTAAGCCAAAGCCAATTTGATAAGTTTAAAAAGTGGTATGACCAAAATTGGGATGTTTATTTTGAAAAACACGAAATTAATTTTATGGAATTTTTTGGTGCTGAAATCATTCCATACTACGAACCCTTATTTAGCTCATTAAACATGACATTTAAAAAGTGGGTTTATACATTATTAATAGAGTTATTAAAAGTTGAGGATGCTGGTGAAGAAAACAATCAAACTAAACAAGGTTGGGCGCAAGGACTTCCAGGTGACATAGGATTGGGAGATGTTAAAATTAAATTTACTGGATCAAAAACAGTAAATTATGAAGGTGGAGCGAGTTATTCTGGTGAATTTGTTAATGATTTATGTCATGGTAAAGGTACATATACCCATGCAGATGGATCAAGTTATTCTGGTGAATTTGCTAAAGATTTGATGCATGGAAAAGGAATATACAAATGGGCTAGCGGAGGTAAATTTGAAGGTGTTTTTGTTAATGGAAAACAAAAAGGAAAAGGAATTTACTTTTGGCCTGATGGTTCTTCATATTTTGATAATTGGGAAGACGGAATACACAATGCAGAGGGAACATATACAGATGTAAAACATAAAAAATATCATAATATTTATAGTGTTTATATTAAATCAGTCGAAGAAACAAAAAAGATTCTCCAAGATTCAAATATTAAATTAGATTTTAATTTTAAATCAAAACTTTTAAATAATTTATCAGCTCCAAAATTTGTAAAAAGTATAATTATAGACCATAATAAAGAAGATTCAATATCAAAAATTATTAATAATATTCTAAAATCAGAATCAATTGGTTCTGAACTCATTTCTAAAATTGCTAAAAGAAGTGATCTTGATAATACTAACCAAGAAATTGTTAATTTGAAAATGAGAATTTCTCAATTAAAAGAGGAAAATAAAGAATCAAAAAACTATGTCTGGCTTGAGGATTCCCTCCTTTCTATTAAAGGCTGGGGAAGTTATGTCTTTGAGGCCCTTTACAAGGATGAGGATGTACATATCCGCTCAGCCGTTGCAAAGAATCCGTCACTGCCCCCGAACCTTTTAACCGAACTGGCAAAAGATAATAACAGCCTTATTAAGGTTTCTGTCCTTAGTAATCCGTCTTGCAATAAAACCGTTTTGACTCTGGCTAGTGAAGACACAGGAAATTATTCGAGCAGTCGTGTACGCAAAACCGTGGCTTTGAATTCCGGAACTCCTAAAGTAGTAATTGACAAGTTAATTATTGATGAACACCGCTGGGTACGCGAAGCTGCAGCATCGCACCCAACTATTGATAAACAAAAAATAGAAGTACTAATAAAAACAGGAGATCGTTATCTATTAAAAGGACTTGCATCAAACCCGAATTGTACAAAGACAGCGAGGGACAATATTAACAGCCTACTTAAGGACGAAGAAAAATATCCGCTTCATTGGATTGAAACAGTTGAGTCTCATAAAATGGATGGGGTGCCCGTGCATCCGAAAAGGTTTTGGTTAGAATTAGGCAAAGCAACGACGGCGGAGTGGCTTTATGATAAGATTTATGATGGTGATGGTGGATATACTGATATTGATATTGATGAATGGAATGAAGATGAGGATTTGGGAGAAGTAGGCTATGCTTATTATCTTTGGGTGGACTGCCCAAAATATACCAATACAAATGCTGCATTTTTTCAAGTAAATGTCTATCTTCCTAACCAGGAAGCCACTGATATATACATTGTCCCCTTAGATGACGTAATCTCGGATATAATAGAGAAAAATTATAGGGAGGAAATCGAGGATTTTTTTGAACGCTATCCATGGATTGCAGATGTTATAAATGAAGAAGACGTCTATAAAAAATGACAATAAAATTGATTAAAAAATAGATATGATGCAAGAAGATGTTAAAAAAATGAAATGAAAAAAAAAGATTTAGTAATATTTGGATATGATATGATTGGAGATTCAAACCCTTGGGATGCTCCAGAAGTTGAATTATGGATTGGTGAATATAAGAATAGTAATTTCATCCTAGGAAGAATTTATGAAGGAGAGTATGAAGGTGACGATGGAGAAACTTATTACAATTCGTTTTATTGGGAATTTCACGAGGCCCCAAAAGATGAAAAAAATAAACGTGTTGATGAATCTTTAATAGTTGAGTTAATTGATTATATGGATTATGATAGTGATTTTCAGGATAGTAAATGGGAAGAAGTGGTATCTAGCATCACCTAGTTAAAATTTAATAAAACATAATTATGAACTATACATTTAAAGGAAATTTTGGAACGCTAGAATTAGTGGTTGATGATAATGGTACTGCTAGCGGTACTTATCAAGATGGTGGTACCCTATCAGGTACATTTAAAGAGGGTGAATTTGAGGGAGAGTGGGAGAATAAAGGAATGGAAGGACTTGTTAAATTTACTGTTAAAGAAGGTCGACTTAACGGAAAATGGAAAAAAGGCAAAGAGTCTGGTGCAATGCGAGGAGAATGGTGGGGAGACCAGATTGGTGCTGTTACACAAGCAAAAGAAGCAGTAGAACAAGAGGAAGCAAAACTCTTACCAGATGGCTGGGGTACCGCATCTGCAATGGCTGCCCTTATTCGCCATATGATGCTGGCTGATAAAAAAATTAGCGATGCTGAAATTATGCACATGCAGCAGGCTATGGAGCACTACGATACTGTTGATATACCTCTCCGTGAAGTATGGGATAACATTGATGATGAGATGCAGATTTATGAAAAAATAGGCCTGCAAGGTCAAATTCTTGAAAAATGTGCTGCTCATTTAGCTAAAACTTTTGATGAGGATGAAATACAACACTTCTGGAATATTTTAATTAATGTAACAGTCCAAGACCGTAATCTACATTATTACGAGTATGTTGCTTTGAAATATACTACTGGAATTTTGATGCCAGATATTGACTTTAATGTTCTTACGGCACAAATGCGTGAAAATGGAATTACTGTTGATGATGGCAGCGAAAGCAAAAGACATATTAAAAAACCTCATGAAGAAAATTTAAACAAATGGAGCATAATCCATGATCTTTTTAGTTTTTATACTTTTTTTGCCAATCTCTCCGAAGGGGCCGCTCAAGAAACTGAAACCAACTTTGTTCAAAAAGAAATTAATAAATGGAAATTTGAAATTGATGGGGTTAAGTATGGTTTGAAATATGAAAGACCTAATGATTTTAAGGCATTAGCTGACTTGGTATTTAATGCACTTTACGTGGATGGAAATTCTACTTCAAAAGACCCATTTATTCAAATGAATGAGTCCCAAGCCAATCTTGCTGGATATTTTAATGATAAAACTATTAACTGTGAAACATTAAAAACATTCTTTACATCTATTCTTGAGTTATGTCAGTTAAGAGGTATTACAGAAAACCAAGAAGGGCAATTCCGTTGGTATATTGAACAATGGAGTACTGTTTGCCCTGAAATATCTATACTTCTTAGATTAATTGATTTAGAAGAGTTAAAAAGTACACTAATCGATACTATTGATATAGAGTTTGACGATAAATACCATGAAGCGAAAGAGATAATATTGAGAGAAGGTGCTGCTTTGCCTGTAATTCTTTGTGATGCTTTATTTATTGGCTCCAACAGAGCAGAGCGGATTTTGGCTCAATTGGAAAGAGATGGAATTGTAACTGAAAAAGATGAAAATGGTAAAAGAAAAATAAAAAATTGAAATGACAAAAACACCATTATGAATTATACATTTAAAGGAAATTTTGGAACGCTAGAATTAGTGGTTGATGATAATGGTACTGCTAGCGGTACCTATCAAAAAGGTGGAACCCTAGCAGGTACATATAAAGATGGGAGTTTCGAAGGAGCGTGGGAGAATAAAGGAATGGAAGGGCTTGTTAAATTTACTGTTTCGGAAGGAACCCTAACCGGTAGATGGAAAAAAGGAAAAGACGCTGGGGCAATGCGAGGTAATTGGGAAGGAGAACAAATTGGTGTGCAATCGCAAGAAGATGAGGTGGAAATATTAGTATATGGTCCTGGAATAAAAATCACTTATGGATGTATGGATCTAGAGAATTACCTAATTCTCGAAGAGCATGGTGATGGTTATCTAGAAAATATACTTTGGGACAGTGATAGATTATATGAATTAACCAAAGAAAAGTATCTTTCAATGTATGAGCTTGACAATAGCCAATCTTGGCAAGGAGCAGACCTTGATGCATACATTAAAATAACGGTAAACAATGAGGTAATTGTTAATGATAGGTTTAATGAGGTTTTTGATGTCAAGAAAGTCTTAGATTATTCAAAAAGAGATGGGCCTTACTTTGGTACTGAAAATTATATACGTTTCACAAAAAAACCCGCTGCTAAGGCCACCATTATTGGTAATTCCAATATAAAAGGAGAAATCATCAAATGTAACTTTAAAACAGAAGAAGCTTTTGATATTGAAAATTTTAAGTTCTTAATTTTAGATGCTGAATATGAGGGCTATTCTAAATTTGTAGAATCTATTTATTATAAAGGGAAATTTATTGACCACTGGGGTAACAGCTCATATGATGAGCGAGGATGGACATTTAATGTCTCAAAACCAATACTTCAGATTAAAGATGTTCAATCTAACAGGCGGTAATTGGTATGTGCGAAAAAGATTTTGGACAGTTAAGCTATACAAACATACTTAATATAGCTTTTGAAAATCAATAAAAAATATTATATTAGTTATGTTAATAATCTATAAATTAATTATATAAAGCTATGAATTATACATTTAAAGGAAATTTTGGAACGCTAGAATTAGTGGTTGATGATAATGGTACTGCTAGCGGTACCTATCAAAAAGGTGGTACCCTATCTGGTACATATAAAGATGGTGAATTTGAAGGAGAGTGGGAAAACAAAGGTTTGGAAGGTTTGATAGAGTTTACCATAACAGGCGACAAGCTCGAAGGCAATTGGAAAAAAGGACTTGAACCAGGCTCTATGAAAGGGAAATGGGAGGGTGAAATTATCGATAATGAGATGTCTCCTAACCCTGAGCATGAAGATAACCTTAAAGAGAATCTAATAACAAATGTAGTTAGAAAATCTACAGAGATTATGTCTGAAATAGAAATCTATCCTATGCAAACTTATGGCGATTCTTATGGGACAAATAGTGCTTCTGTACAAATTGATTTATCCTTACTCAATAAACTCAAAAAAGGGGAAACTAATTATGAGATTTTACGGGATGCCATATTTGACATTTTAGATAATAATATGAAGACCATCATCGACTATTTTATGATATTTAACGAGTTAGATGATTTAACTGATGCAAATTATGATTGGTTTCATATGGACCCAAAAATTAGAATTTTAACTATAGGAAAATTAGACCTTTCACCTATATATAATTTAGAAGGTCAAGAATTTGAAGCTGCTCTACTCCTTAATAAAGAGGTAAAGGAAATAGAAGATTGGGTGAGTGACTTTATAACAGATTGTCAGTATGGGTTGGATGAGGATGTTTTTAAAAAATTATTAAATTGATTATTATAAATTTTTTAAAAAAATGAACTTACATTCAAACAATGGAAAGCTAATGGTTATTGTGATGAAGCGTAGTTGTTAAACAAGAAAGTTGGAAATTAATTGTATTTGGATATGGACCATCTGGAATAGCTAGTCAAGGTGCATGGTATTACAAAAAAGACAATGTTTTTAAGGTTATTTTATTTACTATGGGTGGAAATAAAATGCCAAAACCAGAAAAAATGACAAAATTATTCGAAATATTAAAATCTAATTAAAATATGATTATGAACTATACATTTAAAGGAAATTTTGGAACACTAGAATTAGTGGTTGATGATAACGGTAAAGCAAGCGGTACCTATCAAAAAGGTGGAACCTTATTAGGTAAATTTAAAGATGATGTATTTGAAGGAGAGTGGGAAAACAACGCAATGGATGGGCTTGTTAAATTTACTGTTTCGGAAGGAACCTTAACAGGTAGGTGGAAAAAAGGAAAAGACGCTGGCCCAATGCGAGGTAATTGGTTGGGAGAGGAAATTGGTTATGAAACATTAGAAAAAAAAGAAAAAGAAAAGGAATATCCAATGGTACAAATGGACTGGGGTACAGCAGAATCCATAGCTGTTTTGATGCGCCACATGATGTTAGCCGATGGTAAAGTAGATGAATTAGAAATGACACAAGCGCAACAGGATTTAGATTTTTTTACATCTGTTAACGTAAATGTTCGCGAAGTATGGGATGGCGTTGATGATAAAATGCAGACATATGAAAGATTTGATGGTTTGCATCATAGTGTTGTAATGGGCTGTGCATATTATTTAGCAGAAACATTAAATGAAGAGCAATTACTTATGCTATTTAATACTCTAATTAGATTGGTAACTAGTGATAAAGAGCTGGCCTATAAGGAATACGTTTCTTTAGAGCTTATTACCTCAGTTATTGTTCCTTCGATGGATTTTGACAATGTAGAACAAACATTAACTGAATATGGCGTCACTATATTGAAGGAGTAATTTGTATACAAAAAATATTATATTGGATAAAAAAATAAAATTATGAACTATACATTTAAAGGGAATTTTGGAACGCTAGAATTAGTGGTCCTGTAGTGAGTGAATTTAACAATTAATCTTGTCGAATTATCCAGAAGATTTAATCATCAGGCGGTAATTGGTATGTGCGAAAAAGATTTTGGACAGTTAAGCTATACAAACATACTTAATATAAATATTATTTTAATAAAATGAAAAAATAAACGTAATTATGAGTAAAAATGAGCTAAATTCAGATGAAAATATAAAATTGAGTGTAATTTTTGATTATTATAAATTTTGCGATGAATTCCATAAAAAGTGGTATAATAATGAATTTGCCAAAGATTCAATTTTGAATGATGGTACTTTCCAAATGGATTATTCTCCTGAGCCATACTTTGTAGTAAAAAATGGCAATAATCCTTTGTACGTTTTACTCACAAATCCAGGCGGAGGTATGGCTTTTCAACATAGAGAAAATTTTGATAAGAGTGATTATTCAAACTTTCAAAAAAAGTTAATAGTTGAATATACATCTGATGAATTTAAAAGAGGTGGTTCTAGAGCTTATAAACGATTACAGAATAGCATAGTTTACTCAGAAGATTTAGGATATAACGCATTAATTAATATTGAAACAATACCATTTCATAGCAAAAATCTAGTTAATAAAAATGAAGCATTAAAAGCTATTAAAAATTCATATTCGCTAACACAATATCATACTGTTCTGAAAAATTTCTTGAAAGATAAACCTGTTTTAATTGTGGCAGGTGCATACCATGGTGGTCCAGGCTCTGTAGGTCCAGAGTATTCACTAAGTTTATCACATCTAACAGCAAACAATTGGATAAAGTATCAATTGGATTTAGCAGGGATTAATAAAGATAATTTAAAAATGACACCACTACAAACACATCCTGACGGTAAAGGTAAAGTAACTGGGGCTATATTTAGTGATGGGATTAAGCACGTACATTTATTTATGGGAATGAATAATTTATGTAGTCCAAAGACATCAGAATACAAGAAGTGGAAAACAGCATTAAATCAAATTTAAATTAAATAATGTTTGAAGATAATACTCACGAGCTTATCTGAATTACTAAATGGTGATCTAGGTGCATGGTATTACAAAAAAGACAATGTTTTTAAGGTTATTTTATTTACTATGGGTGGAAATAAAATGCCAAAACCAGAAAAAATGACAAAATTATTCGAAATATTAAAATCTAGTTAAATTAGATAATATAAAATCAATTATATTATGAGGGCATTAAATACTACGCATGATTATTATCCTTTTTGTGATTTACTGCATCAAAAATGGTTTGATAAAACACTTCAATATGAAGATGAATTAAAAGAATTATTTGAGGTTGATTATTCTCCAGAGCCTTACTTTGTTTTAAAAAAAGGGTCTAATCCACTTTTTATGCTTTTAACAAATCCTGGTGCAGGGATGGATTTTCAAAAACATGAGAATTTTGAAAAAAGTGATTATAAAGCCTTTTCTAACATTTTAGCTGATATATATACATCTGAGCAATTTAAGAAGGATGGCGGGGCTAATGCCCATAGAAGATTAATAAAAAGTATTGCATGGGCAGATCACTTAGGTTACAACAGTGTTGTAAATATTGAAACCATTCCTTTTCACAGTCCAAGTCTCAATAAAAAAAAAGCACTTGCTACCATCAGTAAATCATGGATTTTAATTCGATACCAAGAGGTGTTAAAAAGATTTTTGTTGGATAAACCGGTCCTAATTGTGGCTGCGTGCAGTTCAAAATCTTCAATTACTCTCAATACCCTTAAAAATAGTAAATGGTTAATGTACCAGGCAGAGTTAGCAAACATTTGCTTAGAAAATTTAAAATTCAAGGAACTTACCAAAAAAAATGATAAAGTAACTAGCGCGCTTTTCTCTGATCATAACAAGTATATTGTACTTACGATGGGTTCTAACAATTTACCATCAATTTAAGCCTAATTACATTTTATTAAATTCAAAAACATTCTATAAAAAGTACTGTCCGGCCCTTAATGGATGGCTTAGATATGACGCTTCGTATTTTAACTGGCTATTATGTCACCTATATTTAGGAAAGAATACTGCGGAAAATAAAGGAAGAAAAACTTGACCTGAACCCTTTCTAATTAGTTTGGAGTCAGTTTGAAAGAATGGTTAGTGAACTGAAAGAATTAAAATTTGATACACACAACTCTCCTATCCTTGAAAATTATTCTTGAGAATAACTTCTTATTCTAGAAGTTAATTATTTGTAATAACACGTCTAAATCTTCATTGAAATAGTGTGATCTCACACCCCTATTCTCCAAGGTATTATTA
>Ga0209302_10002380_pt1 | contig 10984 bp, 5 predicted proteins | sample ArcOceMetagenome_2_FD_187445 | JGI IMG/M metagenome (GOLD analysis project Ga0209302, IMG submission 187445) | Marine eukaryotic phytoplankton communities from Arctic Ocean - Arctic Ocean ARC135M Metagenome (SPAdes) (version 2) | ecosystem: Environmental > Aquatic > Marine > Oceanic | place... | reverse complement strand
CCCGTTGGCGGCGGGAGTGCGGCACGGCGCCGGCGGCGGCTTTCGCCAGCCGGTCGCCGAGAGAGATAGGCTGGCAGGCACTGGCGGGCACGCTCGCTCCACCGGTGAGCTGCGGGTGGAACGGTGTGTCTGCCTCCACACAGGGCGTCCCTGGCCGACCGGTCGGCGGGGCGAAAGGCAGAGTCGTGAAGGCTGCGTGCCGTTCCAGCGGCGCACGGCGTTGCTGCTCACCTTGGATGGCAGTAGCGCGCTGCGGCCGGCCGTCGCCGCGGCGGGGTTGGATGGCAGTCGCCAGCATGGCACCATGCGCCTCAGTGTCGCGTCCGATGACGACGTGGTTGTTGGTAGTCACGTGCGAAGGGTCCATCAGTAGCATGTGCCTGGAGTGTGGCAGGTTGTGGTAAGGGTTAGGGTTAGGGTTAGGGTTGGGGTTGGGGTTGGGGTTAGGGTTAGGGTTATGCTTAGGCTTAGGGTTTTACTAGGCAGTGCACTCACTCGTGGTCACTCCTCGCGAAGAACATGTCGAAGGTCCACGTGTCGCTCCCTCCGCCGTGGGTGCTCCGGCGCGCGTTGTACACCGTGTAGACGAGAAGCTTGTTGCGGCGGCCACCCTTCCACTCCGACTCCGGGCACACGCAGACCAGGCCAAGCGACGAACGGTGCACGTCGCTGCACGCGGCGAGGTGCTCGTTAAGCGGTGTTGGACGCACAATGTCGCACTGGTGCCCCGCGAGCGCGCGTGCCACGACGGTCGCGCTCACCGACCCGTGCATGATCTCGCCATCCACCACCTGGAACTCGTGGCACAGCGCATTTGCTGTGGGTTTATCGATGTCGCAACTTGGAGCGTCAACGGCCTGCGCGGCGCCGCCACCGTGCCGCTCGGCGCCATCGTGCCGCTCGTCGTCGACTGTCTGCGCGCCGCCATCGTGCACGGCGCCGCATCCGGCCAGCCCCGCGTCGTCGCCGGCTAGCTCGTCGTCGGCCAGCCCATCGTCGCCGCCGACCTCTGTCTCCTCCGATTCGCCGTCGCTCGAGTCGTCGTCGCTCGAGTCGTCAGCTAGCTTGCACAGCACATCGTCATGCTCGGCGTCGTGGCCGCCGCCGCCGACGGCCTGCGCGGCGCCGCCACCGCGCAGCTCGGCGCCATCGTGCGGCTCGTCCTCGACTGCCTGCGTGGCGTCAGCGCGCTCGACGCTGCAGCCGGCCAGCCCGGCGTCGTCGCCGGCTAGCTCGTCGTCGGCCAGCTCATCGGCCAGTTCATCGTCGCCGCCGCCGCCGCCGACGGCCTGCGCGGCGCCGCCACCGCGCAGCTCGGCGCCATCGTGCGGCTCGTCCTCGACTGCCTGCGTGGCGCCACCGTGCACGGCGCCGCAGCCGGCCAGCCCCGCGTCGTCGCCCACGGCGCCGCAGCCGGCCAGCCCCGCGTCGTCGCCGGCTAGCTCGTCGTCAGCCAGCTCATCGTCGCCGCCGACCACCATCTCCTCCGATTTGCCGGCGCCCGAGTGTGCATCCTTGAGCAAGAGTGGCCGGTTACGCAGCTGCATGCCGGCGACAACCTGTGCAGGGGTGTGTCGATTGGATGAATAGGTGGGTGGGATGTGCATGCGCATGTTCGCATGCGTGGGATGCGTAGGGGTGCGCCTTGGCCCACCACGCACTACTCACTCAGCTCGCACCTTCGCGGGGGTGTTGCGCGCGGCCGCCGTGGCCAGCAGCCTTTCCAGACCAAAGAACTCGACGCCCTGCTCGGCCAGATCGACCACCCGCTTCTTGAAGTCTCTGTGCGCATCTTGTGGAGAGGCGAAGCGTGGATACGCCTCGAGGACACGCACCTCCTTGGCCAGGCGTCGGTACAGCACCGAAGCGTCGCCCTCTTGCGGAAAGTCGACGCGCAGCGCCTCGAGGAGCCTCAGCACGGAGGTGATGTAATCGGACACCTTCGTCTTCGACCGCACACTGTCCCGCAACTTGCTCCTAGTGCCTTTGATGATCTCGTCGTCGTTCAGCGGTGGCCCGACGCCACAGACCCGTTGTAACGACGCGGCGCCTTCAGGCACCTGGTGCAAGTAGAACATAACACGTCGGTCCAGCGGGCCCGGGTGATGCACGGAGGGGGGGGGGGGGGGGGGGGGGGGGGGGGGGGGTGGTTGGGGTTGGTCGAGCGCACCGGTGTGTGCACGACGCCGCTCATCGTCAGCATGTGCGTGATCTCGACATCCACAGGCTCATCAGACACCGGCTGCCAGGGGCACTCGTGGAACAGCGTGCTGCTCAGGCTGGCCACCGTGTCCATCGCTGCCTGGTTGCCTGCCAAGGCTCGCACCATCGCTCGCACCGTTCCCCTTTGTCGCTCGCCCATGTTGGGTATCGCATCGATCACCGCGTTGTACCGGCGCCGAGTAGCAGCAGCAGCCTCCGTGGCCGACGCGCCGCTCCGCTCGTCATTGGTATGCATGTCCTCGACCCGGCGCACCACCCACACGGTCGTCTCGGTGAACTTGCCTCGGCGCATCCCGATCCCGCCCAGGACGTCGGCGGCGACGCGCGTCAGGTCCGCCGGTGCGCTCATGCTCTCGCCGCTCGGCCCAGCTAGCAGCGGTTGAAAACGCCCAGCGCTGGCGGAGATACAGTGAGCTGAGAGGGAATAAGTCCGGAACCCACTAGAATCCTATTGAAGGGTGCTTAGATTACGCAGTGAGCTATGCCAAGCCAGAGGTCCCTAGGTTGGAAGCGAAGAGCGAACCCGCTGCCACTGAAGGGTGCTTAGAATAGTTGCCTTATAAGTACACGACGCGTGGCGACCTAGGTACGCTGGTTACACTCCATGCTCCCCCACCTATCGGAACCCATGACTCACAATTCGTATTCACCCAATCACTCACCACCGTCACTACTACCCGCGCTCACCTCCTCGTCACCACTCGCACCCTCCCCGTAGGAGTCCTCACCAGCACTGTTGATGGCGCCGTCAGATCCATCCGACGAGGTGCTCGCCGCCACGAAGTCGGAGTCGTCGTCGTCCGACGCGCTCGCCTCGGCATCACCACCGGGCGCCTCGGCACCACCACCGGGTGACGCTGCTGCTGGTGCCGCCGCTTGCGACGCCGCTGGCGCCGCCGCAGCTGTCGACCCGTTGGCAGCCGACGCCATCACGGCTGACTGCTGCTTCTTGTCAGCTCGGCGAAGCGCCTTGCGAGCCGCCTGTTCCTGCATGAACAGGTCTGACCATTGCTGCAGGTGCGTGGCGTGCGCGGCTTGATCTCCCTCAGCATACGCAGCAAACACCCGGGATTGGGCCTCTTGAACGGCCGCGCTCTTGTTCGCCACGTCCCTCGCCAACCGCTCTACAAGGGCCGAAGCAGTCGCAACGGCGCCACCGCCGACGCCGATGCCGCCGCCGATGCCGCCGCCGCCGCCGCCGCCGCCGCCGCTGCCGCCACCGCCGCCACCGCCACCGCCACCGCTGCCGCCGCCGCCGCCGCTGCCGCCGCCGCCGCCGCCGTCAGCCACACCCGGCGCCAGGCCACCCGCCGACCCAGTGAGCCACGCGTAGTCGTACTTGTCAGTCTCGTGGACAGACTTGAGCACGTCGCAGGCGGCGCTCATCCACTTATGAGTGCGCTTCAGGCCCTTCAGGGCAGACTTTACGGCAGGCACCGTCAGATTGTCGCCAGCCACGCCGCCGCAGGGGCTGGCCGTGTCCGAGGTGCCCAACCGCATCGGCAACACAGAGTCCCACCTCTTTGGGTGCGCCGCCCCACCACCGTCCCTGTCCACGCTGCCTGTTTGCGGCAGCGCCTTCGGCGGCGCACGGCGCGCATCATCATCGCCACCTGCGATCGTGCCTAGGACGACGTCGGCTAACTGAAACATCGTGCTGTCACCGCCGGCATCAAGGTGCCATGTCCGAAGCACCTCGGCCCCCGTGGCGTCCTTTGCCCCCTCGCGCGCCACACGGGCGACTGGCGGTGCGGGCGCGTTGGGTGTGTACATGTACATCGCCACGTTCTCCGCCTCGTCCTTGGCAGAGGGCATGGCTCCCGGTGCCACATAGCGCACAACGTCGCCCGCCCCTCGCACCCCCCCACCTCGTCGACGGCTGCGACTCCGAGGGGCGCGAGCGCCGTTGGCATTGCGCCCGGCCGAGGTGCCGCCCTGTCGGAGGAGGGGCGCGTGCACGTGCGCCTCCTGCACCACCTGCCTAAAGGTCACCGCACGCGAGATGTAGCAAGTGTCCTCCTTGAGCGAATGGACGAGGCTCGCCTTGACGTCGCTGCACCGCGCGGCGTCGCGTCCGCTCATCTGCACCAGCAAGCACGACTCGGGCAGCAGTTTCCGCAGCCACCGGGTGCATGGGTCTACAGCCCCGTTGCCCCACGTGCAGAGCAGCCATGGTGTGCCATCGACTGGGTGGATGTGCAGCGGCGCGAGGGTCGACGTCGAGAGCTCACGGCGCTGCGACTCTGCCTCGAATCGCGGCTTGAACGCGGAGTGGCTGCGATTCCGGAGGTAGCCACGGAGCTCTGCGGTCTCGGGGTCGATCTTGGCCTCCAACTCCTTGCGCGATGTGCGCCGCGAGTACTCCGACCCTATCCAGTGCTGGCCATTGCGCAGCCCGTCCTTGCCTGAGATGGGCACCATGGCCCGCGCCGTCGCCTTGGCCGCCGTACCCCCCTCATCTCCACCGCCCGACGTGTTGCCACCAGCAACCGACACTGACATGGCATCCTCGTCGTCGTCGCCGCTGCACTCCGCCCGATCGTCCGACCAGCGTGCATCCTCTAGCCCCTGCTCCAACACGGCTCGTCGAGTGAGGACTGGAGGGCCGCCGTCGATCGATGGGTAGTGGAAGCAGCACAGCTCGAAGGTCGACTCTGTGGTGCGCACCTCGAGCTGACGCGAACGAAGCATGCACCCAAGCTCACCAAGCCCACCTGGCGTGGCGACGCGGCCGGGGTCTGGCACGAGGTGGCACCGACTGATCACACGCACGAGCTCGGCCACACGTCGACGCTGGGCACCCTTGAACCTGCGCGCTTCGACTCGACGCGCGCTGCCCACACCCCAGAGGTGTTCGAGCTGCGGGATCATGTGCAGGGGTAAGTGCAGCGAGGAGGCCACGCGCCGCAGCTGCCGATGGAGAGAGTCGGCGTCCCTGCCGGACGCAGCTTTCGGCAGGTACTTCTTCAGCATCAGGACGATGGCCTCCTGCACGGCGTCGGCGTCATCGTCCATGCCGAATGTGCCCGACCAGCTCACGGGGGAGCCCATGAAGGCCGCCACCGAACGCCGCTCCGAGCGCACGAAGACCGACAGAAGCTGACGCACGAAGTGGTGGATGATGTGGAAGTGGCCTTTGGCACCGCACGTCTGAAGCCACGCAGGCCAAAACTTCCGCATCAAGTGACGCACCTCGGACAGGCCGAACGAGCGCCCCACCTGGTCGACTTGCCACCCCGTGAGAAGGTCGAAACAAAGCTGGTTGAGCAAGCGCGCCTCGCCGTCCTTGTTGGAGGCCTCGATCATCTTGCCAAACTGCTCAAAATAGGAGTCTTCCTCGAAGCCTGGAAAGCCACCACCACCTGGCCCGTCCTCCGCCGAACTGTCACCACCACCGCCGCCGCCGCCGCCGCCGCCGCCGTCACGGCCGCCACCACCACCACCGCCGCCATCGCCGCTACCGCCGCCATCGCCGGTGCCATCGCCATCGCCACCATCACCGCCGCCATCGCCATCGCCACCACCGCCACCACCGCCACCACCGCCGCCATCGCCGCCATCGCCGGTGCCATCGCCATCGCCACCATCACCGCCGCCATCGCCATCGCCACCACCGCCACCACCGCCACCACCGCCGCCATCGCCGCCATCGCCGCCCCCCCCACCACGCCGCCGTGCGTCGTAGCCATACTCGCCGTACGTGCCACCCGCGGCGCCGCTCATCTGCACGCATTCCACCCAGGGGCCGGCTGTGTACGCCCGACTGTGCACACCCGGCTGTGCACCCGCGCCCGGTTGCGTGTGGAAGCGGCGCACACCGACCGTGTACCACGCCCGCCGTAACGAGGTCAGCATGACCTTCTTCGCTCGGAAGGTCTTCCCCTCCTTCTCCCAGTCCAGGCGAGGCAGGTTGATGAGCTGCCGCAAGTCGTCGAGCGCCGCCACGAAGAGGTGCGCTTTGCCGAGGCTCTTCAAGATGGTCATGTCGTTGTGTAGCGGGGCGGCCACGTTGTCAGGCTCCATCAGGATGCCCGCCAACTGCACGTGAGCCCTCGCCTCCTCGCAGCTGGCAAAGGGCTTGTACATCGAGTGGTCCTTGTTCGCGGGATCTCCAAGCGTTGCGCGCCACACACGCTGGTTTGCAGCGTGCATGTTCGAGAAGTTGACGTTCTCCGAGCCAAGATCGCCGCTGTAGTAGGAGCGGCGCTCGTCTCCGTGCGCCGACTGGTTGTACCAACCTGGGTGCGTGGACGGGTCCAGCTGCCGCCCGTGCGTGTACAGCGACACGAGGAGCGCGTCGGTCCTGGAGAGAGAGTTGAGTGGCAGCGGCGGGGCGGGGTGCACAACGGCCTGACGAAGCCTGGCGCCGCCAGGCTCCCATCGGTGCGGGTAGACCTCCTTCGAATGCGCTCGGATGCCGCCCGAGCGCCGGACGACTTTGCCGTCCTCCAACGCGAGCGTGACGACGGCGCGCTTCGGCAGGATGGCACCCGAGTACGCACGCAGCGCCTGGTTGGCGTGCATGGTGTTGCGCACCTCGAGCTTATGCACCTCCGAAAACCACATCGCAAGGTTCTGCTGCTCCGGCACCTGGCACACACGCAGGGGCGCCTCAGTCGTGCGGCACATACAGGGGGCCACTCCGTCAGGGGCGACGGCGCACCTCCGTCAGGGGCGACGGCGTGTCGGCGAGGTTGAGGTAACCAGGCAACAGCCGCGCCGCGTCACCGAGCGTGCCGTCGAAGGGGACGAAGAGCGCCTTGAGAGCGTAGAAGGCCGCGGACTCGGCTAGGGTGAACTTGGTTGGCAGGCACCTGCCGTCTGGTGGGAAGACGCACGGCCCACCGGGCACCACCTCCGCAACCGCGCGCGTGTCCCGCGACGAGCCTTTGTCAGTCGGCACGACCCACCTGGCCACAGCGGAGGACAACAGGCCACAGGTCCCCGTACGCGACGCGCCGTAACCTCGGGGCCAGAACGCGGCCCCGACGGCGGTGTAGTGGCTCAAGATGGCGCGGGTGCTGAAGCCCAGGCAAGGCGACGTCATTCTGAAGACGGACGCGTTGTCGGTCGACGTGCACTCGTAGTAGCCCTCGTACCGCTCACGCATGCGCTGGTCGTGCTCGGCGCTGCAGTACTCGTCGGCTTTTGCGTCCAACCACTTGACCTCGAGATTGACGGAGGGTCCCCACCCTACTCGCGCGAGCGTTCGCCGCACGGCTCGAGGCGCGCCACCGAAGGTAGTCACCACGCGCTGCAGCTGCCGATAGTAGTACATCGAACGGCTGTTGCCGATGACGCGCAGCTCGGCCAGCTGGTGGACGCTCCGCCACACCCGGTAGCTGCGATCCTGCCGGCGCCGACGCTCGCCGGTAGCGTTGGCGATGCCAGCCGCAGCCCCGGCATCGTCCTCGAACACGCCATCGGCATCAGCGGCCGCGCCCCCGCCACCACCACGGGCGGCGGCGGCGGCGGCGCCGCCTCCGGCCTCCTGCCCAGCAGGCGCGGCCGCCTGACGCCCAAATGCCCGCTGCACGCACGCTCGGCGAAGCGGCAGCTTAGTGCACAGGCAGTCGCGCAGCCAGCAACGCAGCACCTGATCGGCGGTGTCGACGCCGACGCGCCGCAGCGCCTCGCGCAGCCCAGTGTGGGCCTCGCCGCAGCGCGCATGCTCGCCCCCCTGCCGAGCAACCGCGTCCTCCTCCTCCCCGCTGTCCTCACCCGTGCCACTGTCATGGTCGCAGATGGCCTGTGCCTGTGCAACTGCCGCGCTGACGCCCGCCAGGTAGCGCAGGGCGAGGGCGTGGAGCCCCTCACGGCTATCGCCTCCATCGCCGCTGGCCGCCCCCAGCCGGGCCCCGCGCTTCTGCAGGCGGCCGAGCAAGCGCCGCGCGTGCGTGACGCTCCGCGTCGGGTCTCGCCGTAGCAGGCTCGCGATGCGCAAGCAGCCAAGCAGCACGCGCGCGGCGAGCGCACCGTCGCGCACGTCCTGGCCGAGTGGGATGTACGAGTGCGCGGCATCCGCCAGCTCGCCGACGGCGCGCTGCACCGCGAGCAGCACTGCAGGGGCCGCAGCCACGCACCTCGTGCGATCTCTCAGCGGGAGGGGGTGCACGGCCATGTTGAGCGCGCGTGTCACCGCATCGCGGGCCGAACGCCCCGCAAACAAGAGCGCGCGCTGCTCGTGCGCAACGCAGGCACGGCACACGTGCCGCGGCGGCGGCGCGGCGCCCAGGCCATCGCAACCCCCCCCAAACGCCGCAACGGCACCGTCGGCGCAGCACGCCTCATGGCAGGCCGCGTTGCCGCAGAGTTGGCAGCACCAGAGCTCGCCGTCCGACTTGTGGCAGTACGAGCACTCGACGACTTCCGCCGCCGCCGCCGCACCGAGCAAGAGCCCCACACCATGCGCCAACGGTTGCGTGGGCTGCGTGGGCTCGTCGTCGTCGCCTTGGGCCGCCGCCGCGCCCGCGCGCGCGGCCTCGCGAAAGCCGGGGCCCTTCTGCCACCGCGCGCGCATGCGCCCCCCCGCCACCGCCCGATGTGACACCTCCTCTTCCGCCTCCGAGGCCGAGCTCACCTCGGCATCGCTGCCGCTACCCGCGGACACGGCAGCCCCGTCTCGGCTCACACCGCGCCTAGCGCGCCGCTTCTCGCGCCGCTCGTGCGCGAGCGCCTTCACACGCCCCTCAGACGCCGGCCTGTGGATGCGACCGAGCGGGTAGCCTGGCTCGACTTGGCGACCCCAGAGCTTCTGCAGGAGCAGCACCGCTCCGGGGTTCGCGACGATCGTGGCCTCGAGCGCCTTGAGCGCGTGCAGCTCCGGCGCCAGGCTCTCGCCAGGGTGCACCGACAGGATGCGCTTGCAGATCACCTCGAGCTGGTCGGTGATGGCGAGCACCTCGGCGGTCAGGTGCTTGGAGAGCGCCACACGGCGCAGCTCGGCGAACCACAGGTTCTTGTCGGCGTCCATGGCGCGCCGGCTCACGTCGCCACACTCGAGGTCGCGACCCACGGCGAAGGCGAGCAAGAGCCCCTCGCGCCGGCACCGCTCCCGTCGCGCCGAGCAGCCATCGTACTGCTCGAGCACACACCGAAGCCACGCGACGAGGTCGAGGTAGAAGGCGACCTCGAGGGGCAGGGTGCCGACGTGGCTCCAGCCGCCGCGGCCGATGGCGCGGGTCAGCGCCGGAATCACCAGGGCCGCCGGGCTCGTGTCGCGCCGCTCGCCCTCGTCGCCCTCGTAGCCCTCGTCGCCAGCGCCGTCCACCGCCGCCCGCCCGCGCGTCGGCACCCCATTCGGACACGCCGAGGCCATCGCGCCGCGGCACGGCGGGTCGTGCGAGCAGCCGGCGCCACCGCTGCACACCGACTTCGTGGGCGGCGCGCCTGGGCGGAACCGCGCTTTGGTGCGCCACGCCTTGACGCGCTTTTTGCCTCTCGTGTACAGATAGGGCGGATTGGCCGTGGGCAGCTCGCCGTCCGCGCTCGCGTCGATGCCCTGCGCGAAGAACAGGAGCACCTGCACGCTCGTCGCGTGCTTGTACGCCGGGGAGAGCGACGCGAAGCGGACCGACGTGTACAGCTCGCTCACGTAGCCGTACTGCACCTTGCCCTCGAGGCTGAGGCACCGCTCCAGATTACGGCGCTGCAAGTGGCGCGCGTTCTTCGACCGATGAATCCCCCCACGGCGCGCGCCCTCCTCACCGCTCGCCTCTTCACCCTCGCTCTCCTCGTCGTCGGCATCCGCCATCGCCTCGTCTTCATGAAACTCAGATGGATCGTCGCGTTGCTCCGAGTCGCCATCGCCCTGCGCACGATCGATCGAGGGGGGGGCAAGGTCGGCACGTGCACAAACACAGCGGTGGGTGAGCGATGCGCGCCTGCTCATCCCGCCTGGTCTCCATCGACGCACGGAAGCAGTTGCTCTCCTATCCACCCAGCCGGAATAGCGCGCGTCGTCATGTGGTCCGCCTGGATCACAACGAAAGGCGACGTGTGGTCGAGGACAGGCAACGTTGCCTCTCACTAGCGGCAGGAGTGCGTGCTCGGAAAGCGGGCGGCGATCTCCTGGGCAAGCGCAGTGGGAAGCGAGGCCGCATCTCTCACCGCATTGAACACGCGGCAGTTCTCGGGCACTGGGGAGAAGAAACGGGGCATTGGTCAAACAACTTCTTCCTCTACCTACACTCGCGGCACCAACGGCCGGTACCAACGGACCTCCGAGTCGTCGCGCAGCACCAGTGCGCGGTTCTGCCCGGGCGTGCCCCGTGCCGCCGCCACGAAGACGGTGTGCCGCCCGGGCGCCGCCGCTCGACGGTGGAGGCGAGCGACGGCGGCGGCGGCGAGCGAGCGACGCCTGCGGCGAGTGACAATGGCTGACGCTACCGCTACCCCTATTGCTACCGCTACCGCTAGCGATAGGGGTAGGGCACGGGCGAGGGCGTGTCGGGGGGGAGGGGTGCTGCGCCTAGCGCTACGGCTAGCGCTAGCGCTACGGCTACGGCCACGGCCACGGCCACGGCTGTGGCTGCGGCCACGGCCACGGCCACGGCCACGGCCCCTTTTTAGGCTCATGGCCACTTGGCCACTTCCCAGGCGCACGGCCACGGCGACTTGGCCACTTCCCAGGCTCACGGCCTCGTCCACAGCCAGCGCTCCGGCTAAGGCTACGGCTAGCGCTACGCTACGGCTACGGCTACGGCTAGGCCGGTGCCTCTTGGTGGAGGCGGCGAGCGAGCGACGCCGGCGGCGGTGGGCG
>Ga0209302_10002378_pt1 | contig 10986 bp, 9 predicted proteins | sample ArcOceMetagenome_2_FD_187445 | JGI IMG/M metagenome (GOLD analysis project Ga0209302, IMG submission 187445) | Marine eukaryotic phytoplankton communities from Arctic Ocean - Arctic Ocean ARC135M Metagenome (SPAdes) (version 2) | ecosystem: Environmental > Aquatic > Marine > Oceanic | place... | reverse complement strand
GGAGGCGGTGGTGGGGGTGGGCGGCAACGCGTCGGGCGCGGGCGCGCGACGGCGGAGCAGACCGGGCAGGCATGGGTTCGGTGTACGGGGTTCGGTGGGCGGGAGGGCGGCGGCGGCGGGGGGGGGGCGCACAGGAGTAGAGCGTGAGCGGCTGCGCTGGGTCGATGCCTCCCGCCCGTGCGTCGACCATGGCCCCGCGGCTCGGGCGCAGCAAGTTAGGCACCCAGCCGGTGAGGAGGGTCGAGGGCAGAAAGTAGGCCTCGGGGGCAGGCAGGGGCGCGCCGTTGCCATACATGGCGAGCAGGTGGCGCACGATGTCCTCTGACTCGAAGAGACGCACCTAGTCAGTAGAGCCAAGTATAAAGCACAGCCACAGTAAGCATGACCATAGTAAATGTGGTCATAGTTAGTACAGCCAACCCTCGCCGCATCGTCCTCAGCCATAGTAAATATATAGCATACCCCCGCCGCATCATCCTCAAGGTAGGGGAAGGAGGGCCTGTCCTTGCCGAGCAACTCCTTGGCCGCGGCGGCGACGTGCTCCCTATGGCGCGAGCCACGCGCGCACGGCACCACCGTGATCTCGAGGTCGAGGTACGTCACAGCCTCGCGCACACGGCGGCAGAAGGGGCACGCCTGCTCAGAGAAAGGCTCAGGGTAAGGGCTAGGGTTCGGCTCAGGGTTCGGGATGTGGGTCAGGGTCATGGTTTCGGGTTCGCGTCAGGGTTCGGGTCAGGGTCAGGGTTCGGGCTCGGGTCAGGGTTCGGGTTTCTGGGTCAAGGTCAGGGATCGGGTCCGGGTCAGGGTTCGGGGGGTGGGCCAGGGTGCAGGCTCGGGTCAGGGTCAGGGTGTCGGGGTAGGGTTAGGGTTGGGGTTAGGGGGCACGCCTCGAACTCGTACAGGCGAAGCTGCTCGGCCGGAGGTCGCGCCCCCGCCGCGCCGACCGTCTGCAGCTCCTCCGCGACGCTGGTGCCGTAGGGCAGGCGCGCGATGGAGGCGAGGCCCGAGGTGAGCGTGTCGAGAGGGCCGACGCGACGCAGCGCGGCGAGGGGCGCCATCTCCTCGAGATCTACGGGAGATAGCGCGCCGCGCGCCTCCGGCTCCCCGAGCGCTGCGACCACCGCGGCGCCCACCACATGCACCCGGAGCATCTTGTTCAGCAACTCGAGCCCGCCGCCGTACTTGAAGCCGAGCGCGCTCGCAGGGTTGACGATGGGCAGCAGCGGCAGCACCTGTGATGCCCCACAAGGTATCTGTGAGGCCGGTACGCGTACGGCACAACATGTTCATGCCATCGGGCAGGGGGTGATCTTCCTTACTTGGTAACTTGTCAACAGGGCGGCAGCACGTCTAGCTTGCCCCAGTCATACATGAGCGAGGGACGCGCGAGCACGACGCGCAGGCCGGCGGTGTCTTGCAGCAGGGCCTCGGCCTCGCGCTTGGCGCTCAGGTACCGCCCCAAGAACTCGGGCAGTGCCGCCTCCAGCTTCTTGCCGCCGTCGCTCTCACACCACGCCACCTCAGCCGCTGACACATAGACGAGCGGCATCTCGGCGCCGCCCGTGACGCCGCTTTGGGCGGCTGCTGCCAGCGCCGCCGCGCTGTCGCGCATCACCGTGTCGTAGGTCGCGCCCTCGGCCGGCACCGAGCGCGAGCCGCTCGTGATGAAGTTGACGCCACCCAGGCCGCTCTCAGTGTCGAGCAGAAGCCCCACAGAGTGCACGAACGCATCGGCCTCCGCCGCCAGCTTTGTGAGCAGGTCGGCGTCGGACATGTCGCCCGCGACCCACTTGACGCCATCGAGGGTGCTCCCGGGCTCTGGGTTCACGCCTCGCCGCGAGAGTGAGGTCACGGCCCAGCCACGCGACACAGCCTCGCGACACACCTCACGGCCGAGGAACCCGGAGCCACCGCACACAAGGAGGCGTCCACTGCTACCGGGCGTCACCAGGGCGCGAGAGCTCGCAACGAGCAGCGCAAGGGTGCACCTGAACATTTGCGTCGAGGGAGGGCGCCGTGTTGGCGATGCGTTGAGAAAGTTTGGTGGGGACTGTCCCTTAACAGTTCGGCTTTCTTCGGTGCGTCAGATCTGAACAGCTGTGTGTGCGGGTCAGATAGACTGACAAGGTACAGTACAAGTGCAGCTCATGCAAACATGGTGCGGCCACCGGTCATCGTGGCCAGCACAAACCGGCGCCCCGGCTGCGTCAAGCGCGTGCGGCACGCATCAAGCCAGATTGGGCGAGGGCGCAGCGGGCGGTGCGATTCATGATTTGGACCTTGCTCAGGCCCTCACCTGAACTGTGCGGCGCGCGGCGAGACCGTCATGCGTGCGGCCCCACCCAGGAGATCCTCAGGCCGTGCGTAGGCTCCAGCCGTCTTCTTCGACTCCTCGAGGGCCAGCTGCTGCTCGAACTCGACCCGGCCACGCGATGACTCCTTGGTGTACTCTCCACCAACGTAGCCCACTGTTATAGTTTAGTAAGTAGTAAGTGAGTAAGTAATTGTGAGTAGTGACAAGACACAGTTGTTTGGGAGGGGGGAGGGGGGGGGTGCGCGCGGCTCAAGAGCGGCAGCAGTTGGGCTGGGCTGCAGGCTCACGGGTCCCCAGGTCGGGACGGTCGGGTCGCTTGGCGTCGATGCTGCTCCTAACGGAATCGTAGACCGCCTTTTCCTTAGCCTTGCCTGTCGCAACTGTGGAGTGCTCCGCCACCGCCGCTGCTCCAAGAGCGTAACCGGCCCATGCCTTAGTTGGTATGGCAAGGCACGCAGCAGCGGTGGTGAGCACGGAGCGGCGGTTGGCCTGCATGATAGCTGAAGCACGGGGATGCTCCCTGCAGGTGTTGACAGTCACCCGAGGAACAGGCGCACTGCCGAGGAGCGCGACGCTCGCCGGCACAGTGGTGACAATGAAGCCCAACATCCCGTTCGAGCTGCGGAATTCGTCTCGACGTTGCAGACGAAACCAGGAACCGCACAGCGGACGACAGGGACGACAAGATAAGATAAGAGATTCGGGGGTGCACGGCAAGGCCCGGAGCGTCGGTTACGTACTGCAGTCAGCAGCGTGTTGCTCGCCTAAGCTACACACAAACAACTCCGTTAGACTTTTGCTCCCCTGTGTGCCCTGCACGACATGTGTTGCCGTCTGTTCGTTGTGTTCTCTGTTCTGATCTCTTCTTCGCATTGTCCGGTTCACCTAGCTCTCCACTGCGCCCGAGCTTCACAGCGCCGACCGGGCCGAGTCCCTAGGTTTATAGGGGCGTGTCATCATCGCCAGTTCACCGTGCCTTTGTTTGTGTCTGGCGGTGTGACGGGGGCCCAGGCATCGCGGAATTGTGTAGCGTCGCGAGTCGTGTAGCGTCGTGAAACCCAACAATCTTTTTTATCTTAGCGGACGACAGGGACGACAGACAGACAGTCGTGTCTTCGAAACCATTATTCTGCCTGTATGTCTCCACACGAGAGTCAATCCTAAAATCCGAGAACCTGCGAATTTAGTAAGAATTTAGCCGTCGCCGCCTCGCGCGTGAGGCCGTGCAGCGTCTCGCTGCAGCCCTGGTACGAGCCCTAGCTAGCACCGACCGGGTCCCAGCACCCAGGCCCGCAGCGCCGCCAGCACCGGGCCGACGAGGTGACCCTGCACCTGCTCAGGCACGCCTGGGTAGCGCGTGCTGTCCGCCTACCTACTGTGCTCGTGGTCCCGCATGCGCGCCTTCGCGATGTACTCGCCGTTCACCTGCCGCGCCCGCTCCGCCACCGGCGCCCTGCGCCGGCGCTGCCGCGCGTGCGGTCCCTCGCGGTACAGAGCTCGTTGGTCCCTGATAGCGTCTTCACGTCCATCATGGTGTACCGTGGCGGCTGAGGCGGCGCGCCCGCCGCCTGCGCTGGCATGCCGACGCGCGTGGGGGCGGTGGTGTCTGGGGTACCGTAATGCCCGCACGCGGTCGGGCGAGCACGGCCTGGGGTAGCACGTGAGCGAAGAGGCCCGTCGTCTCCATCGAGGCGCCACGTAAGTCGTGGGCGACGACATCTCGGATGGCGCAGGAGCGCTCGTTGATGTGGTCCCCCGGCATATTCGCCGTCTCCAGCTGCAGCATTACTGCAGCAGATCCGCTCCCGCGGCCCTGCCGCGGCGCCGCGGCGGGCAGCGCGAGCAGCGAGCGCCGCCAGCTGGCCATCGGGGATGCCCAGCCCTACCTTGCCCACCAGTTAGTGACAGAGGCAGTCGTCCGTCCGGAAGCCGAGGTCGACGCCAATGGTCGCCGACCGACGGCCCGCCACGACGTGATCAGCGTCTGCGCAACTTCAAGCCACGAGCTCAACCTTCAGCCACGAGCTCCGCGCTGGGTGTCCGGCTGGGAGGACTTCGAGTGACCAGGGGAAGGATAAGCTTAACGATAAATTGATCTCGGCGCGAACCCCCGGAGAACCTCCCTCCTTCACTGGCCGCCATGGTGGAGGCTCACCGGCGCCACGAACGCTCGGTGGAGGCCGAGCTGAGCAGCCTCTTCGAGCGCCGGCTCGGTGGGCTCATGCTCGTGCGGCTTGAGCTGACCGACGTGCTCGAAAAGCTCAAGCGCGAGGAGCACGCTCTCGCAACCAGCCTCCGAGGCATCCTGGAGCTCCGCGACCAGGAGCGCACCAGCTTCGAGGCGCGGCTCGCACGCTCGCAGGCGTACGCCAAAAAGCTTGAGTACGAGCTGAGCTCCCACGGGCTGCCGCTGCCCGCTGCTCCAACGTCGCCGTTTGTCGCCGAGGTTAGGGCCGCGAGTGGCTTCGCCGCCGCCGCCGCTGAGCCGCCTGCCGCCTACAGCCAGCAGCACTCAGCGGTCTCAGAGCTGCCCGCATCGCCGCGAGTGCATAGAGCGGGCGGCCACGTCGCTGGCGGGGGCGGCGGCGGCGCGCTGCACGACGGCCTGTGGGCTGCAGAAATATGCTCCAGGGCCGACATGCTCTCCATCCAGACCCTCTCCTCCTCGTTCCTCGCGGCCGAGCCCGCTGCCTCCCCCGCCGCCGCCGCTCCGCCGTCGCCGATCTACGGCTCTGTGTATGCTTGGGGGGGCGGCGGCGGCGGCGGCGGCGGCGGCGGCGGCGGCGGCGAGCCCCGCGCAGCGCTGGTAGCGGCGGAGGCGCCGTTGATCTTGTCGACACCCCACGAGGCCTTGCAGCGGCTCGAGGCGGGCGAGAGGTGGCGTCGCATCGAGGAGAAGCGTGCCGACCAGCTCCAAGAGTCGAGGCTCGCACAGAGGCTCGCGCGGGAGCGTGCCGCCCTCGCGACGCCCCATTCGGGCGGGGACCCACACCCACACGACCAGTCGCCGTCCACGGCGGCAGCGGCGGTGGCGGCCTCTACTGTTCGTTCGGACGAGTACACGGGCGCAGCCGTCTATGCTAACGGAGGCGGCGGCAGTGCAGGAGACAGTAGCGGACGCAACGGCGGCGACCGAGGCAGCGGACGTGGTGGAGGCGGTAGAGGCGGCGCCAACGGGCTAGAGGTGGTGCCCCCGCCCTACCTGGAGAAGATTAGTACGGCCACGAGCCTGGCACTCAGCCAGATGAGCGACGGCTACGACGAGGTGCGCATTGGGCAGTGCGCATGCGCACGTGCTCTCTGCCCTCTGCTTCCTGCTCTCTGCTTCCTGCTCTCTGCTTCCTGCTCTCTGCTTCCTGCCCTCTGCTTCCTGCTCTCTGCTTCCTGCTCTCTGCTTCCTGCGTGCTGCTTACAACTCACGCCGCACCCCGCACCCTGCACGCTGCACCCCGCACCCCGCGCCCTGCACCCTGCACCCCACTCTCCTCACACCCCAAGCCTCGCCCGCACCTTCGCACCCCTCCACCCCTCCCCACCTCCCGCCTCGGCAGGTGCGCGTGCCCACCTTCGTGCTCGGCCTCAGCCCCAAGCCCCGCGGCCTTAGCCAGACCGCGAGGGTGTCTGGCAGCGCGCGCGGCAGCGCCGACAGCCCAGGGATGGGAGGAGGGCACATGGGAGGGCACGTCTTCCCGCTGCTCGATGGCCCCGTGCCAGCCGCGATCGACAGCCCAGGCTTCTGTGGCCGGGCCAGCCGCACGCTGCCCGCAGGCAACGTGCGCGGCGAGTCGCCAACACACATACGCCAGCCGAGCAACCCCGAGGTGGTGACCGCGGAGGGTTGCTCGTTTTCCTTCCAACATGGGTGACAGAATTTAGTAGCTCCGGTAGTTGATAAGATAAGATACGATTGTTGGGTTTCACGACGCTCCCTTTATCTTGGTTATCTTAGATCAGATAAGATAAGAGATATCTTAACCCCTCTCATCCACCCTTGCACGCCGTTGTGCGTGCATGCTGTCGCCTCCGGCGGATAGATTAGATAGATAGATAGATAGATAGATAGATAGATTATCTATCTATCTATCTATCTATCTATCTATCTATCTATATCTTATCTTATCTTATCCGGCGGAGCCCGCGGAGCACGTTCCTCTTTTTCATCCCAAACTTAAAAAATGGCCGACACAGAATTTTGGGCGGGCTCGACTCGTCTCGGTAACGACGCTTTTTTGCCGACCGAAGAGACCGAATCATCTCTGAAATCTGGCGACGTGATGCCGCTGTCAAATCTGGTCAGGCGCTCCAACTCGGCCGAGCGTGCCAACTCGGTCGAGTGCTCTAATGGAGCCACCTCAGGCTCGCCAATCCCCGTGGTGGGACACTGCAGTCCCACACGCCGCCGCCTCTCGGCTGGACAGCGTTCTTACTCGGCTGGCTCCTTCAGCAGCTCATGCGGCTCAGCCGGCCGACTTTCGCCAGACGCCAGGCGGCCTGACGCCCTCAGTCTCAGCGCCAGTCGGAACGGCAGTCCCACGCGAATCAGACGCTCGGTCGAACTCGCGCGGCGCATCTCGCGCGGGCGCTCCGTCCAGGGCGGACAGCAGGGCAATGACTCAGCCACCCGCCATGAAGAGGATAGTGTCGTGAGCGGGCACACGATCCACTCGTTCCAGCCAGCGTCTCCGCTGATCTCGCCCGTGTCAAGGCAGCCGACTCCCCTGATCATGGGCGACCGCCTCACCATGTCGCCGGTCGGCTCGTCGGCAAGCTGCGGCAAAGCCGCGGGGCACATCGACCACGCGGCAGTGCGGCTCACCGCCGGCGGGCGGCGCATCGGCGACAGGGAGGACGGGATCGAGGACGAGATCATGGACGCGCGGGCGGGCAGCTTCATATCACGGGGGCCGCCTGTCGAGAGGCGGCCGCCGCCTGACACCCCCAACGCATCGGAGAGGCAGGCTGTCGACGCTCACACTATCATGCGGCTATCCGGCCACTTTGACCCCAACCATTTCGAGGCGCTGAACGACTCGCGGACTAACTTGCCCAGATTGCCGGCGCCGACACCGGAGGCCGCGCCGGCGGGTGCTCCGGTGAGCGCACCGGCAGGTGCGCCAGCGGCCGCGCCGGTGGCCGCGCCGGTGGCCGCGCCGGTGGCCGCGCCAACGGCTGCGCCGGCAGGCGCGAACCACCTCTCCCCTCTGCATGCACATGCACAACGTATGGAGACGGGCGAGGCTCGAGTGATCTCGCGCGAGCTCGAGCGGAGGCCCTCCACTGCCAGCATCAACCACGACGAGTTCCGCACGTACCAGGAGGAGCAGCAGGCCGTGGCCGTGCGCAAGATGCACGAGGTGGCGCGAGGCGAGGTGAGCTTCCTTGACAAGCTCGAGCGCGTGCGGCGCGGTGAGACATTCCGTTGGCGGAACCCGAAGCACCAGGAGAATGTCCTGGACACCTTCGGGCGTGGGGCGCTTGGCCGCGGCATCTTAAAGGCAACCGTCCCCGCCCAGCCATCCGACGGGGGCGGCGAGGCGGACTCCGCGCCCAAGCGGCACGAGCCCGACCCACGAACCGAGTCCCTACGCGCCGCGGCGCCGGCCAAGGGGTCGCACGAGGAGGCTGCGGATAGGTATGAGTCTTACCAGTTCGACGAGCCCGAGTCGAAGCTCCACTTCGAGGAGCGCGTGGACAACAGCGGGAAGACGGTCAAGCCGCTGCAGCTGCTCGTCTGCACGATGGCCATCATTCTCTCCATCGGAAGTTGCATCGGCCTCACATCTTCGTTCATTGCGATCGTCGAGGGTCACATCTTCTCTCGCCGTTACTCGCTGGTGATGTCGCTTCTATGGCCCTGCTGCCAGCCCATAGCTGAGCACGCTGACGACATCTGGTGGCTGCACGGCAGCGCCTCGATGGACTGCAGCGGCTGCCTCGCCACCCACGCCGCCAACGCCTCCTCCACCACTGGTGACGTAGCCGCCGCCGCGGTCGCCTTTGTCGGTTTTGGCTGCGCTCTCATGCTGCTAGCTGCCTTGCTGTGCGTGTGGGCGCCACGCGCGGCGCTCTCGGGACTGCCACAAGTCAAGGCATGCCGGGCAGTATGTGGTCAAAGTGTCCTCGCTCGCAGCAGCCCACGTGGCCACCCACCGCTCCAGCAGCCCCGCACGCTTGCCCAGGGCCGCCGCCCCTGGGCCCGAGAGGAGGAGAGCCCTCGCTGCTTGGCTGCCGAAGAGAGCCTGCGGCGGCGCTCTAGCGCCTGCCTAGACTCCCCGACCCCGCTGCGTTTGCCCACCCAGACCTCAACGGGACGCGCGTGCCCATGCTGCTCCGTGCCTCGACCCTCGTGGCCAAGGCGGTAGGCGTCACGCTCGTCCGAACCGAGCCCCAGCCTCGACTCCTCGCCCTAATCCTAGCCCAAGCTCCCGACCCCACAGCCCTTGGCCCCAGCCTCCGTCCCACCCCTGGCCCACGCTGAGCAGATTGGCATCACGCTCGTCGTGAGCACCGCTATGCCGCTCGGTAAGGAAGGCCCCATGGTGCACATCGGCTCGATCATCGGCTCGGGCCTCTCGCGCGTCACCCTACCCTTCATGCGCGAGCAAACGGAGCTGCGCTCACCCAAGGCGCAGCGGCTCTGGGTGGGCATGGGCGCGGCGGCGGGCGTCGCGGCGGCGTTCAACGCGCCGGTGGGCGGCATCCTCTACTCATTCGAGGAGGTGTGCTCGCACTGGCCGCACAAGCTGACGTGGCGCGCATTCTTCTGCACGATCATCGCCGCCTTCACCTTCACTGCCGTAATGAACACCGACCTCGGCAGTGGCCTCTCCCCCGGAGGCAGTGTGGTGCGCGATGCGCTGGTGCTCAACATCGACAGCACAGACGGCACGCACACGTGGCGCTACACGGACTTTGCATGGGCGGCCATCCTCGGTGTGCTCGGCGGCGTGCTTGGCGCGGGGTACACTGCCGCCATCGTCCGCCTCGCCGGTGTGCGCAAGCGGTGGGTGAGCACGCCGAGGCGGCGCGTGCTCGAGGTGCTGCTGCTCTCGTCTCTCTTCTTCGCGGTCGCCTTCTGCCTACCCCTCGCCTACCCGTGCACCCCTTGCTCCGCCGACATGGCGTGCAGCGGTGCCGCCTCCTCCTCCTCCTCCTCCTCCTCCGCCTCCTCCTCCTCCTTCTCCTCCTCCGCGCCTGGCCGACGCCTCTGGGAGGCGGAGGTCGACTCTCCACCCTCGGAGGGCGAATCTCGCTGGAGCTCGCTCTTCTACGAGCACGTCGCCTTCTCCGGCGAGGGTCGCGCCGAGCTGCTGCCTTCGGCTCACGCTTCGGCTCACGCGCGGCGGCGGCTGTCGGGCGGCACCATCTACGTGATTCGCTGGCACTGCCCCGAGCGGCAGTACAGCGAGATGGCGACCTTGTTCCAGAGCGGGCAGGAGGGGCTGATCAAGTTCCTGCTGCAGCTCGGCAGCGATCGGAACGAGGTCATCTCGATCCCGGCGCTCGGCTGGTTCCTGCTCGCCTACTACCTACTGGCGGTTGTCATCTTCGGCATGTCAGTGCCGTCGGGCAACTTTGTGCCGGCGATGACCATCGGCGCTGTGATGGGTCGTCTCATCGGGGAGGGGATCGACAACAACACCAACTATGGCGGCGAGGACTTCGACGCGGGCAAGTTCGCGCTGCTCGGCGCGGCGGCAGTGCTCTCGGGCGTGACGCGCATGACGCTGGCGCTGGCGGTGCTGCTGGTCGAGGTGACCAAGGGCGGCCTAACCCTGACCCTGAACCTAACCCTGACCCTGACCCTGACCCTAACTCTGACCCTAACCCTGACCCTAATCCTAATCCTGACCCTGGCCCTAACCCTGACCCTAACCAGGTGACCAAGGACATCGACGCGATGCTCTACATTATGACGACGTTGGCGGTGGCCAAGATGGTGGCCGACCTGCTCTCACCCTCGTTCGACGACGCCATGATCCACGCGGCGCAGCTTCCTTATTTGGAGGAGGACCCGCCGCACGAGTTCGAGCTACTCACGGTGCATGCCCATGTCCAACCCGGTGGTGCTAACCCGAACCCGAACCCGAACCCGAACCCGAACCCGAACCCGAATCCTAACCAGGTGCGCGACGTGATGTCCAACCTGGTGGTGGTGCTCAAGGAGGTGGAGAGCGTGGGCGACTTGTGGGCGGTGCTCAAGAGGACGCGGCACAATGGCTTCCCCGTCATCGACGTGGGGAGGCAGGGGCAGTGCACTTTCTTCGCAGGCGTCGTGCTGCGACGGCAGCTGCTGCTGCTCCTCAAGCATCGCGTGTGGGAGCTGCAGGGTCACGGCGCGCCGCTGCCACGCCGCGCGCGACTCGAGCTGCTCGACGCGACCCGCGCGCCGCTAAGCAGCCTGCGTGTCGCGTCCTACGAGCTGAGTGAGGACGACAAGCGCCAGGTACAGGGGGCCAGCGAACCCCAAGCCCTGACCCTGACCACTGGCCACTGGCCACTGGCCACTGGCCACTGGCCACTGACCACTGGCCACTGGCGACTACTGGCCACTGACCTTAACCCTGACCCTGACTACTGACCCTAACAGCTCATCGACCTGCGTCCCTTCATGGACCCTTGCCCCATCGTGGTCAACGAGCTGATGCCTTTGCGGCGCGTGTACAAGCTCT
>Ga0209302_10002375_pt1 | contig 10992 bp, 10 predicted proteins | sample ArcOceMetagenome_2_FD_187445 | JGI IMG/M metagenome (GOLD analysis project Ga0209302, IMG submission 187445) | Marine eukaryotic phytoplankton communities from Arctic Ocean - Arctic Ocean ARC135M Metagenome (SPAdes) (version 2) | ecosystem: Environmental > Aquatic > Marine > Oceanic | place... | reverse complement strand
TTTGAAATGTATATATATTTCAATTTCTGATTATATGAAAGAAATTATTAAAAATAAAGGAGCTGTTTATTGTAGCTCAATTAATTGGGATTCTTTGAATAATAAAATTAAAGAATTAAACCCTTCTTCTATTTTTATTTTAGTGGATACCAACACTAAAAAAGATTGTTTGCCACTTTTTTTTAAAAAAACTTCATTTAATAAATCATTTAAAGTCTTAGAAATTCCAGAAGGCGAAATCAATAAAAACATAAATACCTGCTCTATTCTTTGGAATAAACTTTCGGAAGATGGAGCAGACAGAAATAGTTTAATTATAAATCTTGGAGGCGGAGTGGTAACAGATATGGGAGGATTTGTAGCTTCTACATTTAAAAGAGGCGTCTCTTTTATAAACATCCCAACAACACTTCTTGCTATGGTAGACGCTTCCGTAGGCGGTAAAAACGGTGTTGACTTAGGTTTGCTTAAAAATCAAATAGGAATCATTAACAATCCAGAAATGGTACAAATTGATACCGACTTTTTAAAGACATTACCTGAAAACCAAATAACTTCAGGGATAGCAGAAATGATAAAACATGGCTTAATCCATTCAATTGAATACTTAGACAAAGTAAAAAGTTTTGATATTTTAAAAATTGCAGAATTAGAGGATTTAATATGGGAGTCGGTTTTGATAAAAAATGATGTTATTACTAAAGATCCGTTTGAAAAAAATATAAGAAAAACATTAAATTACGGACATACATTAGGGCATGCAATCGAATCCTATAGCCTAGATCAAAATAGGTTTCCTGCTTTATTACACGGTGAAGCAATTGCTATTGGCATGATATTAACAAATTATATATCCTTTATACAATTGGGATTTCCAGAACAAACATTATCTGATACCAGCCATTATATCATAAAAAAGTTTAACAAATACCTATTTAGCAAGGAAGATATCAATGCCATTATTAAATTATTAAAATTTGATAAAAAGAATTATAATGGCAAGGTTTTATTTGTTCTATTAAACGATATTGGTAATTATAAATTAAACTGTGAGGTCTCTAATTCATTGATAATTGAAGCTTTTGAATATTACAAAAACTATAAATAACGTTCTTGTATTATTTGCATATGGTGGGTTTCATGACCACAAATTAAAAAACCTGCTGCCCTAACCGATAAGGAATTGTGATTAGCTTTTCCAATTCGTTTTAAGCTATCTTCCGAAAAGTTTTCAAACAACACAATTGAAGCATCTCTAACAATGCTATATTCCTGCAATATACTATCAATAGTTCTTGTATTTAAATCGGCGTTAAGGACAAACTCATTTTCGTCAAAGCCCTCTAAATTTGGATTCTTAGAACGCGCGAATTGTAAAGCTCTATAATTAAAGACTCGTTCAGTATCTATAATGTGAATTAAAATTTCTTTAATGGTCCATTTGTTTTCTTTGTATCGATACTCCAGTTTCGATGTTGGAATGTTTTTAAAAAAATTAATGGTCTCCAGCTTGCCAATGATTAACAAATCTAATAATGGCAAGTCATTAACTTTATCCATATAAGTTTGAAAGTAGGCATGATATTCATTTGAGTTAAGATCAGATATCTTCATTTTTTAATGTTTTTTTAAAACATTAAAGCCCCTCATTTTTAACAAGAGGCTCTAGTTAATAATTTGTTACTTTTTAAAATTCTTTAAAAATAGAATGCATTAAACGTTTTTTGTCATTGATACTTTCCTCCAAAGATATCATGGTCTCTGTTCTTGTAACACCTTCAATATCATCTAATTGATAAATAATACTCTTTGCTTGATTGGTGTCTTTCGCACGTATTTTACAAAATATATTAAATTTACCAGTAGTGACGTGAGCAACAGTAACAAAAGGAATTTCACTAATTCTTTCTAAAACAAATTGTGTTTGAGATGTTTTATTGAGAAATATACCCACATAAGCGATAAATGAATAGCCTAATTTTTTGTAATCTATTGTCAATGAAGATCCTGTGATTAACTTGACCTCCTCCATTTTGCGTACTCTTACATGTACAGTTCCTGCTGAAATATCCAACTTCTTTGCGATATCTGTAAATGGGATTCTAGTGTTTTCAATCAACATATCTAGAATCTTATGATCAGTATCATCTAATTTAAATTTTGCCATTATTTATTTTATCTAATTTTTATGCAAATTTACTAACAAAAATTAAAACGAATGATTGTTTTCATTAAAATAAATCAATGAATTATCATTTTTATTATTAATAATAGAAACATTTAAACCTATTCCTATATTATTTTGATAATTCACTAATATTTTGGAGTTATTTGCATCTTTTTCAAGATGTCCATAAGTATTTTTTAATGCTCCAATTTTAGTTATTTTTGGAATAAATTTTATCGTTCCTTTTTCTAATGATTCAGTAAATTGAATTGCAATTGAAGTAGGCTTAATACTACCATTTACCAATACATTTCTCAAAATGTAATCATAATAATTCTTTTTATTTTCAGGAATCAAAAAATAATCTTTGTAATTGATGGGAAAATCATCTTGTTTTAAAATCTCAAACAAACAAACCAATGCATAAAACAGATACGCTCTTGTTTTTTCCCTCCGATAATCATTCCCTACATGTCCTGCCTCAAATAAAATTACTGGAACACCTTCCATTTGAAAAGTATCACCAAAACAATTAACATTAAAGGAATCATCGTACCTACCAATTTGTCCTGGTATCAATTGTTGTAAATAATTATTTAAACCCACAATTAGTTGCATAGCCATTCTCCTAGAGTCCGTAACTTTTCTATCCATATTTGAAGAAGGTGACAAAAAAGAAACTGTGGCTGGTTTTTTTGTTTCTAATCCAAAAATTGATCGTTGCCCATGTAAATTCAAACATAAATTCGGTTTCAACGTTTTAAAGGCATTCATTAAAACCCTACTTTCATTTTGAGATAAATCTTGAGCTTCACGGTTTAAATCAATATCATTTGCGTTATTTCGAGTGTACAGGCTAGCTCCGTCTGGATTTAATATAGGAATGACGTAAAGCGTGAAATTATTTAGAAAGCTCTTTATTTCGTCCTTAAAATGGTCTTTTTGAGTGATAAATTTCAAAAAATCAAAAATTGACTTTGTTGTGGTTGATTCGTTTCCATGCATTTGTGACCAAGCAAGAACAATTTTTTTGCCAGATCCAATTTTTATCATTGGTATTTCTTTTCCTAATTCTGAAACACCAAGTATGGAAATTTCATAGTAATTATTATATTTCTTTAATAGTGGTTTTATATGCGCTAGCGTAACATATCTACCGCTTATTAATGACTCGAAATTGTTGGAATACCAAGCTTCTATTTCCATTTTAAAAATTGTTCTCCAACAAAGGTAAACAATGTGAAGTTTACACCTGTAACCAGTAAGTTGAGTCACTAATGTTAGGTTTTGTAAACAATCATCAAGGCTTATTGAATCAAAATACACTAAAAAATGATTTGAATTATATTTATTTATATAACCTTATCTATTTCAAGTATTTAAATACTTTTTAATAAAGCTAAAGTTTAACTATATAACGGGTAAACTCATTCATTCTTTGAATTCTAAACTTAATATATTACATTTGTAAACATCAATGCTCACCTTATAAAATTACAATGGTAAACAGTTCAGATTTTGGAAATAGACTTCAAAAAATCATTGATTTTTATAATATTTCTGCTACAGAACTATCCAATCAAATAAGCTTTAATAGATCTACTATTTCTCACCTCCTATCTGGTAGAAATAAGCCTAGTTTAGATTTCGTGATGAAGGTGCTTCAGAAATTTCCTGAAGTAGAATTGTATTGGCTGCTAAATGGAAAAGGATCTTTTCCGGCAGTTAAAATCACTCCTAGTTCTATACTTACTCTTTCTAAAAATAAGCCTCCTACAAAAAAAGAAAATCATTTAACGAAAGAAGATGATTTTCCAGAAGTTATTTCAAACTCACTCAATGATGCGGATATAGATAGAATTGTTGTTTTCTTTAAAAATGGCACTTTTAAATCCTATAAAAATTAAGATATATCGCTTAAAATTCGGATTTTAGCAGTAAATATTATTCGATGCGATTTATAACTGGACTTTTGCTTTCTTTTTTAATTTTCAGCTGCTATGACCCTGAGCGTAATTGCCAAGACTTTAAAACAGGTACTTTTGAGTACGAAGCTTTAATTGGTACAGAAGTACTTACCACTACTTTTAATCGCAATGACACTTTAGAAATAGATTTTTTTAAGGGTAAATCAGACAGCTCATCCATCCGATGGATAAACGATTGTGAATACATTGTAAAAAAGATTAATCCTAAGAATATGGCAGAAGAGAAAGCAATCCATATGAAAATACTTACAACTAAAGGCAATGAATATAATTTTGAATACAATATAGTTGGTGACACTAACAAGCAAAAAGGAACTGCTAAAAAAATAGACTAATGCCACTAAATATTGTACTAGTTGAGCCAGAAATACATACCAATACCGGTAATATTGGACGTTTAAGTTTGGCATCTGGTTCTAATTTACATTTAATAAAACCATTTGGGTTTGAATTGTCTGACGCTAGGTTAAAACGAGCAGGACTGGATTACTGGAAACATATTTCTCTTTTTATTTATGAAGATTACACTGATTTCTTAAATAAAAATAAAAATGTAGAAATGGTTTTCCTATCAAGTCATGGTGAAAAATTATATTGGGATATTAATTATACAGAAAACATGTTTTTAATCTTTGGAAAGGAGTCTAAAGGCTTGTCAACAGAAATTATAAAAAATAACCTAGACCATACCTATAAAATTCCTTTGCAAAGCGATAAAGTAAGAAGTATCAATCTTGCAAATGCAGTAAGTATTGTTGTTTATGAAGGATTACGCAATATATTATGACACAAGAAAAACAAGTTAACAATCCATTACACGGAATCACATTAAAGACAATCTTAGAGCATCTAGTTGCAACTTATGGTTGGCATGAATTGGGTGGAAAGATTAAAATAAATAGTTTTAACTCCAATCCTACTATTAAATCGAGCTTAACATTTTTAAGAAAAACACCTTGGGCAAGAGAAAAAGTGGAGCGATTGTATTTAAAGTCTTTAAAAAAATAGCCTTGTAATTTTTTAAATAACTTGTTTTGGACTTTAGTGTTTTTTTGATGATTAAAAGTTGCTTAATGTTTTTAGAATCATCAGTATTTAAAACAGTAATGTCTGTCCTTCATCGTCAGTTTCGGGTTCTGGCTTTTCATCATCGCTATTTTCAATAATAGTATTGTGTTTTTCATTGTTAGAACCTGGTTCTAAAGGAATAGCATCAGTTTTTGTTTCAGCAAGTAAAGTTTCTTCTTCTACCACCTCCAAATCTTCAATTAAAGTTTCAGCTGGAGATTCGTAAAACAAAGGCTCTTTAGCATTAATTTCAATTATTTTGTCTTTGGTTAATTGATTTCCTAAAGCGGCTATTCCTTTGATAGAAATGAATTCTTCTAGATTAATTACTGAATTCTCTTCACGATCCTTACCTCTTTTTTTAGCAAAAACCAACTCTACTAAAGGTCGATAATCTGTAAAAACAGTTTCTAAATAGGACTTTGGGTGATCAGTGATTACTAATTCTTCTTTGTCCGGATGATCAATTAAGAAACGTTTTACATAGAAAAGTTCTTTCTCACCCTCCCAATAAATGACGGTAATTGGTTTTTTAGCTTCCCATTTTTCTAAAACAATCATTTCATCATTAAAATGCAAGGTCATCTCGGGAACCACAGTCTTTACTGCACCTTTCTGATTAATTACTAATAATCGATCTTCACTGGTAAAATCTCCTAACAAACCTCCTCTTTGATCTACATTTAAGCGTTGTACAGTTTCATCAAACCAAATTTTTCTTGGCTTTAATGTCGAAAGACCTTTTTCTTTAAGTTCAATTCTCTTTATCGAATATTTAGTCACAATATTCCCCCTAGATGCCCTTCCTTTAACAATCATATCTGAAAAATCTAAATCGAATTTTAGCTTTTTAATACCCCCAGATTGTCTTAACAAAATCGTTACTAGTTCGGCTTCACCATTCGGATTTGCTGAAAAATATAACGATTTACTTTTTTTAGCACCCTTTGTTAAATCGTATTCTTTATCGCGTGTTATTGAAGTTACTGCAAACCGTTTTACATAAGAAGCTCCTTTTGCTCCATCTCTATAGATAAAGTTATATATGGTACGAGTGTCTTTTTTCTTGAAAACTGCTACGTAAATTATGTCTTTTCCTATAAATGTTTTAGAGCCAACTTTAGTGACCATCATCTTACCTTCTTCGGTAAACACTATGATATCATCTATGTCGCTACAATCGGTTATATACTCATCTCTTTTAAGGCTAGTACCTACAAATCCTTCTTCCCTATTAACGTAAAGCTTTGTATTTCTAATAACTACCTTGGTCGCTTCGATATCATCGAAAACACGAATTTCGGTTTTTCGTTCTCTACCTGTTCCATAATCCTTTATTAATCGTTTAAAATAAGCAATAGCATAGGCAATTAAATTAGCCAGGTGATTTACAATCTCGGCGATTCTTTCTTCAAGTGTATCTATTTTTTGTTGTGCTTTATCTATATCGAACTTAGAAATACGCTTAATTCTAATTTCAGTTAAACGGACTATATCCTCTTCAACAACGGGTCTTTTTAAATGTGCAATATGTGGTTTTAGTCCTTTGGCTATTGCTGAAATGACCCCTTCCCATGTTTCTTCCTCTTCAATGTCACGATAAATACGGTTTTCTATAAATATTCGCTCTAAGGAAGCAAAATGCCATTGCCCCTCTAATTCATTTAATTGAATCTCTAGTTCACTTTTTAAAAGCTGTACTGTTCTATCCGTTGAAGTTTTCAACATATCATTCACTCCAACAAATAACGGTTTGTTGTCTTCAATTACACAACCTAGTGGTGAAATAGGAGTTTCACATTTTGTAAAAGCATATAAGGCATCAATTGTTTTGTCTGGAGAAATTCCAGCAGGCAAGTGAATTAATATCTCTACCTCAGCAGCCGTATTATCTTCAATTTTTTTTATTTTTATTTTCCCCTTTTCATTGGCCTTTAAAATAGAGTCTATCAATGATGAAGTTGTGGTTCCAAATGGGATTTCAGTAACGACTAACAAGTTTTTGCTGTGGTGATTTATCCTAGCTCTAGAACGTATTTTTCCTCCTCTTAATCCATTATTATAATTAGTTACATCTGCAATTCCACCCGTAGGAAAATCTGGAAATATCTGAAAGCGTTTTCCTTGTAAATGTTTGATAGAAGCATCAATTAGTTCAATAAAATTATGCGGTAATACTTTTGTAGATAAACCAACCGCTATTCCTTCAGCTCCTTGCGCTAATAACAAAGGGAATTTAACAGGAAGATTTATAGGTTCTTTTCTACGACCATCATAAGAAGCTTGCCAATCTGTATTTTTTGGATTGTAAACCACATCCAATGCAAATTTAGAAAGTCTTGCTTCAATATAACGAGATGCTGCAGCCCTATCCCCTGTTAATATATTACCCCAATTTCCTTGGGTATCAATTAATATATCTTTTTGACCTATTTGTACCATCGCATCGGCAATACTCATATCTCCATGTGGATGATACTGCATAGTATGTCCTACAATGTTTGCAACTTTATTATACCTCCCATCATCCAAATCTTTAAGCGACTGCATGATTCTTCTTTGTACAGGCTTAAATCCGTCTTCAATAGCAGGAACGGCACGTTCTAAAATAACATAAGAAGCATAATCTAAAAACCAATCCTTATACATACCGGTAACTTTCGTTATGGAATCTTCGGTATGGTTTTCATTAGAATTCATTTCATCATTATTGTATTCTAACTCTTCGCTCATAATTATGCTACCTAATTTTTATTATATTCTAAAATTAATTTATTCAACAACTTTATCTAATTCTACCTTTAAGTTATTAATAATAAACTCTTGCCTATTGGGTGTGTTTTTTCCCATATAAAATGACAATAAATCTTCTATGCTCATACTCTTGTCAAGCATAACGGGTTCTAAACGAATATCATTTCCTATAAAATGTTTGAACTCATCCGGTGAGATTTCTCCCAACCCTTTAAATCTAGTGATTTCATGTTTTGGTTTTAACTTATCTATTGCGGTAACTCGTTCTTCTTCCGTATAGCAATAAATTGTTTCTTTTTTATTTCGAACTCTAAACAAAGGAGTTTCCAAAATGTAGAGATGCCCTTCTTTTATAACTTCAGGGAAGAACTGAAGAAAGAACGTAAGCAACAATAATCTAATGTGCATACCGTCTACGTCGGCATCAGTAGCAATAACTATATTATTATAACGAAGATCTTCAGTGCCTTCTTCAATATTTAAAGCAGCCTGCAGAAGATTGAATTCTTCATTTTCATACACTACTTTTTTACTCATTGCATAACAATTAAGAGGCTTACCTCTTAATGAAAACACTGCCTGCGTATTAACATCTCGACTTTTAGTAATACTACCACTTGCAGAATCTCCTTCCGTAATAAACAAGGTAGATTCTAAACGACGTTCCTTTTTCATATCACCTAAATGAACCCTGCAATCTCTTAGTTTTTTGTTATGTAAATTTGATTTTTTCGCTCTATCTCTTGCTAGTTTTCTAATTCCTGTTAAGTCTTTTCGCTCTCTTTCTGCTTGCATAATTTTACGTTGCAATGCTTCGGCGATTTCAGTGTTTTTGTGTAAAAAATTATCTAAATATGTTTTGATAAAATCGTTTATATACGATCTAACTGTAGGTAAGTTACCACCCATATCTGTAGAACCTAGTTTGGTTTTTGTCTGACTTTCAAAAACCGGTTCCATCACTTTTATTGCAATTGCAGAAACTATCGATTTACGAATATCACTAGCTTCATAGTTCTTCCCATAAAACTCTCTGATAGTTTTAACGATACTTTCTCTAAAAGCGGCTTGGTGTGTTCCACCTTGAGTGGTATGCTGCCCATTTACGAAAGAATGGTATTCTTCACTATATTGGGACTTGCTATGAGTGATCGCTATTTCAATATCTTCCCCTTTTAGATGAATAATAGGGTATAACATATCTTCTTGAGGAATGTTCTCCTCTAATAAATCTTTTAATCCATTTTCAGAAAAATACTTTTCGCCATTAAAATCAATGGTAAGCCCAGGATTTAAATACACATAATTTTTGAGCATTTTAATAACATACTCATTTCTATATTTAAATTTCTTAAAAATAGCCTCATCCGGAATAAAGCTAACTTTTGTTCCTTTTCGCTTGGAGGTTTCTTCAATACCTGAATCGGTTATTAACTCACCAACATGAAATTCAGCATATTTTAATTTATTATCCCTTATAGATTCTACTTTAAAATAACTAGAGAGTGCATTAACTGCTTTTGTTCCAACTCCATTTAGGCCAACAGCTTTTTTAAAGGCTCGAGAGTCATATTTTCCTCCCGTATTCATTTTAGAAACCACATCCACTACTTTACCTAACGGGATTCCACGACCAAAATCTCTAACTTTAACCTCTTTATCTTTGATGCGGATTTCGATAGTCTTACCAGCACCCATAACGAATTCATCAATACAATTATCTATCACTTCTTTTAAAAGTATATAGATCCCATCATCGGGTGAAGTACCGTCACCTAATTTTCCAATGTACATTCCAGGTCGCAACCGAATGTGCTCTTTCCAGTCTAAAGACCGTATATTATCTTCTGTATATTGTTGTTCAGCCATAGTTTGGGTGTCAAGGCTAATATAAAATTAAGGTAGAAAGTTTAAAACCTAAACGATAGAAAGTAATTAACAATAATAGGTAGTGAATTGTTGAAAAAAATAAAAGATTTTAAACGTTAAATCTAAAGTGCATTACATCGCCATCATCAACAACATATTCTTTTCCTTCGACGCTTAGCTTACCAGATTCTTTCACTTTAGCTTCACTACCATAGCTTACAAAGTCATTATATTTTATAACTTCAGCACGAATAAAACCTTTTTCAAAATCGGTATGTATCACACCAGCTGCTTGTGGTGCAGTAGCTCCAATTGGAATCGTCCAAGCACGAACTTCTTTAACCCCAGCTGTAAAATAGGTTTGTAGGTCTAATAACTTATAAGCTCCACGTATCAATTTAGCTGACCCTGCTTCTTCCAGACCTAAATCTTCTAAAAACATTTGACGTTCTTCATATTCCTCTAATTCATTGATCTCAGATTCCGTTCCGACTGCTAAAAAAATAACTTCAGCACTTTCATTAGCTACTGCAGCTTTTACTTTTTCAACATATTTGTTTCCTGATACCGCAGAAGCTTCATCAACATTGCAAACATACATAACAGGTTTATCAGTAATAAATTGAACCGCATCAATAAAGTCTTCTCTTTCTGGGTCTGTAAGTTCAATCGCTCTAACTGAAATACCAGCTTCTAAACCTTCTTTCACCTTTATTAAAGCAGTTTCTTCCTTCTGGGCATCTTTATTTCCAGTTCTGGCAGCTCTTTTTACTTTTTCAAGCTTTTTATCTGCTGTTTCCAAATCTTTTAATTGAAGTTCTATATCAATTGTTTCTTTATCTCTTATAGGGTCAATATTTCCATCTACATGAATAATATTATCATCATCAAAACAACGTAGGACATGTAAAATCGCATCTGTTTCACGAATATTACCTAAAAATTGATTTCCCAAACCTTCTCCTTTACTCGCTCCTTTGACCAAGCCAGCAATATCTACAATTTCTACAGTAGCAGGTAATACACGTTCTGGATTCACCAATTCTTCTAATTTTTCTAATCTTAGATCTGGTACATTTACAATTCCAATGTTTGGCTCAATAGTACAAAATGGAAAATTTGCACTTTGTGCTTTAGCATTGGACA
>Ga0209302_10002374_pt1 | contig 10992 bp, 9 predicted proteins | sample ArcOceMetagenome_2_FD_187445 | JGI IMG/M metagenome (GOLD analysis project Ga0209302, IMG submission 187445) | Marine eukaryotic phytoplankton communities from Arctic Ocean - Arctic Ocean ARC135M Metagenome (SPAdes) (version 2) | ecosystem: Environmental > Aquatic > Marine > Oceanic | place... | reverse complement strand
TGAGGGCATATTGAGAGTTTAGAAAACCCTAAAAAAGACGATAATATAATACGTATTAATACAAAATATAATATTAATACGTATTATACCAAATACTTCTCATATCCGGGGGTATTGTCCAACCCTGATTATGGTAACGTCAAGGAAACGTGTGACGTTACATTCGCTCGTGCCGGGGCTATGCAGTTCTCCCGGGGGTAGACATCCGTTGTCATGCCTGTTAGCGTCTCGTAGATCTCACTAGAGAGCTCGAGTGTAGGCTCAACCGTAGATGGTTATCAGTAATAAAGCTAAGTTCACCACGTTCTTGTCACGTTGTTGACGTGATAAATACGACCAGATGCTGCTCATCTCGATGCTCGTCGTCACACGGCAAGCCCACAAGCCACATGGCCGCACGGCCCACGACTTGTACAACACCACACGCGCCATTGCCCACCCATTTACGCACAGCGATTGCAATCGCTGCTCCAAAGTTCCGAAGCCACTGCCGTTGCCGTGTGACCCGCCACCAATCGAGCCGATTCGTGAGGCGCGCATGTGCAACACTGTTATGTACACTGCTCTCATCGGTCGGTACGACGACTTTGGCGTATTTGCGGGCCACCATGCGCGTCACCGGGCAGAGAGCGTCTGCTATACCGTGCTCGTTGACGAGAAGCGCGCGAACGGGGGCTACGCGTACTGGCAACCCGTAGTGGTGCGGCCACTCTTTTTGGACCAGCCGGCTCGCAGCGCGCACATACTCAAGAGCGTGCCATTCCAGCTCTTTCCCGAGGCAGGCTGGGTCGTGTATATCGACGCAAAGACAAAGCTCCACATGCCGGCGCCTCTCTGGATCGACCGGATGCGCCGGAGCGACGAGATGCCGGCGCGCTCGGGCGCGCTCCTCTACGTGCTAACCCACCCGCACGTCTCGGTAGGAATGGCAGAAGACGGGCTGGTGCGCGAGATCAACGCCGAGAGGCGTTGGGTGATCAAGCGCAGACGCCAGCACTGGCAGTCGGACGTCGCCGATATCGACCAACTTGCGGTGCGCTACTGTGCCACTGCGCCGCTCTGCCGCATCGGCCACGTCGTAGAGACGAGCCTCATGGTTTGGCGGCGCGGCGCGGCGCACGGCCAACTGAGCAGCCTAGCGTGTCACTGGTTCCACGAGATATACCACGGCTCACAGCGCGAGCAGCTCTCGTTCCCATACGTAGTGCAAGCTCTAGGCCTCCGCCAGCACGTTCACTACATTGCTCACGCCGACTACAAGCAGCACTGGGGGTGGCTTGACCATGCAGGTTGCGATTCCAAGGGTGCATGCCACAGATGAAGAGCCCGTGTGTAAAGTAGGTGTGTTGCGCGGCACACGATAAGAGTGTTGCACGCGCAGCGCGGCTCATCGCGCAGCATACCGCCGAATAACCCATAGTTACCTTACTTGGCGACTACGATGTAAAAAGTATATATATATACTGTACTCCCGAGAATTCGAATTTTGAGACGTTGGCTGCTCTAAGGGGTAGTGGAGGCTGCTCCTCCCACCCATCGTTATATATTAATACATATTTTGTATCTATTCTTTTGATAATATAATATATATTATATATTAAATTACATATTTTTTTCGACACGCGCGAGATCGCGAAATAATCATCTGCGTTTACCACTCTCAATACATCGCACACATATGTTCTAAACAATGTTTCCCTGTTCATTCAGTTCCGAGAACGCAAATCGGCACGTTGGGCACGCAGCTCAGCACGCTCAGCGCGAGAGCACTCGCGTTTTGGTGTCGTCACAACATCATCTAGCTCTTCTGCCTCCTCACGAGCCCGCTTCCTATGCTGCTTAGCACATGCACTTACCTGCAACTGCACGATCCCGCCGTTGGCCACAAGCTTAGCACTGACCAACTTGCCTTGGCGCCGCTGCTGCCGTGTCACCTTGGCACCAACAGGCGGTTTTTTTCCACGAGACGGCTGCTTCACCTGAACGTGAAGAACTTCACGCATGCGATCCAATGCACCCTGTTTGGTGAACACAACGTGAGCCCGCTCTGCCGCCGACAGCAAGCACGTCCTATCGATATCACTGCCAAACGTCGACAAAATCTCTGTCAGGCGCAAGCCAGACACGTCTTCCAATGCTGGCCGTTCAAACTTCTTGTGTACGAATGCATAACCAAAAAGCTGCCAACGCTTCTCCGTAAGCACCTCATGCTGAAGTCGCCACTCACGCCGCCTAAGTGCTTTCCGAAGTCCACTCACCTTAATCTGCAGCATTTCGCAAATGTCTTCGGCACCATCTGTCGATTGAGATGCCTGCAGCAGCTCCACATTCGCCGTAAGGCGAACAGCATACCGCGACCGTTCCGTGTCGTCGTCGTAGAGGCGAACGCGAATCGGATCATCGACAGCAACATCTAAGAAGCGACGACATCCATAAAGTGCTGGTGTCACCGTGCTCGAAATAGCCTTCAAGCCAGCTCGCTCCAACAACGGCCGCTGCATTTGCAAACCACCTGTGTCAGTTGTGTTTGACCCATCGTCGTAGCACGTCTCAAACGTGCTCACACCGCTCTTCGCCTTGTGCGCAAACTGCTTCTTCGCTTGCAATTGAGACATGCCGGCAGCATCGAGACCTTTCGATACCGCCACGCCAGAATTGCGCCGACCTGAGTTGATTCCACTGGAGTTCGGCTTAAACGCGAGCTCATCACCGAGGTCACTGAACACAGCACCTGCCTCCTCCGCATGCATCTCCTCAAGAGTAAACCAGCCATGTTGCGCAATGCCAGCCTTCGCCCGTGATGCACGCATCCGAACAAACAATGGCTCCCTCACTAGCTCTGGTGCATACGCCATGTCTCCGCCTGCCCACCGCTGCGCGGCGGCGAGGGCATCGATTTGGGCACCACGCGGCATGCCTCCAGCATGCCCGTGCTCCTGCCGATGTGCCAAGCATGCTGCACGAGCTTCGACATCCATCCCGCTGTATTGCACCTCGTACAGAGCCCACGACGCCAGAAGTAGTTAGCCATCCATGTGGCACACCGCCGAGCCGGCTCCAGCCTGTCCGGGGTGAACGCCATCGGGTATACATATCTCTTTTCGTGGTAGTGGAACTTCACACGGTGGAGGTCCACCTCACCTGAGTAAGGAGGTTGTAGTACGGGTTATCACACGCTACAACTCGTGCACTACACAAAGCGACAATGCTGGGCTCACTATCACTAACTTACTCAATTACTTGCTCACATACTTCCTTAGTAGAATTCTTCCTTAGAAGGGCGTCTCGTCTGCAGCCGTGGGTCTAGTCCGTAGAGGCGCGGCGCTTGCAGCTTACGCCTTACGGTGGTCACTACGGGGTACAGCGCGCCGGGCGAGCAGCTCCATGTTCGAGGGGCAGCCTCCCCTCAGAGCATCGTCGAACCCGAAAGGCGCGTGGAGGTGAAGGTCTTTTCATCCCTCGTTGCAGTTTGTTACACTCGATTGAACACTGAGAATTTCCGCAGCCCTGACATACAAAAACTTCAGAACGCTGCAACTGTAAACATAAAGAGAGAGAGAGCGGCTACTCGCACGGCCTTTTCATCCCTCGTTGCAGTTTGTTACACGTGTCTGTAAAATGAGAGCAACTGGCACACCGAGAGAGACGGCGTTCTTGCCCGCACCGTCACCATGTTGAGCTTCGTCGACGTGGTGGTGCTCTCGCTATCAGCCTGTTTCGGCAACATGGGCGTGGCCGTGACCGGCTTCGGCATGGCCATCATCTACCTCCTCGTTTTCCAAGTTGCCGCCGTCGTCCAGTACGCGGCCGGTGCCGACGCACAGAGCTTCAAGTACGCCGTCTTCATACAGTCGCTCTCCCTACTCGTCGCGCAGCCGCTCCTGCTGTGGAACGCGCAGATCTCGCAGCACGGCAGCTGGCCGCTGCTGCTGCTCATGATCCCCGCCACCCTCGTCTCCACGCCGCTCGGCCAGCTCACTAGCGAGCAGGTCTTTGCCCCCCCTGGCCCTGGCCCTGGCCCCGACACTGTGATATTGAGATACTGACTGGCCCGGTCCCAGGTCGACACGGACGTCGTGCAAGGGGTTGGCGGCGTGCTCGTGACGCTCATCGCGCTATTCGAGCTCTACCGCAACTGGGCGCTCATCCTCGAGCTGGTGAGCGCCGTGGCTGCCGCCTTCCTTCTTCGCTCGCCTTGAGTACTAGTACTAGTAACCCACCCCCTGCGCACATGCTATGCCCTCAACCTCCATGTGCGCCCACACACCCTGGTTCTTGCGTCCCTGTGCCAACCTACCTCTGCGCACCTTACCCTTACGGTATCTCTCTGTGCTTCTAACGCCCCGCTCCGCGCGCCAGCCCCACCACTCCCGCCTCCAACCCCCATAATCTGCCCCGCGGTGTATACCTTTCCATTCGCAAGAAGGCTGCTACTCGTACGAGTATCAAGGCCGACTACATCGACTCCGCGAAGGGAGCGCAGAGGAAGAACTTCTCCGGCCGACCTGGCGCGATCATGGCGAAGGAGGGAGCGGTGCGCCGCAAGACTCTACGCGACGGCGAGAAGGTTTCCACCGTCTACGATCCTCGCGCGCCGGTCTTCTTCATGATCGGATCGCAGCGCTCGGGGTCCAACTGGCTGCGCACCATGCTTAACGAGCGGGAGGACTTGGTCAGCCCCTAGCCCCTTGCCCCTTACCCCTAGCCCCTAAACCCTAGCCTCATAGCCCCATAGCCCCTAGCCTCTTAGCCTCATAGTCCCTAGCCCCATAGCCCCACAGCCCCTAGCCCCTAGCCCCTAGCCCCTAGCCCCCAGCCCCTAGCCTCTAGCCCCTAGCCCCTAGCCCCTATAGCCCCCTACCGACCCCTGTTACCTACCTCCTGCCCCACCCACACCCCTAACCAACCCAATTCAGGCTGGGCCGCATCCCCCGCATATCATGCGCGAGTTCATGCCGATCCTCGACAAGTTCATGCCACTCTCGGAGCCGGCCAACCTCGCGGTCCTCATCGACCACGTGTGCACCTTCGTCGAGCGCAACCAGGTCATGTGGAATGACGTCCACGACCGGCCGCTCAAGTTCGACCGCGTCCGTGCCGCGGACCGTGCCGCCGACAAGATCGCGAGCATGGCCCGAGGCCTTGCGGAGGGCGAACCGCTCAAGCCAATCTATTTCCTTCTCTCGGGCGCCGGCCGCCAGATCGAACCATTCTCGGGCATCCCGGGGCATGCGCATGCGTATGTTGCCCTCTCCCCCCTCCCACCCCCTCGCCCCCTCGCCTCCACCCCCTCGCCTTTATGCGTGCTACCCGGGCCCTCTCCGACAGCCCCGCCCTCGATCCACGTTCGGCAGTCTTTGACTACATCATGTCCACCTACGCAATGGCTAACGACAAGCGCACCTGGATCTGCAAGAGCATGGGCATGAGTGAGTTTCACGCCGTGCTACTCAACTTCTACGGCCCTGGCCGGCTGAGGTACATCTACCTCGTGCGCGACCCGCGCGACGTGGCCATGTCCTTCATGAAGACGCCCGTTGGCGACTGCCACTACAACGCCATCGTTAGCAAGTGGTGCCGCCTGCAAAAGCTCGTGATCCCGATCATGGAGCAGATGCCGGCGATCATCAAGGAGGTGCGCTACGAGGCACTGCTCAAGGATAAACAGGCGGTCCTCGCGGACCTCTACGAGTTCATTGGCGCCCGGCGTGCCGGCAACCTGCTCCGGCTCGGCTCGGTGCTAGCCATGGAGAGCCAGGAGCAGCAGACGGAGAAGGCCAAGGGCGGCGCAGAGGCCAAGAAGGCGGCGGTGCTCTCCTACCAGTTCCAGAACCTCGTGCGTGGCCAGTCCTTCGCGGGGCTGCAAATGGCCAAGTGGCTCAAGGGCACCGATCCCCTCAGCACCGAGGAGATCCAGCTCATCGAGTCTGTGGCGCACGAGACCATGACGAAGCTGGACTACACGCTCCACCTGATCAACGACGAGAACCCGCCAACCGAGTTCTCGCCCGCCGACCTCGACGAGTTCAAGCGGCTCAACGAAGAGGGGATCAAGGAGATGAACTCGAAGCTGCTCGAGGAAGACCCCGACGACTACCACCGCCGAGTGTACCAGGCAGAGATCCTCTCGTTGCGCGCCACGCTCATTGACCCCAACGTCAAATCCGAGGCCGCGCTTTACGTCGACCGTGTTGACGAGGTCGAGGTGCAGCGCTCGGTCCCCATCACAAGGGCCTTGGACACCTTCCACACCGAGGCGCAGAAGAAGTACCCGCACGTGCAGCTCGTTGAAAAGTTCAAAAACGTGTCCACCTCGGCAGCGCTGCAGCCTTCTCGGACGGATCCGCCGGGACTGTGGGGTTACTCTGCAGGGTTGCTCTGCGCGCCCGAAAAGGATGGCCTGTGGGCTGCCTAGGATGGCCTGTGGGCTGCCTACACCACCCTGAGAAACTGACGTGCCAGTCGTACCTCCCGCGCGTAAATGCGAAAGCTGAGCCCACGCCCAGGTACGACTGGCCGCTCGGCGCCATGGAGGTCGGCTACCTCACGGAGGGCCAGGTCGCACAGCGGCTCACCGAGGTGCCGGAGACGTCGATCACCCTGCCGTGCGGCACGAGGATTTGCTGGGCCGCCGTCTCGCAGCGCGGCTACTACCCGGGTGCGCTCGACAAGGCCAACCAGGACTCCTTCGTCGCAATTGCCGACGTCGGTGGCCAGAAGGACGCGCACTGGTTTGGCGTCTACGACGGACACGGGAAGACAGGCGACAAGTGCTCGCAGTTCGCACGGGAGCACTTGCCCGCGCAATTCGTTGCCGCCGCCGGCCCCGCCGGCCGCCTGCCCGAAGACTGCGCCACCGTCCACGCCGCCATGGCCCACGCGCACGAGCGGACCAACGAGATGCTCGGAGCGTCGAAGGAGATCGACGACACGCTGTCGGGCACCACCGCCACCTCCGTTTACCTCGAAGGAGGTGTTGACCGCGGTCGCATCGTCGTCGCGAACGTCGGCGACTCCAGGACGATCATTGCGAGCGTTCCTGCCTCCCACCACAACCTGATCGATACCACGGTTGGGCTCAAGGTCACGGCGCTCTCCTCCGAGCACACGCCGTACATCAAGGAGGAGCGGGAGCGCATCAAGCATTACGGCGGCACGGTCTGCTCCAACGACCAGCTCGACGGCAACGAGCCGCTGCACGAAGCCTGGAAGGAGGGCGACGGCAAGCCGCCGCCGCGCGTCTGGGGGCCGGGCTGCGACGTCGCAGGCGCCGAGAAGCAACCGGGCTGCGCGTTCACGCGCTCGATTGGCGACTCGGTCGGCGCCGCACTCGGCGTCATCGCGACGCCTTCGCTCAAGGGCCACACGCTCACCAAGAAGGACCGTGTGCTGATGGTGATGTCCGACGGCATCTCCGACTTCATCCCCGATCTCGAGGCGGCCGAGATCGCGCGGCTCTACACCAACCCGCTCGAGGCGTGCCGCGCGCTCGTCGGCAAGAGCTACGAGTACTGGGTTGGCACCGAGGACCGCTCGGATGACATCAGCATCATACTGCTGTTCATCGAGCCGCCCGAGACCGACCCGCTGCGCAGTCGACTCGGGAGACCGTACGTGAGGAGACGTCGCAGCTCAAAGATGCTCAAGGGCTTGATCGGCGAACTGGATGAGGCATCTGAGGCGCGGCGCGTCATCGAGACCAAGTTCCCGCTCGCGGCCAAGCACATGAAGCCGCTCGAGGACATGGTCAAGCACACGCAGAAGGAGATGCTGCAGCAGAGCCTCGATGACCTGCGCAAGCTCGAGGAGCCCTCAGAGCTGATGGAGGAGTCGGCGCCGGACGAGGCCTCTATCATGAGGGCGCAGAAGGCGATCGAGGAGCGCATGGTCCAGGGCCTCCGCAACAAGGCTGTGGCCCTCGAGTGTGAGTCGGCCGATCGCAGCGGGCCACACGAGGTCACAAAAGGCAGCAACGAAGGTCCCTCTGAGGAAGGTATCTCGGAAACCCAGACGCCTCTCAGGCTTCCGCGGCGGGATCTGCGGCATCTGCGGCCCCAGACGGCCGAGATCGTCGTCGAGGTCCAGCCCGAGACCTCTCTCGACCTCTCGGCGCACCGACCATACCGCGTGGGCATCCTCCGCAAGACGCGCACCCTCGACACATGCACGGCCTTGGAGTCGATCTCGATCTCGGCCAAGCTCTTTGCCGTCACAATGAGCTTCCTCTCAGGCTTCCTCGGCGGGCTCTGCGGCATCCGCGGCCCACCGATCATGCTCTTCTTCCTTCACGCCGGCCATTTCGGCCTCGTCTTCACCAAGGCCTCGCAGCGCGCCACCGGCGCCGCAATCACCTTCTGCAACGTCGCGATGCGCGTGCTGTTCTACGTGATCACCTCTGCCGACGGTTCCTCGAGCCGCTTCGACGGCGACGACTACCCCATGTACATCTCCATCGCCTTCTGCTCGTTTGCCGGCGTCTGGCTCGGCCAGAACCTCTTCGAGCGCATGAAGGACTCGCAGGCGACGATCAAGGCATTTAGCCCTAACCCTGACCCCGTATTTCGACCCCTTACTCTGACCCTGGCCCTGACCGTAACCCTATCACTTTATAACCCTTACCTTTGCAGGCGACGATCAAGATGCTCCTCTCTGGGTTCCTCCTGCTCGCTGGCATCTCGCTCCTCGTCGGCGGCTTCGGCGACCTCTACTGACAATGAAGCCGTACAATAAGCGGGCTGGTCAAGTCACTTGACCAAGTGACCTAGACACGCACTAATTCCACCGAGACCTTGTACCGGGCTAAAGCCGTACCGTAGCTCAGAGTCGAGGCGAGCACTCTGACTCAACTCTTGCTACCCGTTCCGTGGTTATATACGGCAGATCTCCCCTAACGCCCCTTTCGTTCTGCATCGTGTGTGCATGATCGTCATTTGATGATCGTGTGATTTATTTTGAAGTTTCACACGGATTACAGAGATGTGATTACCCCTTACCGTAGCCCTATGTCAATCAGTTTTTTCAGAAATATTCCACATTACTCGTCTTTACCAGTGTGACCCACACGTCTCCTAGCCTCACAGCCAGCCTCGCGATAATCGTACCTACACGCTCACCATTTTTCGAGATTTCCAAATCTCAAAAATCCGAGCACGCTACAGGTTAGGGAATGTCAAGACCTCACTAGCCTGTGCCTCAGACTATGCATTGGGGTCAAACTGAGAGCAGCAAGTGGTCCTGCAGTTGCCTATCGAGCAATCTGAGCCACCCCTTTACCATAGCCGTAACTCAGTTGTAATAAAGTAACTTACTATGTCGCCGATGCGATAGCCATAAGCATAACTCAATACTCGTGTGATAAAGAGCCGTATCAACTAGGTATAAGTTATGTGTACTATATAGAGTAGAGAGCTACAGACAGGGCAGTCCATTCTCCGGATTAAAAGTACCACGCGATGCCTACGGCCTACGGCAGGCCGAGATCACGGATCACGGATCACGCTGCTTCGAATGACGCCCCTTGCCCCCGCCCCCGTGGCCCGACCTTAGCCCGCGAGGCCTGCAGCAGCAACTCGTCCAGGCCGCAGGGGGCGGTATTTGCCGCGCGGATGCTCTTTGCCGCCAACTCGCGGCCCTTCTGCGCGTTGGCTGCGCTCGTCACCACCGCCCGTAGCGCACGCATCTCGTGATGCGCTTCGAGCAGTCCGGCGTGCGCGAGGCCCGCGGCACGGCGCGTCGTCTCGAGCTCGTCCCGTATCTCGCTCCGCTCCTCGCTGCCCGCCGCAACGAGCCCCCGCTCGGCGCGCGCGTCCCAAAAGTGCGCCTCCGCCGTGGCCGCCGAAGTCGCGAGTTGCGCCCGTAGCGAGGCCACCAGCTCCTGCAGCCTACTATACGTGCCTCGTGCTGCTCGCGCGCCATGCTCAGCGCGGCACGCACCTCACGCGCGCGCTCCGTTGCCATCGCCGCCGCCGCGCGTGCGGCAAACTGCGCGCCCTCCAGCTCCTGCCTACTCGCCCTCACCCCGGCCGCCTCGGCGCGCGCCGCTGCGAGCGCTGTCTCGAGGCATGCACGAGCCGCCGCCTCCTCAGCCCTGAGTGCCGCCTCGCGCACAGCCCAACGCTCCTCGGCCCTCGCCTCCGATGCCGCGGCGGCCTCGGCGCGCGCAGTCGCTACCTCCTCCGCCCTCCCACTCGTCGCCTGCCGCGCACCGCGGTCAAACTCCTCCCTGAGCTCAGCGCGAGCTGCAGACACCGCGGACGCCGCGTCGGCACGAGCCAGATTCGCCTCCTCCGCTCCAGCCAAACGCTCCCCACGCAACACCTCTATCTGCCGCCGCATCGCGTGCATGTTGGCGCGCGCCTCCGCCTCTGACTCGTGCAGCTCTGCGCACGCGGTAGGGACACGCGTCAACGGCGGGGCAGTGGCAGTGAGGTGGCGGGGCTGCAACGGCGCTGGGTAGCGGCGGCTCTCACGCGTGGGGTCGATGGTGATGGTGGTGGAAACGTGGCTGGCTGGGAGCAGGCAGGTGGGTGCCACACACCGCGCGTCTCCTGCTTATGTCGAGCGGCCACTGCCGTCACCTCGCTCGCGGCCGCCTCTGCCTTGGCCTCCGCCTCCGCCGCCTGCCTCGTCGCCTCGCGCCGCACCTGAGCCAGCTGCTCATCGAGGCTCGCCACCTACGTAAAAAGGGGTGGGGGGGGCGTGTCCAAGCCGTCCGCACGTGCATGTGCTCGCTGGTCGAGCTGCGGCGCACCTGCGCTGTGAGCGCCTCCACCTGTTCATCCCGCTCGTGCAGCTCCCGCCGTGCCGCGCTCAATAGGTGACGTTCAGCAGGTAGCTCAGCCTCCGTCTGCACCCACGCCGCAGCCGGCGCTGGAAGGGCCCGTGATGACGACACCACCGCCTCCTCTCGCAGCCTCGCCTCCCGCTCTCGAACCGCCTCCGCCTCCTGCCTTGCCGCCGCCGCCGCCGCCTCGCCCTCCCTCACCTCCGCCG
>Ga0209302_10002372_pt1 | contig 10994 bp, 7 predicted proteins | sample ArcOceMetagenome_2_FD_187445 | JGI IMG/M metagenome (GOLD analysis project Ga0209302, IMG submission 187445) | Marine eukaryotic phytoplankton communities from Arctic Ocean - Arctic Ocean ARC135M Metagenome (SPAdes) (version 2) | ecosystem: Environmental > Aquatic > Marine > Oceanic | place... | reverse complement strand
TTATCTTATCTAGGCAGGACACGCTGTTGCTGGCTGTTTATTGCTGGCGGGGCGCGACTCCTGCTTTTCGCGAGACGAGAGGGCGGCGCGGAGGGACTCCGTGAGCGCACGACCTCCTTGAGGAGAGTAGTTATAATGTCGGTGCGTATCAAAGTGAGCTGGCTGAAGCAGAAGATCGACGATGTGACGAATCAGCCCCTCCTCGAGTTTGACGAGCAGCAGTTCTCGTCCTTTGATCCGCGATGCACAACTTTTCGGATGGTCAAGCACGCATGCTCCTACCCCGCACCTCCGCACAAGGTGCGCATGTGGTGCTCGTCGCTCGGCGCACAGCCAGACCTCCCGTCCGTGATGGACCTCAACATGTTCATCAACACCTTTGAGCTCATCACCGAGGAGCGGCACACCCTCGAGATGGCGCACTTGACAGGCGGCGAGACGATCGCATTTGAGATGGTGCAGAGCGACCAGATGTCGGAGCTCTCGGGCTTCTTGCTTGGCAACACCAAGGCGGGCCTCAAAGGCCCCGTCCTGAGTGACCCCGCGGCCTTCGCGCCGGGCAAGCCGGGCGGCGACGACAAGCCCATGAGCAAGGAGCAGGCGGCCAAGGCCGAGGCGGAGAGGAGCCGCCTCGCGGAGGAGCTGATCGCGGAGGAGGAGGAGGAGGCACGACGCAAGGAGAATCAAAAGGCCAAGAAGAAGAAGAAGAAGGACAAACAAAAGGAGAAGAAGAAGGCGGTTGTGACCAAGGACGGCGACGACGACGGCGACGAGACTGACAAGGATCCCGGATCCGATGAGAACGAGCCCGAGCCCGAGCCCGCCCCCGCCCCCGCCCCCGCCGCCCGCTCGGGCTCGGCAGCGGCGCGACGCGACGGCACGCGCTCATGCGCTTCGGGAGGCTGCGGCGATACGGCCTCGTCGCAGCCGACGACGCACCGCGCGAGCGCGCCGTCCGAGGGCGCGGGGGGCGCGGGAGGCACGCGCCTGGGTGGCGGCGCAATGGGCGCGACCCGCGATGGCTGCGGCGCGTGCGGAGGCGGGGGTGGGCGCGGGGCGGCGACGATGGGCGGGGGGGCGATTGACACAGGCAGCGCCGCCAGCGGGGCAGATGCACCAGGCGGCGGCACGGGCGGCGCGGTGGCACAGGTGCCGCGGGTGGCGCAAGGTAGAGGGAACGAGGTCTCAGGAGGCGGCGATGTCGCGGAGGAGCTCCGCAGCTTGCAGCTGCAGTTGCGGCGGAGCGAAGACGTCATCCATGCGCTGATCGCGCAATGCCTCGAGGAGCGCAGGGCCAAGGAGAGCGCGCTCGAGGAAGTGCAGAACTTGCAAGACCAATCCCTGGCGATGCAAGCGCAGGACGAGGAGGTGGCGCGCATGCAGGAGCATCTTCTCTCTCACAGCATGCGCCAGAAGGGGGGGGGCGGATCACTCGCCTACTCCCGCTGAATCCTCAGTTCCTCACCCGCCTTGCTCCAACAGGCGTTGTTTCGGCCCTTGGAGCTGCGCTCGTTTTGCATGGCCCCGTATGCGCAGTCGAAATTAGGGGCGTGTAGCGTCGTGAAACCCAACAATCTTATATCTCTGGGCGTAGGTCGACACATGCCGCGGTAGATAGATAGAGATAGATAGATAGATAGATAGATAGATAGATATCTATCATCTATCTATCTATGCCACGGCTTGTCCGTTTTTATACCCCGCGTCGGCCTCCCTCCCTCCGTCGGTCGCGGTGGAGAACCTGCATGTGCAAATGGTGCCTCCTCGTCCTGAACGTGAGAACTCTGAACGTGAATGGCATGCCGTGTCATCCAACGCTGCGGGCAGCAGCGCCGAGGCGGGCTGCAGCGAGCTGACCACTGCCGACGACGCTGACGCAAATGCGATGCATGCAATGGCCACCCTCTCACAGCAGCTGCATAGGGCCGCCACGTGCACAGGGCCGCCGGGCCTGGCGCTGCATGTGCACGTGGCCCTGCAGGCCACGGCCGACTCGCTGGTGTCCGGGCAGCTATGTGCAAAGAGCTCGGGGCGCGTGCGGCTCGCGTGCCAGGCCTGGCTCGAGTGGGTGCTCATTGACACCTCGTCGCACCGCCGCCACGGCCTGGGGCACCACTCCGAGCCCCTGGCGCTCTCGTGGCAGCGGAGCGAGCGGTACGTGCGCTTCGCCTCAGAGAGCACAGCGCATATCTCGCGCAGTGCCGGCCCGTACCTCGTCGCTGCGTTGCGCGCCGGCGCGGCCTCGGCTGGGAGCAGCGGCCCGTGCGTGCTCACTCATGGCAGCTCCGCATCGGTGACCGCACTGCAGTCGCAGCATGCCTAAGGTGCCATCTTGGCGGTTCTTGGGGGCCACCGCTCACTCCCCTGGCCTCCCGGGGCTGATCTCCAGGCTCTTGGCTGCGCGACACACTCGGGAAGATCCGCTGAGCCGCTCAGGGCCCCATGGGAGGCTGCGGTTCGGCCGCGAGGCCCGGCCCAAGTCGCCGACTCTGCGGTTTTCAACACCAGGCTGCTGCATGCCGCCCGGAGCGCACACTTCACGCTGGTGGTGGCGGAGGGCAAGGCCGAGGGCGAGGGCCATCGCACGGCGGCCGCGCTGCTGCAGGCGGGCGTGCCAGTGCGCATGATCGAGCCTTGCGCCATCGCGCACTGCATGGGGCAGGTGCAGCTCGTCCTCTGCGGCGCGCGCGCAGTGCGGCAGGATGGCGGTGTCATCGGTGACCTGGGCACACAGACCATGGCGATTGTGGCGCAGGCACACAAGCGACCCTTCTACGTGGCGGCGCCGCACTTCCTCTTCTGCCGCACCCACGAGCTCCACCCAGATGCCGGCTGCGGCAGCTCTGCGGAGTGGGGACTACCATGGGAGCTGGGGCCGCCTGCCGCGTCGCCGCCTGTAACGCGCGACAATTCTGAGAGAGCCGCCACGCCGCCGGCCGCGGCGGTGCGTGGGGTGCAGCACGCGCCGCCTGTCTCGTATGACATATCGTGCGACGCGACGCCGCCCCACCTCATCTCGATGCTCTTCACCGACCTGGGCATACTCACACCCTCGGCCATCTCGGACGAGCTGCTCGAGCGGGAGCAGTGGACCTGCGCTGCCGGAGGACCGAGTCGCCCGTGGACCTCGCCGCGCGTCTCGCCGCCGCGCGGCAGTGCCGTGGCACTCAGCGGCGTGGCGACGCTGACGTTGTGACGGAAGAACGCGACGGTGAGTAGGTGGCACACGAGACACGCTTCTCTAGAATACGTCAGATACGTCGACCTCTTTCACGAGATAAGATCACTGGTGAGATTTGTGAAAAATGGGGGGAGTTGCAAGGCTGCTGAAAAAAGCCACCTCATTTTATTGGGTGCTGAAAAGAGCCAATAGAGGGGTAGGAGGGGGAAAAAGAAAGCCACCTCATTTTATTGCAATTCTCCCTCATTTTTTCACAAAGGCGCTGTAATAAATTCTCTCACTTTCAGGCAAAAAACCACCAATTCTGGACACCCAGACATCTTAAGATAAGAGAAGAGAAATCGATCATAGCTGATCGCATGGTATTTACACAGTGTGCCTGCCGCTCCGTCTTTTCTTCCAGAAAATCATCCTCAAACATGGTGGCAGCGCGGCTTGTTGGCCGACGTGATCGAGCCCTTTTTTATCACGATGCCCTGGACGGCTATCGCCGTGACGGCTCCCACACAGGAGGCTGCGAACGAGGTCTGCAGCACACTGCCCTCAGCTCTTCAAGAGTCCACCGTTTTGCTGGCCGTGCCCGACGCCACGAGCCTCAAGGTCGGGTCTGGCGCCGCCACGCTCAATGCACTCCTCACCGTGGCCGAGGAGCTGTCGGCTCGTGCAGGCTTCTCAACGCTCTCCGCCGAGCCCTTGCGCGACGCGCGCGTGCTCGTTCTTCATTCGGGCGCCTCCGCTCGTGGCGGCAGCCCCAACCCCTGCTTGCCACAAGCGCTCACCTCGCTGCCCACTGTCGGCACTGTGCCCGGCGAGGCGGAGGCGGTGAGCATGGCCGAGTGGGCAGTGCGCACGGCCTCGCGCCTCTTCCACGGCATGCCGCCGGGCCTCGTCGTCTGCTCCACCGACTCGTTGCTGCTGCTCCCCTCCGCTGTCGCCCTGCAGCCGGAGGTGCTCCTCACCGTGGCGGGTGCAATAGTGGCCGTGCCGCAGTCACTCGAGGTGGCACTGGAGCACGGCGTGTGCGCCGCAGCGACAACGGGGAGCGATCTGCTCGGCTCGATCGTCTACCGCGGTAGCCGTGAGCAGCTGGCGACGCTCGCTTCGCCCGATGGCACCTACCCGGTGCGCCAGGGGGCGGTGACGGCCCAGGGGCGGGTGCTGGCCCAGGGGGCGGCGCGGCGCGACGTGCTGCGAGGTCTTACCTCCTTCCCCTGCCCTCCCTCCCTGCCCTGCGGTGCAGGTCTACTCGGGTCTGCTCTGGCTGAGCCACGCCATCACCGTGCGGCTGCTCGAGCTGCATACCAAGCCGCCCCTCGACGCATGCACCTACGTGGGCATTGACAGCGGCGCGCCGCGCCTCCGCCTGGTCGGCGTGTCCGTTATTGGGGTGCCGCAGCTCGCTAGCCTGGCCTTCTCGCTGCGCGACGCACGAGGAAGGAGCAGCCGAGCCGCACAGGGCCCAACGGGAGGCTGCGGTGCGGCCGTGAGGCCCGGCCCACGTCGCCGATTCTGCGGCCCTCTCGACACCCAGGCCCCTCGCGCTCGACCTCTGCTACGACGTGCTGGCGCCGCTCTGCTCCACCACGCAGCGAGAGGAGTACCTCAGCGGCGGTGGCCGCGGCGGTGGCAGCCGTACCGCCGCCGCGCGCGCCATTCTATGGGACTCGCTGCGCGCCGCCCCCGGCCCCGGCGGCCTCAAGGCATCGCTGCGCGTCTGCGTCACCTCGGGAGGTGCGCCCCCCCCCCCCCCCCCCCCCCCCCCCCCCCCCCCCCCCCCCCCCCCCGCCATTTCCTCTCCCCCCCCCTCCTCCTCCTTCCTTGCTCCGTCTGCTTCCTAACCCTGTGCCCCTCCCAGGCGAATACGTCTACCTCCGCTCGCCTGCTGACCTACGGCGGCTGCTGCTCTCGCCGCCGCCAGACCTCTCGCCCGCAACCCACATCCCTCCTCAGCGGAGCAGCAGCCCCACAGGCAGCCCTAGGGGCAGCCCGACGGGGAGGCTCACCGCAAGCCACCTTGCCGCGCCACCCGACACGCCGGCGGCCCACGTGGCGGCCAGGGGTGCGAGCACATGCTCTCTGCTCGAGGCTGGGAGTCTCGTCGAGGCGGGTGCGGCGGTGGAGCACTGCCATCTGCCGGTGGGCTGCGTGGTGGGGGCGGGGGCGCTGCTTTCGGGGGTGCAGAGCTTGCCTGCCGGCACGCGATGGCCCGAGGGCGTCGCGGGCTTTGAAATCGTGCTTCGGTCGTCGTCGGCGGCGGCGGCGGCGGCGGCGGGCGCGCGCGAGGGCGAGGGTGGGGGCGAGGGCGAGGGCAAGGGTGAGGCGGGGCACGAGGACGGCCCTACGCCGCTGCCAAGCGCGCTGCAGTACACCGCCAGTACACCCTCCGCTGCCGCCGCCTCGTCCTCCGCGGCGCGACTGCGCCTCTCGGCAGGCGGCGACACTGACCCCGAGGGCGAGGGTTGTGCCGAGCTGGATGCGCGCAGCTACAGGCTGCTCCTGCTGTGGCTCGACGAGCTGGCCGAGCCGAGCGAGGCGGGCGGCACGGCGCTGCTCGCACGGTGCGGCGCGAGCGCGGCGCAGCTGTGGGCAGACGGCGCGCCGCGCACGGCGTGGCACGCGCGCCTCTTCCCACTGCTCCGCGGCGGCGACGACCCCGCCGAGTGGTGGCCCCTCCTCTCGTGGCTGGCCGAGGGCCGCCCGCCCCCCGCGGCGTGGGAGGCGGCGCCGCGCCTCTCGTGGCTAGAGGCCGCCGCCGCCACCGACCTCGGCGCGACGCTCCGCGCGCGCGCGCGCCTCGCGAGCCGCGTCGCGCTGCGCGCCGTGCGCACGCGCCTCGCGGCGCCGGAGCCGAGCTACCTACGCCACCTCCTGGCGCGCCTTGCGTGCGGCGGCGTCGCGCAGCTGCATGCGCTTCTCGCCGCGCTAGACCAGATCGCCGCCGATGGCACGCCACGCCTCGCGACGCGCGCCTTCGCCGCGATCGCCGACGCGCTGGCGCTGCGCGCGGGCCAGCGCGGCGGGCTGCGCTCAGGCCCCGCCGCCAATGGCGAGTGGGGCGCGGCGTTGCGCATGCTGCGCGGTGGTAAGCTGCGCGCCGCCGTCGCAGCACTAGCGGAGGTGCGCGCCGCGTGGATTGGTGCCGACGAGCCCCGCATGCTCGTGCGCGCCGCGCGCCACTACGAGGGGGCGGTGGCTGAGTGCATCTCGTGCTGCGTGCGCACCTGCGTCGCCACCGCCACCGTGCCGCCCGAGGCGCGGCGGCCGCCGCGCGGCGCGTGGGTCGTGTGCGAGGCGCCCGCACGGCTCGACCTGGCCGGGGGCTGGAGCGACACGCCACCCATTTGCTACGAGCACGCGGCGGGCGGCGTCGTCATCAATGCCGCCATCCAGATCGACGGCCGCTGCCCCATCGGCGCGCGCGCGCGGCGGATCGACGAGCCGCTGCTGCGCATCACGATCGACCCCGTCGCGGGCCCGATCACCGTCTCAGAGCTGTCCGGCATGGAGGACTATAACAGCCCGCTAGCACCGGGCGCGCTCCCCAAGTGCGTGCTCCTCTTTTGCGGGGTGGTCTCGCTCTTCGATCCGGAGGGCCGCACGCTAGCCGAGCAGCTCGCAAGCGGTGGAGGCGGGCTCGAGCTCGAGTCGTGGTCTCACCTGCCCACCGGCTCGGGCCTCGGCACCTCGTCCATCCTCGCGGGAGCTCTCGTGGCGGCGGTGGGCCTCGCGAGCGGCAGGGACTACGCACCTGAGGCGCTGACGCACGCGGTGCTGCAGGTCGAGCAGATGCTCACGACGGGCGGAGGCTGGCAGGACCAGGCAGGCGGTATCCTGCCCGGCTTCAAGCGGTGCTCCTCCGCCGCCGCGCTGCCGCTGCGCGTGGTCTCGCGCGTGCTGCCTCTGGCGGAGCCGCACTGCGCGCTGCTCAGCCGCCACCTGCAGCTCGTTTACACGGGCAAGACCCGCCTTGCGCGCAACCTACTGCAGGACGTGCTGCGCCGCTGGCACTCGGCCAACCCCGCCATCCTTGACAACGTGCGCGCGCTCGTGGCGACCGCGGCGGAGCTCGAGCAATCTCTGCTGCAACCTCGCGCCGAGCTCGATATCGCCGCGGTGGGGCAGTGCATCGCGTCCTACTGGGAGCAGAAGAAGCGCATGTGTGACGCCGAGCCCGAGGCGGTCCGCCGGATGCTTGCCAAGCTCCGCCCGCTCGTGCACGGCGCCACGCTAACGGGCGCGGGCGGCGGTGGCTTCCTGCTGCTCGTCACCAAGGAGCCCGACGCGCGCGAGGCGGTGCGTGCGGTGCTGGCCGACGAGCAGGTCGTGCTGCACGACGTCTGCATCGACCAGCAAGGGCTGCGGACGCGCTTTGAGGCGGCCACCCCCAATAGTGAGCCCTGACGCCTGAGACGTGAGAGCACCCGGGCGGGCGCCTCAAGCTCCTGCAGCTCTGTCGTCTGTGGACCGGCGCGCACAATAACTGATGTCACGCTCTCCTCTGCTACCGCAAAGTAACTCTGTTACTAGTGCTTTAGATGTAGTTAACGGCCTGCTCCTGCCTGCTGGTGGTGGTGGGTCCGTTCGAGCCACGAGCGCCGGCGAGACCACGACCCTGGCGCACCTGTACGCAACATTGAAGCCGTTCTGAATGTTGTTGCTTTGTGTTTTGCTGATCCTGAATAAGGTGTCTAGGTCACGCTTTTTACGGTCACGCTTGTTCGTTATAATCCGAAAAAGTAAAGCCGTATAAAGTACGTGACCGAGCGGATGCCTAACAGCGCAGCTACCGAACACTCTCTCAGCTGGTCTCTATACGCTTTAGCTATCTAATTAGTAATTTCGCGTCGCGGGTGGGAGGGAGGAGGGAGCATCGAGGACATCCTTGGCCAAAGTGCCGCGATCTCAGTACTCACAGACGAAGGTGCCAAATGAGTCATTATGGGGGCTGATAATGAGTCAACATGAAATTCTCTGGTGTCTGGAATCAAACAGCAGAGGCAGCGTGCCGCTGCGGGCTGTCCCTAGACCGTATGGTACTGCAGATTACATTCGCGCCGTCTGAAAATATAATTATAAATAATGTTGAACCATAGCGCGTCTCCCTCGTGGAAGCTGGCTCGATACTAATTGACCGTGCACGGGGCCTCCGCCGGCGGCAGCGGCTGCAGCAGCTTCCAGACGCGTTGCATCAGCACGAGGCCGAGCTTGGCCTCGCAGTCGTTGACCCCGAGGGAGAGCACGAGCCGCGAGCCATTCGACCGCCCTCGTCGCAGCTCGGGCTGGCCCGTCTGCAGCGCTCTCTGCGCACCTGCCTGCAGCGCGAGGCCCGCGATGAACTGGACCGACTCGCAGTCGTGCGGCGCCTGGGCCGCGCCCACGCAGAATTCGGCCGAGGTGGCGAGCAGCTGGTGGGGCGGCGTGGGCGCGAGGGTGTAGAAGAAGTGCATGTACTCGGAGCCGAACTGGAAGGGGGACGGCGCCTCCGCTTCCGCCTCCGCGCTCGCGCCGCGCCGCCCCGTCGGCCGCCGCCGGCCAAGCCCTCGGCCACGGAGGAGTGGGCCGTCGCGCCGGTGCGTGTGCCCCACGCCGAGCAGTGCCGAGCAGCGCCGCGCCCCCCTGCGGCGGCTCACCTCGAGAAGGCCCGTGGTGGTCGACAGCCGCTGTAGCAGTGGCGCACCGCCCAGGCCGCTACCGAGGCCGAGGCCGAGGCCGAGGCCGAGGCGCGCCGCCAGCGCCGCAGTCTCATTGTGCGCGAGGGCGGCGGCCGTCAGCCCGCGCACCTTGTGCACGGTGGCCGTGGCGTCGCGCGGCGTCGTTGCACACTCGGCCAGTTGCTGCCGCCGCGCCGCGTAGCTACTGCGGTGGTGGCAGCGCACAGTCTCGTTGCGGAAGGAAGGCGTGCCCAGCGAAGCGACCAGGCCCAACCAAGGCTGCGCCATCAGCCGCGGCGGCCCGGCGCCATCAGCCGCACCGCCTGCCGCCGCACCGCCTGCCGCCGCCTGCCACGCCGTGGCGGGCGCGCGGAAGAGGGCCTGGTTGCGGCCCTGCATCCAGCGCGCCGACGAGGAGGCGCGCGCCGTGAGCCACGCGCGCAGTGCGGTGGCGCCACCGGAGGCCGTAGCTTCCGCCGTGAGTTGCAGCAGCTGCACGCCGAACTCGGCCTGGCCCTGGCCTGCGCAGCGGTGCTTCGGGCTGTGCTCGCACGGCTCGAGCGCCGTAGCGAAGACGTGCCGCCCGTCGAAGTTGAAGAGCCTCGTGTCGTAAGAGCGGAGCGACCACGGAGGCGTGAAGTTGCCTGCCGCGCCGAGAGGTGCGTGGTAGCCCTGCCGCACTTGGACGGGCGACCGGCTGACTTGGAGGGCCGGGCTGCTCAGGAGCCACGTCCATGTGAGCAGCTGCAAGCTCTCGTCGAGCACGGCGATGGCGGTGCCCTTGAACCACGCGTTCGCCGCGAGAACGCGAGGCATCCCAGGCTCATGGCGAGAGTACGGGCTCGAGGCGTCGCACTGGTGCAGCGCGTCGACACGGACCGAGACGACAAACGCGCATCGAGGGCAGAGCCCACGTGGAGCGGCCGTGATCGACGGGTTGAACGTGCCTAGATGCCGGGGCTGAGCAGCCAGCCCGAGGATCGCTGGTCCTTGCACCCTGCCTACCTCGAGGCTCAGCGATCGCAGCTCGGCGTCGAGCACGATCGGCTTCAGGCTGCGCAGGAAAGCCGGTGGCCGTCCCGACTCCGTAAAGAGTTGAGCGGCGCCAAGCAGGCGCACAGCCGTGTAACGGCGCGGAGCAGCTGATGGCGAAGAACCCAAATCGTCGTCCCGCGCGCCAAGACGACGCGTCTGCGAACTTGTTCCCTAAATAAACTGCAGTTTGCTCCACGACCGGACTTAATGCTTTATTATTCCAAGCCAAACTGTTGCAGGTGTTTGAGGTGACTGAAAAGGTGACGTGTGATGGCGACCTCTCGTGCCGACCTCGACCTCCCTCGCGACGAGAGCACGGAGGAGACGAGAGTTGCGCCTTGGTCAGCAGCAAGGAGCTGGCCAAAAGAATCGAGGAGGCCAGCGGCAGCAGCACGCCGACGGAGCACGCGGCGTGGCTCAAGTGGGCGAGCCTGGGGCTGCTGATCTTTCAGAACTATTGCTTGACGAAGAGACGCGTCGTCGCGTGCCTCGCGGCCGCGGCACTGGTGGCTTCCATGGTGGCACCGGCGGCCACGAGCTTGGGGCAGGCGTTGGCGGAGAGTGTCACCGGCGCGTGCAAGCTCACCATCTCGGTTGAAGGTGTGGCCCAGTGTCGCACGACCAGCCCGCAAACCACAGACATCACACTGATCTATCGTAACGCAGACCGATGTGTCGATTGCGGTACAGGTACCCAAGCACATGCAGTGCGGCCTGGAAGAGCTCGGGCGTTGGACGACCCATGGCGCGACAGAGCAGACCGGTGGAGAACGCAATTTCTGGCCGAGTGTTCGTAGAGACGTAGAGAAGTGCGCCACAGATGCTCTGGTAGCGACGCAGCAGCTGGGAGTCCGGAGCGGCGTCGTCCAGCAGCGCAAGGTGAACTAAAGCGGGTAGCTCGCGGTCGCAAGGGACCTTGTTCGCCTGAGCCGTGGGTGGTACACCATCTGGGAAGAATTTGTGGGAAGAATTTCCAACGCCGCGCAGTCACTGGCTCCTCGACGAGCTCCTCGTCGTCGGAGAGACTCGGCCAACCACACTTCTGTTCGCAGATCCTCCGACTGCGCTGGCAGTGACCGCTGAAGGTGCCAGCTGCGTTGCGCGTGCGGTTCCTTCGGGCAGCGTGT
>Ga0209302_10002370_pt1 | contig 10998 bp, 9 predicted proteins | sample ArcOceMetagenome_2_FD_187445 | JGI IMG/M metagenome (GOLD analysis project Ga0209302, IMG submission 187445) | Marine eukaryotic phytoplankton communities from Arctic Ocean - Arctic Ocean ARC135M Metagenome (SPAdes) (version 2) | ecosystem: Environmental > Aquatic > Marine > Oceanic | place... | reverse complement strand
GGTGAAAACAGAAGTCAGGAAACTATCGAGATTAAGGAAATTGGCTTACAATATAACAATGCTACACATACCTTTTCAAATGAGGAAATAGACAAATTGTTTAAGCCAAATATATATTTAGATTACCATTCCCTTATGGCAACTCCTAAAGAAATGAATGGGAACTATGACCCCTATTTAGAGTCGTTTAATTTGTCTAAATATATTAATGAATTAATACTACAATAATTTATTAAAAAGACATACAATGAGTAATTATACATCTCTGTTAGAAAATAAAGTATTTACTATAGGAGTATTTGTCTTTTTATTATTTATATATATATGTTTTGGTTTGTCTTCTTTATTCGGTGTTTTTGGAGAATTGTCATATAATAATTTTGGAAATTTAACAATACCATCTTTATTTATTTTCCTTGCTACGTGTACTCTTGCTATATTAAATGAAAAGTACTACTTCAGCTTACTAATCTTTGTGATAGTAGCTTTCCCATCACCGATTGACGATATATTCCCAAGCGTTTTAATAACCAATCCAAGTGATAAAGGTATTGCAGCTTTCCCATTAATAACAAGAATAGATATTTATTTGTTATTAGGTATAATTTTAAAACTGTTTAAGTTAAAATTTAAAACCCCTGCATTTAAATTAACTATTCCAATAAAGTTATTTATACTATTATTTATAATTGTTTTTATAACGAATATATTTAAATCTCAAGATGTTTTAGACTTTAATCTATTGCTAGCTTATTCATATCATATCCGATATTTTATTTTGTTTCTTTTTTTAGTTCAACTGTTCGATATAAAAAAGTATAAAAATCAAATTGTAATAAGCTTTGTTTTATGTCTTATTTTTCTCCTTATAGAGGCTTATATTAATACAAAGTTAAATGGACTGGATAGGTTGTCTAGTGGAAGTCTAGCCTTAAACACCTTTGCAAATATAACTTCCGCTATAGCGGTTTATATTATTTATTTACTTAAGAATAAAAGCATTAATAAGATATTGGGCGTTTTTGGTTTGATAATAGCTGTAATAATTATGATTGGCTCTGGAACAAGAGGAGCCTTTGTAAGTCTTTTTTTAAGCTTGTTATTTTTAAATATTACTGAGAACCCAAAAAAGTTGTTTTCAAAATTACTAAAATTAGGCTTCGTAGGAGTTTTATTAATCCTTACATACCTTCATTTTTATAATAAAGAGATGATTCCTGATAGATATTCACACAGTTATTTAATGGAAAAAATAGATATTGATTTTTCAAAAAATACGGCTCAAAAGATATTTGATATTGAGAGATCTTGGGAAACCAACTCTCTGGTTACAAGATTAAGTCTATTTGATTCTTCTATAAACATGATTAAGGAAAACCCATTAACTGGTATTGGAGCGGGGAGATGGAATAGGTACAAAAATAAATATAGTTATAACTATAGTATTGATAAAGTTCTTTTAGACCCACATAATGATTATTTTGCATTATTATCTCAATATGGTATTATTTTGGGCCTTCTTTTTGGCTATGTAGTCTTTTTTTACCCATATAGGCTAATCAAGAAGATTAACATCAAGAAGCCAACTCCTTTAACGTTATTATATGTAATAAGTGTTACAATGGGTATTGCTGCGATTTCTAATGCTGGGTTTTTTAAACATCAGATAGCTGGCTTACTATTATTTTGTTTATGTGTTTCTAATAAAATGTATTTTGAAAATGAAAATGTTTAATTTATTTAAAAATATAGATATACTGCAATGGAGCGCCATACTTCTCTCATTTTCTTTTTGCTTGGGTATTGCTGTAAATTCAATTGCTTTTGTATTATTTATAGCAGTTGCTTTTATTATAACAATTAAAGAATTGCTTAATAAAAAAGTTCAATTTGATAAAATAGACATGAATTATCCTTTGATAATTTTCTTTTTAATAATGTTTATTAGGGAATTAACTCTTGAACCTGAATATGCGTTTACCGATTATTTAAAAAGTGATTTTGCTTTCTTATTGCTGCCCTTAGCCATAGGCTTTCAAATGAAAAAATTAAGAAAACACATCCCAATAATATTAATAACATTTGTATTTGGCTGTCTATTTAATTCAATCATAAATTTGATATATGCGTTTTATAGAGGCTTTATAATACCTGAAGATGGAATAAATATTTGGTATTTTACATATAATTTGCTCTCAGAACCTTTTAGTTTTCAGCCAATATACCTAGCATTTTATTATGTTTTTGCGCTACTTATTTTAAATCATTATAACGCTCTTATTAAAAACAAAGCTTTCTATTATGCCACTTTTTTTGTGCTATCTGTAAGTATATTTCTGTTGGCAGCAAGAAATGCCATAGTATGTTTGGTAATCTTAATGCCTATTTTTTTAATACTGGAGAAAAGAATTTCTTTAAAAAAATTATTTATCATGATAGGTGTTTTGGTCATCGCTTTTTTTATTGCAATACAAAATCCAATAGTTAAAAACCGGATATTAAAAGTAAACCAAACTGGAAATTTTTATTCAGGTAAATCACTTAGGTTTTCTATTTGGGAAAACGCGATTAAGGTTTCAAAAGAAAACCCAGTAATAGGATTGGGAAAAAAACAAAGTCAAATAAGTCTTGTAGAAGAATATAAAAAAAGAGAATTGATCGTTCCGGTTAAAGAAAATTACAATTCGCACAACCAATACCTTCAAACTTTAATGCAATATGGGATTTTTGGTATGGTAGGATTGCTACTAGTTTTTTTATTTCCAGCAAGACGTTTTTTAAAGGAGCGATACTATTTAGCGCTGTTTTGGATTGCCATAGCTGCAGTCACCGCCATTACAGACTCCATATTTATGAGGCAATGGGGAATCTTTAGTTTTGCATTTTTTACATCCTTATTTTTATTGGGGGACACTCAACCCGCCAAAAAAGAACTTGAATCGTAGAAAGTCGTGTTAAAATTAGATTTGAACGAACTTATCATTTAAATTATCCATATCGATGGAGTCCAAATCAAAGTCTTTTAAAACTTTAACGCCTTCATTCTCCATTTTGGATATATTGTCTTTATGATACTGGGAATTCTTCATTACATTCACAGCATATGCTCTGGTTTTAAAATACTCGATATATAATTTTGAATAGTCATCTTCTAAACCAAACGTCGCAAATAAAGCCATTCTTGGACTTATATATGGTTGTTTTAAAAAGTCAGGAATAAATTTTGTAATAAAAGGATGAAAAGGAATATTAGGGATTGAAGAAATTACGCCTGCATTAGCAGAATGGGTTGTAGTAAGTTTCCATACAACAACATCACCCACTTCACTTTTTACATTAATTATTTTTCCTTTATGAACACTTTGATATAAATGAGATTTAGACCTTAAACATAAACCTTTTGAATGACTAGTATGGTCTTGTAAGTATACTCCAAGCCTTAATAGGGAATAGTCTATATCTTTATATTCCTTACTGTTTTTTTTCTTTCTATCTCTGGAGTCTTTATGAAATCCAGATCCCTTACTGTCAATAGTAAAGGTGCTATCACCAAAATAAAACAACTCTTTACTTCCTAAGCAATCTTTCATCAAATCTATAATTCTAGTCTCCGTAATCACCTTTGAAAGAGAGTTACTGGATAAAAGATCTCCTTTATGATCTTTATCTTTATCTGCATACTCTCTAAAGTTTTTGATTTCTTTTTCATCAAAAACATTTTTTATTAGTATCCAACCAAATTTATCTAGATGTTCTTTTTTTGTCATAACAATTAATTAAGGGTATAAAACATTTATTAATTATAATTTTGGCAATAGGTTTTGTACTGTTTAACAAAGTAACAAAAAATATCTTTAGAGCGCTTAATAATAGGTATTAAAATTCTGAAATACCAACCGTAAATGGAGGTCCTCATTTTCTTTCGGTTTTATATATTGCATAAACTATGCGAATTAGATTTAACTATTTCTGATTAAAAATGATTGATAAGCATAATTTATTTAAACAATTTAAAAAAATAAGTTGTTCAAAAAAACATTACTTTTATAGATATTTTAAAATACATTTAGAATATTCTCTAAGAATTAAAACGGATACTTTTGGAGAATATTTATTTAGCGATAGACAAAACCATATTAAATTTTAGTGTTACAAATCAATGGTTTACAATTTGTCAAATTTGATTTTATAGTAATCCCCTATATAATTATCTTATATGAAAAAACACAATTTATTTCTATGGAATAATTACTTATTAATAATTATTTTAATAATTATTTATGCAGGAATTACGGTCATTTCTTTTTTAGGTATAAAAAATCCAAATTTTTTATACTTAGAAAATTTTAGTTGGATCGAAGCGGTATCTATAACGATCTTTTTTACAACCCTTATTTTAGCGGCTAAAAGTTTTAAATGGTTTACCATTTTAATGGTTTTTAATATTCTTGCTTTACCGGCGAGTATAGATAATATTTTCCCAAGTATCCTTATTTCTTCTCCGATTGATATAAAGGAAGTCTATTTTCCAATGATCACACATATAGATATTTTTTTAATATTTGGACTTTTTAGATATTGGGATAATATAAGCGCTAGATTTTTAGTTTTTAAAGCAACAGGAAGAAAAATAGTTTATGTTTTTATATTTTTCCTTACCCTTTCAATTGTAATTAATGTTTTTGAAAATAATTCGCTACTTGATGTGGGATTAATACTTTCTCACTCATATCATTTAAGATATCTATTATTACTACTACTATTGTTTATAAACACTCCTATTATAAAATTCCCAAAAGAAATTTTTATTGGTATTTTAATCTCAATTCTATTTTTAATTTTTGAATCAATTTTTTTCACTTACGTTTTTGCTTATAAAAATAGATTAGCAAGCGGAACTTTAGGCAATAACGTTTTTGCTAATGTTTTAACAGCAATATTATGTTATTACATATATTTAATAATAAGGAAAATAATATCAAAAAAACACCTTGTTTTAGTGTTAGTTATGACAATTGTAATTATACTAACAACAACGCGTAGCGCTCTTTTTTTACTTTTACTTTATTTACTTTCAGAAATAGTAATACACATTATTTATCAATTCAAACAAAAATCTAAACGTAAAGGAATTTTATTTGCTTGTCTATTTTCAATATTTTTAATTACTGCTATTTTTAGCTTATCTCAAAATGAAAGATTGTCCTTTAATAATTTTAAAATAGAAAAATTTGATTTTACAAAACAAAACCTAAGGGATATTATAGTGCTTAAAGAAAACAAATTTAACGCATCACTTATTTTAAGGTTAAACCACTTTCAAACATCACTAAATATGATAAAGGATAAACCAATTTTCGGTATAGGTCCTGGTAGATGGAATAGGTATAAAGCAGATTATGGGTCAAAAGACACCCATGTTTTGGATTCGCATAATACTTTTTTAGCTTTAGCTTCTCAATATGGCTTAATTACTGCAGGGTTGTTTATTTTTAATATCTACTTATTTCCTTTTATTTTATATAGAAAAAAACAATTAAAGAAAAGTCAAAACAGCTTAAATTATTTGTTTATAATAAGTATAATAATGATGTTTACGGGAATAACTAATGCAGGGGTTTTTAAACATCAAATATTTGGTTTTTTAATATTGATTTTGATGTATTTTATTTTTACAAAAAAGGAATGTAATAGCAAAAATAATATTAGAACTCTTAATGGCTGACTGTAATAATAAAAGAAATAATTTTTTACTCTATCTAAATTTATTTTTTTGAATATGCTTATTCAGAACAGAAGTTAATTCACTATTTTTGGTGTCAGCATAGGTTTTTTCATTAGAAAAATAAATTTTTGCTTGTATTAAAACTCATATAGATTAAATGAAAATAGCAATATTAGGAACAAGAGGTATTCCAAATAGTCATGGTGGGTTTGAACAATTTGCAGAATATTTTTCGGTTTTTTTAGCTAATAAAAACCATGATGTTTATGTTTATAGTTCACATGACCATCCTTATCAAGAAAGTAAATTTAAAGGGGTTACTGTTATTCATTGTTATGACCCAGAATATAAAATAGGCACGGTTGGTCAGTTTATTTACGACCTTAATTGTATTTTGGATTCCAGAAAAAGAAATTTTGAGGTTATTTTACAACTAGGTTACACCTCGAGTTCAATATGGCATTGGTTGCTTCCCAAAAAACCTTGTATAATCACCAATATGGACGGCTTGGAATGGAAACGTTCAAAATACGCTCCTTTAGTAAGAAGGTTTTTAAAATATGCTGAAAAATTAGCAATAAAATCGAGCAATTTCTTAATATCAGATTCCATAGGAATACAAGAATATATTTTACAAAAGTATAATAAGACCTCTCAATATATTGCCTATGGAGCTACAGAATTTTTGCATCCAGATAAATTAATCTTATCTAAGTATCAAGTAATAAAACATGAATATTGTATTATAATAGCACGACTTGAACCAGAAAATAATATAGAAACTATTATAAAAGGATATCATGCATCTGGAACATCTTATGATTTATTAATTTTTGGATCATTAAATGATTACGGTAAAAAGTTACAAATTAAATATTCTAAGGACAAAAGAATAAGATTTGTAGGAGCTAACTATAATCAGGATAATTTAAATAATTTAAGGTACTTTTCAAGGTATTATTTTCACGGGCACTCTGTAGGTGGCACGAACCCTTCATTACTAGAAGCAATGTCCTCTAGTGCTTTGCTTATTGCAAATAATAATATTTTCAATAAAAGTGTTTTACAAAATCAAGCTAAGTATTTCGATACTTCTGAGGATATAGAAGCCATTCTTAATAAAGACACATACTTTTCTTTTAAAGACTCTTTTGCGGAAGCGAATATCGAAGAAATCAACAAATTATATAATTGGAATAAAATTAATACTTCCTATGAAAACTATATGCTTTCTTGTATAAAGAATGCATAAACAATTATTTTAGCCTTAAAGCTATTCTAGTTTGAACAATAACATAAGGCTCAAAAGCTTATATTTTAACAATTAAAGAAAAAAACAGGTATAAATGAGAATACTATTAACGGCCATATATCCCTATGTATTTATTTTATTATATCTCATTATTCCTTTTGATGAGTATGTAAGAGCATTACCAAATATTTTAATGGCAATACTAGTTATAGCCTTCCCATTTTTAATTACAAAAAATGATTTCAAAAAACTTTTAAAAAAACCCACACTCTTATTGGTGTCGTTTATAGTTTTTCTGCTTGCTAACTCACTATTCCAGGGTAGGTTTGAACAAGATTTTGGATACATTAAAACCATGATAATCCCAATTGGGATTGTAATATTATATCTGCCCATTGCAGATTTTAAAAAATTAAAAAAAGCAATAATATTTTCTTCATTTATTGCAATGGTTTATACATTTATTCAGTTTTTAATTTTAATCAATCAAAATTCTGAGGTAACCATTGCTTTCTTTCAAGAAACAGTAGACGCACTTTTAATAGATAGAATTTATGTAGGTCTATTATGTGTGTTAAGTATATTGATTTCTTATCGATCATTAACAAAAGAGTACCACCCAGATAACAAATATTATTTCGTTAGTATCATCGTAAATATTTTATACTTATTGTTGGTTATGTCTATAACTGCTTTAGTTATTTTATTTGTATTAATTGTTTTAAGGCAATTTTACGGCAAGGATAAAAAACTTAGACTTTTAATTACAAGCGTTGTCCTTATCGCAATATTTATTACAGGTCACTTAAAATATCAATCTGCTTTTGAGGATCTGCTTCAGGAGAGTAGAGATGTTTTTAAAGTTACTTATACCGAGTCAACCCTCCCATTAGGTTATAGAGCAGTAATTTGGGATTGTGTTTCAAAAATTTCGGATGAAGGCTCTATAGGGCTTTTTGGTATTGGTTTTAAAGAAACCAAAAATAGATTATTGTCTTGTTATAACAGCGAAATAGAAGATAATGCAACCAAACAAAATTTTATAAATAAAAGATTCAATACCCACAATCAATATATTGATTTTTATATTAGTGCTGGCCCAATAAGTTTGTTGCTTTTTATAGGAATCCTTTTGTTTTTATTTATTAAAAACCAAAAAAAATATTTCCCAACAGCTTTGCTTATAACCTTCGTTTTATTTGGCTTGGCGGAAAATTATTTTCATAGGCAAGTAGGAGCATATTATGTTGGGTTTATTTTGGTGATTCTCTTAATAAATAATACCGCTTTAACAAGCTCAGAATTAAAAGAATCTAATACCGATAACAGCTAATAAAAGAAGAGTATATTGTATTTTGCAAAATAATTTTAAGATTTTAAAAGAATATTAGTTAATGAAAATATCAGTAATAGGAACAGGATATGTGGGTTTGGTAACAGGAACTTGTCTAGCCGAAACAGGGAATGAAGTTATTTGTGTTGATATAGATAAAGATAAAGTAGATAAAATGCGAAACGGTGCGGTTCCTATATATGAACCTCATTTAGATGTGCTATTTGAAAGAAATATCAAAGCCAATCGTTTACAGTTTACAACATCATTAGATGAAGGATTGGAACATGGTGAAATTATTTTTTTAGCCTTACCTACTCCTGAAGATGAAGACGGTTCTGCCGATTTATCATATGTACTTAATGTGTCTAAATTAATTGGAGAAAAAATAAAAGAGTATAAAGTTATTGTAGATAAAAGCACAGTTCCAGTGGGTACTGCCGAAAAAGTAAAAGAAACTATTTCAGAAAATGCTCAATGTAATTTCGACGTAGTTTCAAATCCTGAGTTTTTAAGAGAAGGATACGCAGTAGACGATTTCTTAAAGCCAGAAAGGATTGTAATAGGTTCTAGTAGTGAAAGAGCTACAAAGTTAATGCAAAAGCTATACAATCCATTTGTACGCTCTGGAAATCCTATAATTATTATGGACGAAAAATCTGCAGAGTTAACTAAATATGCAGCAAATTCATTTTTAGCTACCAAGATAACTTTTATGAATGAAATCGCTAATTATTGCGAAAAAGTTGGAGCAGATGTGGATAAGGTAAGAGCTGGAATGGGGACTGATTCAAGAATAGGCAAACGATTTTTATTTCCAGGTATAGGTTATGGAGGTTCTTGCTTTCCAAAGGACGTAAAAGCATTGAAAAAGGCTGGATTGGATAAAGATTACGACTTTAAAATATTAAATTCCGTAATAGAGGTTAATGAGAAACAAAAAACAATATTAATCCCAAAAATTGAAAACCAATTCAATCATGATTTAACTAATAAAAAATTAGCAATTTGGGGATTGGCTTTTAAACCAGAAACCGATGATGTAAGAGAAGCTCCTGCTATTTATTTAATGAATGAATTGCTGTCTAGAGGCGCAAAACTATCGGTTTATGATCCTGAGGCAATGCAAAACATTAAAAAGCAATTTGGGGACAAATTAACCTATTGTGAATCTATGTATGATGCCTTAACCGATGCCGATGCATTAGTGATTTGTACAGAATGGAGTATTTTTAGAACTCCAGATTTTAATAAAGTAAAACAATTATTAAAACAGAGTATTATTTTTGATGGAAGAAATTTATACGATGTAGAAGAAATAAAAAAAGAAGGATTTATATACACTTCAATAGGCAGATAATTTAAAATTATGAATAAAAGAGTTTTAATAACGGGTGCAGCAGGATTTTTAGGATCTCATTTATGCGATAAATTTATTAACGAAGGAGATTTTGTAATTGCAATGGATAACTTAATTACCGGCGATTTAAAAAATATAGCGCACCTATTTAAGCATCCAAATTTTGAGTTTTATCATCATGATGTTTCTAAATTTGTTCATGTTGCTGGTGATTTAGATTATATCCTTCATTTTGCATCTCCTGCAAGTCCAATCGATTATTTAAAAATCCCGATTCAAACTCTAAAAGTTGGCTCTTTAGGAACACATAACTTATTAGGCTTGGCAAAAGAGAAAAAAGCTAGAATTTTAATAGCTTCTACTTCTGAAATTTATGGAGACCCATTAGTACACCCTCAAACAGAAGAATATTACGGAAATGTGAATACTATCGGACCAAGAGGAGTGTATGATGAAGCGAAACGTTTCCAAGAATCAATTACCATGGCTTATCATCGTTTTCATGGGATTGAAACTCGAATCGCCAGAATCTTTAACACCTATGGTCCAAGAATGAGACTTAATGATGGTAGAGTGATTCCTGCATTTATGGGACAAGCTTTAAGAGGTGAAGATTTAACAGTTTTTGGAGATGGTTCTCAAACAAGATCGTTTTGTTATGTTGAAGATGAAATTGAAGGGTTTTATAAATTATTAATGAGTGATTATGCTTACCCAATCAATATAGGTAACCCAAATGAAATAACAATTTTAGAATTTGCCGAAGAAATAATTAAGCTAACAGGAACTAAGCAAAAAATAATATTTAAACCTTTACCAACAGACGACCCTCTTCAAAGGCAACCTGATATAACTAAAGCTAGAAAGATATTAAATTGGGAGCCTAAAATATCGAGAAGTGAAGGTATGAAAAGAACGTTTGATTACTTTAAAAGCTTATCGCCAGAGGAATTATTAAAAAACGAACACAAAGATTTTTCAAGTCACAATAGAAAATAATAAATGATTTTTAAAAGAGGTAGATATTCTGGGTTTTTAAGACCAATTTCTTATATAATTGATTTAATTATTATAGGATATTTTGCTTTTGGAATCATTTCAGGAAAATCTGATATTTTAAACTTTATAATTTATATATCTATTTCTTGGATCATTTCCTCTTTATTATCTGGATTTTATGAGGTGTACAGATATACAAGTGTTACCAGAATTTTTACTTTAATAGCAAAACAATCTGTTTTATTATTATTATTAGTATTTGCTTTTTTTGGTTTTTTTAATGAAATAACCAATGGCCCTAAGGAGGTAGTAAAATATGTTTTAATGGT
>Ga0209302_10002369_pt1 | contig 10998 bp, 15 predicted proteins | sample ArcOceMetagenome_2_FD_187445 | JGI IMG/M metagenome (GOLD analysis project Ga0209302, IMG submission 187445) | Marine eukaryotic phytoplankton communities from Arctic Ocean - Arctic Ocean ARC135M Metagenome (SPAdes) (version 2) | ecosystem: Environmental > Aquatic > Marine > Oceanic | place... | reverse complement strand
CAGGCCGCCAAGGGCACCGCCGATCCGCTCTGGTGCCGCAAAACGCTGGAGGTGCAGCGCGAGACCCTCGTCAATCAGCATCCGCACTCGCTCAGATGTATCAACAAGATTTGGTTCTCGTTTTCGACGGGCTGCTGAATGCAAACTTGAAAGTCCATCGCGGCGCCCAGTGCATTCTCCTCTGAGCGCCTGTCCTTCTTCGTTCTTGAGTGAGCTTTGTAAAGCCCCGTATTATTACGTTCAATCTAAAGTACCGTACGACTCCACTCACGACTCAGTCTGTGTGCCTCTGCCAGAGCCACAGTGCGTGTGCCTGCGGCGCGCGGGACCCAGGCTGGACCGCGACACACAGCTCGATCCTCGACGTCGAGAGAGACAGCGACAGTATCAGAAGTGTTTCTTTTAGTCATCAAACCTTGCATCCTTACCTTGCTTTTGGTAGCCATCTCCTGCTCTACATTTCTCCAGCGCCCGGCAGGCGCAGAAAGTGCTTGCGCCGGTGCGCGAGCAGCTGGGCGCTCACCTTGAGCCGCGCGCTCTCGACCTCGTCGGGCGGCATCACGGTGCTCACGCCCTGCCCCGAGCGCTGCCCGTGCACCCAGCCGCCCTCGTACACGTCGCCGTGCAGCGAGACGAAGCGGCCGTGGCCGTGCCGCTGGTCGGCCGCCCACTCGCCCTCGTACGAGTCACCGTTGGCACGCGCCTCCCGGCCGTAGCCATCGCGCGCGTCGTCTGCCCAGTCGCCCTCGTACCTGATGAGGGTATGGTGAGGGGCTCGCGGTTGTGCGCGGTCACGCGCTGACGGGCTGCACCCACACCCGCATCCACGCCCCCGCCCCCGCCCCCGCCCCTGCCCACGCCTCTCCAAACCCCAACGCCCCGCCCACGCCTCATCCTAACCCCAACGCACTTGTAGCCCGAGGTCTCTTGGTAGACACCCCAGCCACTGCGGCGCAGCTGGTCGAGCTCGCCTGCACAAAATTGGGAGAGTCAGGCGCATGGTGGGAAGAGGCTGTGTGAGGGCGCAGTCTGCACACGCGAGTTTGTGACCGAGTTCTCGCGCGGGCTCGGGGCGGGCTCGGGCTCGGGCTCGGCGGGCTCAGGCTGGGCTCGGGCGGGCTCGGGCGGGCTCGGGCTCGGGCGGGCTCAGGAGCTGGAATGGGGGTAGGGTGAGGCGTGTGGGGTCGATAGGCCCAGGGACAGAGCGCCGCCCGTCGAGCTCACCGTCGTACGAGCCGCCGTCCACGTAGATGATGACGCCGCGGCTCGCGAACTCTCCGGCCTCGAAGTCGCCGCTGAACATCGTGCCACTCGGCAGGATGTACACGCCGCGCCTGCCAATCGTGGGTGGGGGCGGTGGGGGGGCGCATGGGGGTAGGAGCGGCCTTCCGCGGAGACCTTGCTGCTGGGGCGGCGGCCTCGGAAAGGCCGCCGCGGCAGAGCCTCGGGGGCCTAGCCAGCCCAGGCCGGGAGGGGGCGCCCTTTCAACGCCAGCCGCCGCACCCCTGTCGTAGGTCGGCGTGCCACCGCCCCTTGTACGTCCCGCCGTCGGGGTAGCGGCAGGTGCCCTGCCCGGCGCGCTGGCCGTCAGCGAACTCGCCCGTGTACTCCTCCCCACTCGGGTAGGTGCCCCGCGCCTCGCCGTGCAGCCGGCCGCGGCGGAAGCCACCTGCTCAGGTTAGGGTCAGGGTTCAGATCAGGGTTCGGATTAGGGTTAGGGTTAGGGAGCGGACGCCACCCTTGAGCGTCGCGCCCACCGCCGTGGTGAGTAGGCCGTCGCCCTCAGGCAGGTAGTGCAGCGGGCCCGACGCGCCCACGCCGACCTCGCGCCCGCCCCCTCCTCCTCCGCCGCCACCTCCGCCTGCCGGCTCGGGCTCGGGCTCGGGCTCGGGCTCGGGGTAGGCCTCGAAGCCGCCGAGGTAGACGTCCCCATTAGGCCACGCGAACTCGCACCTGGTCAGGGTCAGGGTTAGGGTTAGGGTCAGGGTCAGGGTCAGGGTCAGGGTCAGGGTCAGGGTCAGGGTCAGGGTCAGGGTTAGGGCTAGGGTTAGCGCACGTCTCCACGCCGACGGCGGCACGCAGCATGAGTTCGGGCTGCGTGGCGTGCGGCGCGCACGGCTCGAGCTCTCCGCGCCACTCACAGCCCGAGCCGTACACGATGCGGCCGGCCCCGTGCACCTGGCCATACTGCCACGTGGCAACCACCACCACGCCCGAACGCAGCTGAAGCTTGCCTGTGCCGTGGCGCACGCCCTCAGCATGCTCGCCGTCGAATGAGGCGCCGCCGGCGTAGCAGTAGACGCCGTGGCCGTGCGGCAGGCCATGCGCCCAGTGGCCGCCGTACCTAGGGTTAGGGTCAGGGCCATGGTCAGGGTTGAGGTTAGGGTCAGGGTTAAGGTTAGGTTTAGGGTTAAGGTCAGGGGTAGGGTTAGGGTTAGAATGGTGGCTGCCGCACATGTCGGCCCCCTCGGCGGTGGGCGGGTAGTAGTGGTTGCCTACGCCGTGCGGCACGTCGTTCGTCCATTGGCCTTCGTACGAGCTACCGTCGGCGTGGAGCGCGAGCCCCTGCCCGGAGCGCCACCCCGCCTCGAAGCCCCCCTCGTAGCTGCCGCCGGCCGCGAGCCGCAGCGTGCCGCGCCCGTGCCGCTGGTTCTCACCCCAGTCGCCCTCGTACTCGTCGCCGCCCGGCAGGCGCGAGACGCCACGCCCCGCGCGCACGCCGCGTGCAAACCCGCCGTCGTACCGCTCGCCGTCGACGCCGACGTAGCCGCCGCGGCCGTGTGGCCGCAGCGCGTCGTCGAGCTCGCCTAGTTAGGGTTAGGGTTACGGTCAGGGAAAGGGAGAGGCTTAGGGCCAGGTTTAGGGTTCGGGTGAGCGCGTCGTCAAGCTCACCGTCGTACTCGGCGCCGTCAGCCCACCGATAGACCCCCTCCGCCAGCTGGTCGTCGGCCCACTCGCCCTCGGCCTCCTCATGGCGCGCGCCCGCCCCCACGAGGCGCAGCGTGCCCAGCCCGCTGCGCGCGCCGCCTGCCACGCCGCCAACGTACCGCCGCCCCGCGGCGGGCTCGAGCAGCGTACCCCGCCCGAGCGGCCGCCCGTGCGCCCATTGGCCCTCGTAGGAGCTGCCGTCGCGCCGCTCGCTCCGCCCCTCGCCGTGCCGCTGGCCATAAGCCCACGCGCCGCGGTACAGCTGCTCCTCCGCGGCCGGCGCCAGCAGCGGGTGCTCCTCCGCGGCCCGCAGCTCCCCCTCGCCGTGGTGGAGCCCCTCCTGCCACTGGCCCACGTAGATGCTGCCGTCGGCGGCCCAGCGCGTGCCGTGGCCTGGTTAGGGTTAGGGTTAGGGTTAGAGTCAGAGCTCGGGTTCGGGCTCGGGTTCGGGCTCGGGCTCGAGCTCGGGCTCGGGTTGGGGTTAGCGAACCGGTAGCGCGCGAGTCGGCGAAGTCGCCCAAGTGCAGTGAGCCGTCGGCAAACTGCGCCATGCACAGCCCGCGCACGCGCCCCGCCTTGAAGACGCCAAGCACCCGCTCCAACTGGCCCGCAGGCTCCGCCGCCGCCGCCGCCCCCCCCGCAGCCCCCGACGCCGAAACCTCCGCGGCGAAGAGTGCCGCCGCGCTCGAATCGCCCTCCTCTTCGCCCTCCGCGCCCCCCCCTGTGGGGGTGGTGGCGCCGGCGCGGGTGGGGGCGGCGCCGGCGCGGCGGCGCTGCCACAGGCCGGGTCCGGTGCGCATGCCGTCTCGGAAGTAGCCGTCATGGCTCTCGCCCCTCCGCAGCCGCAGCTTGCCATAACCGTAGGCCGCCTCCCTTTCCTCCGCCTGGTGCAGCCCCCGCTCCACCAGGCGTAGCCACCGCTTGCCAAGCTCGTCGAGCGCGCCGCGCACCGCGGGCTCCGCGGCGGGAAGCGGCGGCGGTGCATCGCCTCCAGTCGCTGCCTTGCCCCTGCCGTCGAGCAACAGTGCCTCCCAACTCGTGAGCAGCGCCTGGTCAGGGTCAGGGCTAGGGTTAGGGTCAGGAGTAGGAGTAGGAGTAGGAGTAGGCCTAGGAGAAGGGTTAGGAGTCAGGGTGGTTGCCCCCAGCTAGCGAGCAGCGCCTGCAGCGGCGGCAGCTCGACCCGCTGCGTGCCGCCGCGCCGCCCCGCGTCAAAGCCGCCCTCGTACCACGCGCCGTCCGCCTCCACGGCGCGGCCATGCCCGTCCAGCCGGTCCTGCTTCCACTGCCCCTCGCGCACCGCGCCGTTGGGCGCCGACCAGCGTCCACCGCCATGCTTGAGGTCGTCGGCCCACTCACCTGGTTGAGGGTAGGGTCAGGGTTAGGGTCAGGGCTTAGGGGTAGGGCTAGGGCTAGGGTTAGGGCTAGGGTTGGGGCTGGGGTTAGGGGTAGGGGTAGCTTACCCTCGTAGCTCTCGCCGCCCACGCAGCGCAGGGCGCCCTCGCCGTGGCGCAGCCCGCGGGAGAAGTCCCCCTCGTACACGTCGCCACTCTCGTACCGGCGCGTGCCGCTGCCAGCGAACTCGCCGCGGTGCCACCCGCCGTCGTAGTACGCATCGGCTTGCTGCAGCCGGCCGTGGCCCTCGCACAGCCCCGCCGCCCACTGGCCGCGGTAGACGCCGCCGTCGCAGTACACGCACTCGCCCTCGCCGTCGCGCAGCCCGTTGCAGAACTCGCCCTCATACGCCTCGCCGCGCCCTCCGAGCATCCGCCCCGCCCCGTGCAGCTGGCCCCGCTCCCAGCTGCCAATGAGCACGTCGCCGCTCTCACCTGGTTGGGGTTAGGGTTGGGCTTGGGGTTAGGGTTGGGGTTGGGGTTAGGGTTAGGGTTAGGGTTAGGGTTGAAGTTAGGGTTGAAGTTAGGGTTAGGGTTAGGGTTAGGGTTAGGGTTAGGGTTAGGGTTAGGGTTAGGGTTAGGGTTAGGGTTAGGGTTAGGGTTAGGGTTAGGGTTAGGATTGGAGTTAGCCGCTCTCGCCGTGCCGCTGCGTGCCCTCGCCCCAGCGCTGGTCGTCCCGCCACTGGCCCTCGTACTCATCGGCGTTGGCGCTGTGCAGGCTGCCGCGGCCGTCCCGCCGCCCCGCTTCCCACGCGCCCACGTAGACGTCGCCGTTTGCGTAGTGGCACGTGGCGTCGCCGTGCAGCGCGCCTGGTTATAGGGTTAGGGTTAGGGTTAGGGTTGGGGTTAGGGTTAGGGTTAGGGTTAGGGTTAGGGTTAGGGTTAGGGACAGGGTTGGGGTTAGGGTTAGGCGTCGCCGTGCAGCGCGCCATCGCGCAGTAGTAAGTAGTAAGTAGTAAGTAGTAAGTAGTAAGTAGTAGGTAGTAAGTAGTAGGTGAGCGTGCGGCGCGCCATCGCGCCACTGGCCGAGGCAGCGGCCGCCGTCGCGCAGTGACGCCTCGCCGTGGCCCTCACGCACGAAGGCCGCGCCGCCGCCCTCGCGCGTGCGCTGCTCGAGCGCGCCCTCGTACCGCTCGCCCGCGACGCCGCGCAGCACGCCACGCCCCTAGGTAGGGTTAGGGTTAGGGGTAGGGCTAGGGTGAGGATGAGGGTGAGGGGTAGGGGTAAGGGGTAGGGGCAGGGGTAGGGGTTAGGGTAGGGCTAGGGCTAGGGTGAGCTACCTGCAGCCGCGGCCCCGCGAGCGCCCCCTCGAAATGCCCCTCCACCACCTCGCCCGCACGCGTCGCGAGGCGGCCGGCGCCGCGCACGCCGCCGCGGTCGAACAGGCCCTCGAAGACGTCGCCGCTCGCTGCGAAGCGCATCACGCCTGCGCCGTGCACCACGCCGCTCGCCCACTCACCCGTGTACTCATCGCCACTGGCCGCGTACCGCCGCGTCCCCTGCTCAGGGCCAGGGTTGTGGTCAGGGTCACAGGGTCACAGGGTCATGGTCAGGGATCAGGGATCAGGGCTGGGGTTAGGGCTAGGGTCAGTGGTCAGGGTGGGCTATTCACCTGCCCGTGGGCGAGGTCGTGCCGCCAGCCGCCGCGGTGGACGTCGCCGTTGGCGCACATGCAGACGCCCTCGCCCTCGCGCTGCAGAGTCTGCAGCCCGGCTCGCTGCACGCCCTGCGCCCCGTGCGCCGCACCCTGCCGCCCGCCCGGCGGCGAGGCGGCGGGCGAGGCGGTAAGCGAGGCGGCGGGCGAGGCGGCGGGCGCGGCGGCGGGCGCGCATGCGCATGCGCCCTCGTAGAGGTCGCCGTTGGCATGGTGGCGTGTGCAGCTGCCGGAGGGGCGGCCGCGCGCCCACGCGCCAGAGTGGACGACGTCGCCCGGCGCGTCGACGCTCACGCCGTGGCCGTGCGGCCGCCCCGCGCGCCAGCCGCCGCGGTGCTCGCGCCCGTCGGCGCCGCGCAGCAGCCCCTCGCCCTCGAACGCGCCGCGGCGCAGCCCGCCCACGTAGCGCACGCCCACGCCGTCGTGCTCGTCGGTTGTCAGCGTGCCGACGCCATCGGGCTCGCCGTGCTTCCAGCTGCCGGCGAAGGTGGCGGCGGTGCCATCGGCGAGTGCCGTGCTGCCGCGCCCCTCGCCGTGCGGCTCGAGCTCGCCGCGGCAGCCCGCCACCTGGTCAGGGCCAGGCTCAGGTTAGGGTGGGGGTTAGGGCTAGGGTTTGGGTTAGGGTTGGGCTGAGGGTTTGGCTCAGGGTTAGGGCTAGGGTTAGGGGTGGGGTTAGGGCTAGGGTCAGGGGTTGGGTAGGGCAGCCCGCCACCTCGGCCAGCTCGCCCACGTAGAGCCCGCTGCCGCTGGTGGCGGCGCGCAGTGTCGCCGCGCCGCGCAGCACGCCGGCCTCCCACTCCCCCTCGACCAGCGCGCCGCTCGGCATCGTGAACACGCCGCGCCCTTGCATCTGGTCGTCGCGCCAGCCGCCGTCAAAGCGGCCGCCGCCCACCAGCCGCCAGCTGCCCTGGCCGTGCCGCTGGTCAGCGAGCCACGTGCCTGGTTAGGTGATACGGTTAGGGTTAGGGTTAGGGTTAGGGTTTAGGTTAGGGTTAGGGTTAGGGTTACGAGCCACGTGCCCGAGTAGACGTCGCCCGACGCGTAGGTGCACTCGCCCTCGCCCTCGCGCAGCCCGCGGCATACCGCGCCCTCGTACCGCCCGCCGCCCGGCAGCAGCACCTGGTTAGGGTTGAGGTTAGGGTTGCGGTTAGGGTTGAGGTTAGGGTAAGGGCTAGGGTTAGAGTCAGGGTCAGGGTCAGGGTCGGGGCTAGGCCGCCGGCCGGCAGCAGCACCGTGCAAGCGTCGCCGCTCGCCACGCCCTCTGCAAAGTCGCCCTCGGTCTCGCGTCCGCCCGGCGCGCACAGTACGCCGCGGCCGTGGTAGCGTCCCGCCTCGAACTGCCCATCATAGGTCTCGCCACTGCGCAGCGCCAGCCGCCCCGCACCGGCCATCGCACCGCGCACCCAGCCGCCGTCGTACTCCACCACCGCCGTGCCGTCCTCGATACCTACCGCGCCCGCCACCTCGCTCGTGAACACGCCCGTCTCCGCGTCAAGTGTCCCACCACCGCCCGCCGCGACCGCCGCCGGAGCGAGGAGCACACCTCTTCCGTGCCGCTCCCCCTCCTCGAACCCACCCTCGTAGGTGCCGCCGTCAGCCATGGTTAGCTTGCCTCGGCCGTGCCACTTGCCCGCCCGCCAGCCACCGGCGTAGCTCGCGCCGTCGGTGTATGCGCACTCGCCGTAGCCGTCATACTGCCCGTCCACCACGCCGCCGCGGTAGCAGTGCGCTCCCTCGCGCTCCACCTCCGCCTCGCCCTGTGGCAAGCACGTGGGTGAGTGAGTATGTCAGTACGCAAGCAAGTGAGCGAGCAAGTACAGTAGCAAGCAAGTTACCGACTAAGCAAGTCACTTCCTCTTTGGTCGTGCTCATTCACTTCCTTACCTGCAGCACGCCGCGCACGAAGACACCTCGCCACACGCCGCCCAGCGCGTCGCCACGCCGCCCCTGGCCGTGCAACAGTCCACCCTCAAAGGCGCCCTCTTCCTCCACGCGCTCCGCGCTGCGCCGCCGCCCCTGGTTAGTGGGTAAGCTGTGAGTAGGTGTGCAGCAAATAGCAGGCAGTAGGCAGCTCTTCGACTACTACTACTACTACACGGCAGGTATAAGTGGGAAGTGGTGCGCACGCACCTGGCCATGTGGCTCGCCCGCGAGCCACTCGCCGTCGAACTCCTCGCCGCGCCTCGAGCTCAGCCGGCCGTGGCCCTCGTGCCGATCGGCAACCCACTGGCCCTCGTACACGCTCGCGCCGCCGGCGTACTTGCACTCCCCCGCCCCCTGCCGCGTGAGCCCCAGGAGCTCGCCCGTGTAGACGTCGCCGTTGGCGTACCTGCGTGCATGGTCGAGGGCGCGGAGTCTGGCGCGGAGTCGGGGCCAAGGCAGCCGCTCACGTGGGCTGCAGGGGCGCTGGAAGACGACGGCAGTGGTGCCGGTGCAGAGGCAGCGCATGGGGCGTCGGCGCAGGAGGCAGCCTAGGGGTGGCCCGGAGGAGGCAGCAGCCCGGAGGGCAGCACTGGTGCCTGCGCAGGCGGTAGCAGGGGCAGCAGGGGCCGCCGTCTGTACCTGTGCTCGTGTACCGCACCGCCCCCCTCCCACGCAGCTCGCCGTGCACGAAGCGCCCCTCGTACGCGTCGCCCGTCGCGGTGCGATGCTTAGAGGGCGTGCCAGCCGAGTGCCACACGCCTAGTTAGGGTAGGGTAGGGTTAGGGTTGCAGCTTGGGTTCGGGTTCGGGTTCGGGTTCGGGTTAGTGTTAGTGCCAGGCTTAGGGTCAGGGTCAGGGTCAGGGTCAGGGTCAGGGTCAGGGTTAGGGGAGTGCCACGCGCCGTGCAGCCAGCCACCCTCATACTCGGAGCCGTCGGCATACGTGCACTTGCCCGTGCCATGCCGCTCCTTATCGACCATCGCGCCGCGGTAGACGTCGCCGCTCGCGTAGGCGTACGCGCCCTCGCCCGTCGGCCTGCCGCACTCCCAGTCGCCCGAGTAGCCGTCGCCCGAGGCGTAGCGCATCGAGCCGAAGCCGTGCGGCTCGCCTGGTTAGGGTTTGGGTTGGGGTCAGGGCTAGGGTTAGGGTCCAGGTTCAGGTTCGGGTTCGGCTCAGGGTTGAAGCCGTGCGGCGCGCCGCCCTCCCAGTCGCCATCGTACGTGTCGCCCGTAGGGTACACCCTCCGGCCGCGGCCGTGCGCCTCGAGCACGATCGGCGGCCGCACGGCGCGCGATTCCGCGTCGAAGCGAGTCGAGGCGCCGAGCGCGCCGCCGCCGCCGCTGCCGCCGCCGCCGCCGCCGCCGCCGCCATCGCCATCGCCATCGCCGCCGCTGCGCTCGCGGAGCTCGCCCTCGAAGTCTCCGCCGTCGGCGTAGGCGAGGCGCATGCGGCGTGCGCGGTGGCCCTCGCGCCACACGCCCGAGAGCACGGCGCCGCTCGGCAGGCGCAGCTTCCCTTGGCCATTGGGCAGATCCTGCCGCCACTCGCCCTCGTACGCGCCCTCGCTCTTGCGTGTGAGCGTGCCTAGCTAGGGTTAGGGTTAGGGTCAGGGTTAGGGTTGGGGTTAGGGTTAGGGTTAGGGTTAGGGTTAGGGTTAGGGTTAGGGTTAGGGTTAGGGTTAGGGTTAGGGTTAGGGTTAGGGTTAGGGTTAGGGTTAGGTTAGGGGTTAGGGGTTAGGGTTAGGGCTAGTTGCGCGTGAGCGTGCCGTTGCCATGCCGCTGGTCGCGCTGCCAGCCGCCACGGTAGGCGTCGCCGTGTGCGCTCACGTGTGTGCCGACACCATGCCGCTTCCCCAGCAGCCACTCGCCCTCGTAGAAGGCGCCATCAGGGTACGTGCACTCGCCCTGCCCACTGCCAGAGCTCTGTGCCACCGCGTCGCCGCCCGCGTCGCCTCCCACGTCGCCGCCCGCGTTGCCTGCCGCGTCGCCGTTCGCCTCGCCGCCGCCGACCGCCGCCGCCGACGCGTTGCGCACGAGCCCCAGGCCCTCAACGTACAACGGCCTCGATGCGTCGCGCACCGCGCCGCCCGCCTCGGCCGCGCGCAGCCCACCCGGCTTATCGTCGCGCCACTCACCCTGGTACACGCGGCCGTCCGCAGCCTGGTGAGGTTCGGGTTCGGGTTCGGGTTCGGGATTGGGTTCGGGTTCGGGGACACAAAACATGCATGGGTGCGCACATGCACATGCACATGCATACAATCATGCCGGCAGAGGTGATAACTAGGCAACATGCCTGCAGTCGCCCCTCGCCGTGCCGACGCCCGAGCGACCATTCGCCCTCGTACGCGTCGCCGTTGGCATAGCGCATCGCACCCTTGCCGTGGCGCGCGTCATTGTCCCATGCGCCCGCGTATAGCCCACCATCACCGAAGCTCATCTGGTTAGGGTTAGGGTTAGGGCTAGGGCTAGGGCCAGGGCTAGGGCTAGGGTAAGGCTTGGGGTTAGGGTTAGGGTTAGGGTTAGGGTTCTTGCTCGTGTGGTTGGCGTTGAAGACGTACCGTGCCAGCCTCGCCGTGCATCCTATCGCGCCGCCAGCCGCCCTCGTACACGTCGCCGTGCGCCCACCTCATCCTGCCCGCCCCCTCGCGCTTGCCGCCCAGCCAGCTGCCCACGTACTCGTCACCCGCCGCGGTGCGGCCCCGCCCCTCACCGTGCCGCCGGTCGGCCTGCCACTCACCCTCATACTCCTCACCTGGTCAGGGTTAGGCTCAGGCTTAAGGTCAGGAGTAGGCTGAAGGTTAGGGTTCGGAGGGCTAGGCTCAGGGTTGGGGGCTAGGGCTAGGGCTAGGGCTAACCCTAAGTACTCCTCACCGGTGGGCAGCGAGAGACGGCCGTGGCCATGCCGCCTCCCTCCCGCATACTGCCCCACGTACACACCGCCGCCATCGGCCGCGTACGTGAGGGTCCCCTCCCCACTCGGCTCGCCGCCTGCCCACTTGCCGTGCCAGTGGTCAGCCGAGCTGGTGAGGCCCGCGCCCTGGTTAGGGGTAGGGGTAGGGGTAGGGGTAGGGATAGGGGCAGGGGTAAGGGGTAGGGGATAGGGG
>Ga0209302_10002367_pt1 | contig 11000 bp, 6 predicted proteins | sample ArcOceMetagenome_2_FD_187445 | JGI IMG/M metagenome (GOLD analysis project Ga0209302, IMG submission 187445) | Marine eukaryotic phytoplankton communities from Arctic Ocean - Arctic Ocean ARC135M Metagenome (SPAdes) (version 2) | ecosystem: Environmental > Aquatic > Marine > Oceanic | place... | reverse complement strand
ACTTCATTCTGCTCGAATGATTCTCTCGGACGTCCTCACTTGCACAGTCCCTCCCTTGCGTGCCGAGTCTTCCTTATTAAAAAACCCTATTCCTCCAAAAACGGCGGGGCAGAACTTATTTCGCGCGTGGAGCCCCACACCAGACGCGTGAGCAGCCGTGCCATCGCCGCGATTCCTTGAATGGAGGACGATGATAACCTGAACCTGGACAGTTTTGACGCAGAAGGCGTGGTTACGCTCCGCGCAGTGCCGCAGACGATGCGCCCACCTTCAAGCTACGCCCTCGTCGATCCGAACCAGCGGCTGCCGCTGCTGCAGGTCGTGCTCAAGCGCCCTCCAGGCGCTATCGTGGTGGCGGGCGACTGGCGGCGCCTCAAGGTGTGGATGTGGGGCGTGTGGCATGACCGTGCGAACGAATCGATCCAGAAAGGGGACACGGTGCGGGTCGTTGCCGGCTTGCTTGAAGCTGATCCCGATGCGCAGCCGGGTGAGTACGGCTTCCGGCTCGTGCTCCCACCGAGAGGTGCGGCGGCAGACACGTCGCTCCATATCACCGGGCCGCGGGGTCCAGACCACACGTTCGAGGCCACCATCACCGAGAAAGGCCTCTCCAGCAGCCGCACGGCCAACGCCGCCAGCCTCGCACCGGGCGCGGCGGCGGGGCCGGCAGCGGCGGGCCAGGGCAAGAAGCGCCCCAGGGACAAGAAGGCGCGGGAGTACTCGTACCTGCAGATCCGGGCGCTGCCCGAGCGGAGCAGCGCTGCGCAGCAGGACCTCTGTTTCTTCGGTGTGGTGAGCGACTACACGCTGCCCTGCGCCACCCTCGGTACCGACATGAAGTCGACGCTGCACCTGGTGGATGAGTCGTGTTCGGCGCCGGGGCAGCAGCTCGTGCTCAACTTCTTCAAGGCGCACCCCAAGCCGCCGGGCGTGGGCGCAGTCCTCCGCTTCCACCGCGTGTCTGCGGAGGGCGAGGTGGACGGCGTGCGGCATGCCAAGGCCATACACGCCCGAGGACAGACCCTCACGCACTGGGTGGTGGGTGACCTGGGCGAGGACGGCGAGGGCGGCGAGGGCGCCAAGAGCAGCGAAGCCGTCACGTGGCTGGCATCCGACTCGAGCCGAGTGGCGCAGCTGCAGGCGTGGGGGAGGGCGGCCCTCTCTGGAAGCCTCGGCGACTTCCGCGTGCCGCCCCTCAGCCTCGCCCAGGCCATGGCCGCCGCCGCAGCGAGTGGACACTCCGGCCACGCCGACAGCGTCGACCTCCTCGTGCGACTTGGGCCGTTCCTCTCACGTGCTGAGGAGGCCACCGCCGCGCCAAGGCAGCACGGCCTGGGCGGCAGTGGCGAGCAGCTGGCTCTGTGCCCGCTGCACGACGCCGCCCCCGCCCCCGCCCCCGCCGCCGCCCCCGCCGCCGCCGCCGCCGCCGCCGCCACCGCCGCCGCCGCCGCCTCCTCCACCGCCGCCACCGCCGCGCCAACAGCAGCCTCAGGGCAAGGCGCGCCCCTGTTGCAAACCGCAGCGGCGTCGCTCCTCCTCGACAGTGCGATGTCGCCGCTGCCCGCCCAGCTGCTGCTCGCACACCTGCGCGCTACCTCAGTCGCCTCGCAAATCCCGCCCGCCCCGCCGCCGCGGCCGCCCGCCCCGCCGCCGCCGCCGCACAATTGCTCCGCCCACGTCCCCGCCCACGCCTCCGCGCCCGCGCCCGCCCACGCTGCCGACTTTGGCGGCGGCTGGGTCCGACTGCGCAACGTGCGACTGCAGCCGTGCCAGCCGCACGCCTCACACGCCGGGGTCGCAGCCAGCGGTATGGCCGTCGTCTTCGGTGGCCGCTCCAGCGCCCAGCGCCTGCCCGGCTGGCACGCGGCCGTCACCCGCCTCGCCGGCCCCGCAGCAGCCCCGCCCGCCGCGCACGCCCTCAGCAGCCCAGAGGCCATCTCCTCCTTCGCCTCCTCCGTCGAGGATCCAATCTCCTCCTTCTCCTCTGCTGGCAACTCGCAAGCCAACGCCGCCTCCCCTGCCGCCGCACCCGCCGCCGCGCCCGCTGCCGCGCCCGCCGCACCCGCCCCACTCGCGCCACCCGCGCCACCTGACCGGTCTGCCGCCCCGGCCGTCCCTGTCTCCGCCAACTCGGCGCCTTCCTCATCTGCGCCCGCCCCATATGGAAGCGGCACAGCGAGCGGCGCGGCGAGCGGCGCGGCGAGCGGCGCGGCGAGCGGCGCGGCATGCGGCGCGGCGAGCGGCGCGGCGAGCGGCGCGGCATGCGAGGCCAGGGATGGCATGGCGAGCTCGCCTCCACCTCCGCCTCCGCCTCCGCCTCCGCCTCCGCCTCCGCCTCCTCCGCCTGTTGTGCGCACCCGCTGCAGCCTAAGGCGCCTCGAGCTACTCTCCGTGCGGCAGGTGCAGGACCAGCACGCCGCCGCGCCGTGTGTGATGCGCGTGCGGGCGCGGCTGGTGCGCGTGCTGCCCACGGATCCCCTCCTCTGGACGTGTGCGCAGCCTGCCGGCGGCGTGGGTGGTAGCGTGGGCGGCGGCGTGGGCGCGGCGGCGCGCTTCAGCTACCGCATGGTGCTGCAGCTCGAGGACATCGAGGCGGAGGCGGCCTGGCTAGGCGCGCTGCTGCTTGACGAGCAGGCGGAGGCATTCTTCGGCAACCTGCCCGCCACCGACCTGCACAGGGACGAACTCAGCCGGAGCAGACTCGAGGGAGCGGTGGAGAGCCTGCTCCGAGCACGCACCCCCCTCGAGCTGGGCCTCGTCTCTTACAGGCCCGACCCCAACGACAGCTGTGAGACGGGCGTCGCCTACCGAATCGTGAGCACGGCCCTGTGCGAGGGCGACGCAACCGACGCGCTGCCGTGACGTGTAAACAAGGCGTAATAAAAAGTGCGCCTAGGGTCTCTGGTGACGACTGGGTGACTGTGTCAGTCAGTCACGAGTCAGTCACTACACCACAGTCCACACTCCTACCAACGGAGCACATGGTCCACCTAGCTAACTATATACGAGAGCGCGAGTGAGTTGATATACAGTTATTAATTTATCAGTTTTAGAGAATTCAGACCGGTGCTTGAGGTCTGACTCTGAGGCAAGAACTGTGCACACTCCAAGTCCAACACTCGGCAGGACCAAGTCCTGCGTCGTACGAGGTAGGTCAAGGGCGAACAATATAAAAGACGTGTGGTCGCGCTTGCTAGCCGCGACCAAACTGGGGTAGATCTTGTAAGAGGGCCAAGGATCCCGCTCGTTAGTACGCCCCGGCGGCACGCCCACCTCGGGGAGAGGGCTTCACTGGCATTTCCACGGCACCGCCCAGGAGACGGGCGGGTACCACCGTGTAAAGTAAGACGCGCCTCGGGAATCAGCTCGGACGGCCGGGGCACGTGGCAGCCGCGGGGTCACTGCAGCTAGCCTCGATGGCGTGCTCGCGGCGCGACGGAAGGCTGGCAAAGAGCAGCTTGCGGTTGAGGTTTCCGGTGCCGGCGCAAGTGCAGCCCTCGCCGCACGGAGGGTTGAGAATGGGCAATCCAAAGAGGACGTTACTGGGAGGCGACAGATGGCTGGAGCCACATCCGGGCACGAGTGCCGGCGTGGCTGGCAGAGGGCGGTAGCCGATGCCCTGGAAGGAGTTGAAGCGTCCATGGAGGTCGTAGCGGTGCTTGATCTGGTTGAGCCGCGGCAGCTGCGGCCCCCAGTACGCCTCCTGCCAATCCTCAGGCGCCGGGCCGAACCTGAGCGGCGCGCCGTCGTGGTTGTAGCACGGGCAGCCCTCCGGAGCCTGCTGCGAGAACCAATCGTCGCGCAAACCAATGAAGAGCGCGACGGCAGAGCGCATGGCCGGGTGGATCGAGGTGGCGTCCGGCGGCACCTCAGCCGTAGCCTGTGCGCAACGTGGATTGCAGATGATGAGCGGGCGGCGTGGGAAGAGGAACACGGCGAGGTCGCGATAGGGTCGCGACACAAAGGAGGGGCGCGGGAGTCTGGCCTTTGGCTGCACATTGCGCGCCTGCCCGACGATGTAGCCGTGAGTCACTTCGAAGCGGTAGAAATACATGTCGTGCAGGAGCTGGCGCGCGCGTGAGACGTTCTGCATCACCACACGCGGCATCGTCCAGGTGAAAAGTCCCTGAGGTTTAAGTACGTGTGCATACTCACTGTTGCCGTACACGTCTTGTGCGTCGCCAAACCGAAGGCACGCCGTGTGCCGGGGGTCTCCTGCAACGATGGAGCCGTCGGAGCAGTTGTTGCCCTCTTGGCGGGCTTCGTAGTACGAGTCGTACTGCTTGGACTCCACCCTCAATCCATACTTGGAGACCACAGCGGCGTCCATCCTGTGTGCGCGCCAGCCCCGCAATTGCTCATGCCACTGGTGGAAGGTGCTGTGCGTGGGTTCAAAGCGGGCACAGTGCGGCGGCGCACGAGTCAAGCCACGCCTGCAGCCTTGCGGGAAGGTCGTCGGTGTCTCGCATCTCCTGCTCGCTGCCGTGGAAGTAGAGTAGCAGGCCAACGGTCGGGTCCCCTACCGCCCCTGCAAGGGTGGGGCCGCTCCAGTAGCCACCCCACTTGCGATGGAGGTTGAGGATGTCCACCGCGCCTCCCGGTAGCAGCTGGGTGATCCTGTGCGGCGCGTGTGCCACACGCGATTAGTCTTGCCCACGAGCGTGCGGTTCGCGATGCCAGTGCCCTGTCAAGAGTGCGCGGTGTGGCGTGCGCAGGGTGTGCCGGGGACGGCGCGGGGTGCGGCGAGGCTTGCCACGAGTCGATGACGCCGACCCAATCCTCGGCGCCGGGGAAGCACGCGCTGCGATTCGGCAAGTTGCTGGCGTTGAGTGTGCCTCCAGCTTGAACTTTCTCCCAGCACCATGAACCTAGCAAGGACGAAGATGAGAGGCCATTGTGGGAGAGCCGCATCTGCGCATGGACACAGCACGGATGAGGAGTGTGGGGGGGTCGGAGGCAAGGGCCAGTGTGTCGAACAGTCGACGATTCGAGAACACGGGGTGTGCCGCGGACCATCACAACTGGAATCGTGGGGAAGGCGCGGTAGTAGAGGGAGGTGACGACGCCAAAGGAGCCGCCGCCGCCGCCACGCAGCGCCCAGTACAGGTCGGGCTCGGAGCACGCGTCGACGATCTTGCGCTCACCGTCGGCGGTCACCACCTCGTACTGCAGGACGTTATCCAGGCCGAAGCCATTGTTGCGAGTGGTCCACGAGAGCCCGCTGCCGGCGAGCCACCCACCGCAGCAGCCGACGTTGGCGCCGCCTCCGCCGATGACCGTGTAGCCGTTGTTGACCGCCGCCTTGTACGCGTCGCCCCACGCCTCGCCGCCGCCGAGGTGTTGTGTGAGCGGGTGTGTTGTGCCGCACGAGTCCGTGAGCGGCCCAAACTCGCCGAAGCGCCGGAGGTTCTTCAGCCAGATGAGCAGACTGCCCCGCGCTGTAGAAGAGCCTGCGTAGTTGTGCCCCGAGGTCTTGATGCTGACAGCGATGTTGTGCTCGTTGGCAAAGCGCACCGCCGCCTGCACATGCTCGACGGTGAGGGCCTCGACTGAGTAGGTGGGCAGGTCTGGCGGCCTTTCCTGCTTGCACCCCTCGTAGTAGCAGGCATGGTGCTGCATGCAGATGCCCCACCCTTGCTCCGCTAGCAGCGTGCCATCACGCCCCACATGTGGTGCCGTGCACTGTTCGGTGATCAGCGATGTACTCAGACCTGTGTGAAGGGGAGACAGAGGGCGACAGGGATTCATATAGGGATAGGTGCGGCGACCGCAGCGCTCGCAGGGAGAGGATGGGCGGCGGCGGACCGTGCAGCATGCCGTCGATGGATTGGTTGAAAGCCGACCACACGTTGGGCTTCGGCCAGCACGCCGCGCCGGGCATGCAATAGGGCATCAACGTGGACGGGGGGTTCTCAGGGGCGGACATGGCGCCAACGCAGCTGAACACGCACAACGCGGCAAGCATGTTGGCAAGCAGTGTGCTCGGGGAATCCACGACGGGGAATCCCCGACGGGGAATCCACGGGGATACGGTTGCACGTGTCTCGAGGAGACGGTTGCAGGCTAGGGAGGGGAGACGACGGACACGCGAGTGACACTCACAGGTGGGTGCTTCACTGCTTCTGCACCGTCGTCCCGTCGTTCTGGCTCATCGCATTTCGCATGTGACGATGTGCCTCGACTGCTTCATATCGGACCGCAATCGGTCGGTCGCGTCGTAGACACGCTTCTAGTTAGGACCGTAGACCTTGTCTGGTGCACCCCTTGGGTTTTCCTCATCGTACTAAAATACGAAACTGTAGTACTTCGATAAAAGGCCGTACGGAGGTACGGTACAGTACGAGGAGTGTAATAGAGTGTAAATATGAAATGTGAGCGCATGCGGGCGAGTACCGTACCCTGTCGATATATCTATATAGAGTAGATGTCCTTCTTTCTATCTATCTTTTGTCTATCTTCTGTCATCTTCTGTCTATCTTCTGTCTTCTCTCTAGGAGTGTTCGGAGATGCAACTCAGCGAGCTCGCACCACTCTTCAAGCTAGAAGAGCGCGCCTGCGCCGGCGATCGGATCATCGACGATGGCGACGAGGCGGATCGCTGCTACGTGCTGCTACAAGGTCATCCTCGCCCTCACTCTCACCCTGACCCTAACTCCAACCCTAAGCGTCGTCGCTACGTGCTGCTGCAAGATAATACTCTAACCCTAACCTATCCCAAACCCCAACCCTCTATCACCCTGACCAAACCCTAATAATCTTAGCCCTAATCGCGGCTATACGTGCTGTTCCAAGCAAGGCTCGGCAAGCGTGCGGCGGGACGGCGTGATCCTAGTGACGCACCACTCGCACAACTCGGCTACTGGCGCCGCGCTGTGCCCGCTCTTCGGCGAGCAGTCTTTACTAGAGGACGCTGACATGAACCCTCACACTGCCGCAGTAGTCGCTGCTGGGCAGTGTAAGCTGCTTGTGCTCCACAGGTGTAGAGAGATCGAAAGATTGAGAGATAGTTTTAAGAGATCGATAGAGAAGCATCAAGCATGGCGGCCTCCTGTAACGTGCCCATTTGTGTAGGATCCCTGTCTAGCTGCTACTGTCTAGCTATTCCTCCAATCCTTGCATATACCTACAGGTGGGCCTTCGCTGCCTTCCTGCGCCTGGTGCCCGATGCCAAGCGGAGACTGCGCCAAATGACAGCAGGCCGGCTGCGCACGCCTAACAGCGCGTCGAAATAACCATAAAGCAGGTGCAACACGCGGCTGGATCTGGGAGGGCACACACACACGCGACGCGACTCGCGACTGACAAGGAAAAGGCCGTATTTCAATATCTAGAATAAAGAGGGACTTCAACCACCTACTTTTGCCACAAACCTGAAATTGTAAGCTCCTATAACTCCCATTCAGAAGCAGAAACATCCCAAAGCACACCCACCTCCTACTTTCTCGCGAGGTGTGATTAGTTCTTCCCACGCCGGAACCACTCGCCGTCAATTTATACATCTGTACATATGCATACATGCATATAATTCGTATGCAGTTCAGTGACACATACCGCACGGAAGAGTAGTACGGCTTTATATATAGACACACTGAGACTGTAAAGCCGTATGTGTCACTCGGTCACTCTTTGTGTCTTTGTAATGAGTATGCGTTCTCCACTATACCCCTTCATGCGTTGGGGAATCTCAGCTCTCCCCCCCCCCACCTGCACCTCTGAGTCTTGCCTGCCTGCTGACAGCTGAGCCTCGCAGGCGGCGGCGGCCCTTGGCCGCGTTGCAACCGTGCTCGCTCGACGCGGGCTGTGCGCTGGCTGCTATGCGCTCATGGGCTCCCTCTACATAAAGATTAACATCCCTACCTACTCTCGGAGATCGCCGCTTACCGAGAAGACATATGCATGTGCATGCACATGCACGTGTGCATGTTGTACTGTTGACATGCACATGCACATGTGCATGTTGTACTGTTGACATGCACATGTCATGTGCATGTGCATGTGCATGTTGCATGTGCATGTTGGCATGTGCATGCACAATGCACATGTGCACAGCATAATCAACATTTGTTCCCCCACCGCGAGGCACCCCGACGCACCTCACAACGCATCAACGGTTCATTGGCTCGAGTGTCGAGAGCCGTCCACACCCGCGGGCGCGCGGCCTCGGCCTCACCCGTCGTGGTCGTGCTCGTGCTCGTGCTCCGCTTCCTCGAGCAGCGCGAGGCCGCCTGCTCGAGCCGCCTGCTCGCCCTCCGCCTGCTCGAGCAGCGCGAGCGCATTGGTCTGCTCGTCGCTGTCCCACCCCGCCGCGCGCAGCAGTGCCTCCGCCTGCTTGAGCGACGCCTCGTGCGATCGCATCATCTTGCTGAGTACCGCCAGGGCCTTGCTCCGCTTGCTCTCCTTCTCCATGAGCTCGCGCAACAGCGCGACCACCGCGGCGGCAGGCGCAGCGGCGGTGGCGGCGGCGAGGCCAGGCGTGTCGAGTGCGGCCCGGATCATGTCGGTCGTCTCAGCATCCTCCTGCGACATCGTGCCCAGCATACCGCGCGCCGCGCTGATACCCTGCAGCGCGAGCTGTGCCTGCGCGCCGCTGCCAGCCATGCGCAGCTCGAGCAGCAGCAGCTGCCTGCGCGCCTCCGCCAGCTCCTCCTCCACCTCCGCCTCGAGCCGCCCCAGCCTCGCCTGCCGCGCGATGCCCCACCCCTCCTGCGCTTCCGCCGCGGCCCGCGACGCCTCCGGCCGCCCCGCGCCCAGCTCCACCTCCTCGAGCGCCGCCGCCTGCTTGCGCCTTTCCTCATCGGCCTTCAAGCCCGCCAGCGAGAGCGAGAGCGCCGCGTCCGTGGCGGCGACGCACGCCTCCGCCGCACCGAGCACCCGCCCCAGCCCACCCTCGACACGGGCACCACCCTCGGGAGGTGCCTTCAGACCCGCCGCCTGCGTGCGGCTGCGCGCCTCGGCGGCCCGCGCACGCGTGCGCGCTAGCACGCGCTGCAGTGCCAGCGCCTCGTCCCTCGTCCTCGCAAGCTCCCCCTTGGCGCGCCGCATCTCGCGCTCGTAGTATGCGGAGGGCAGCTGCAGCGGGTGGAGCGTGCGCTGCCCCGCCTGGGGCGGCTGCACTTTGCTGCCCGATTCGATCGCCGCATCGTACTCCATCTTGACCTCCGAGAGGAGCGGCCCGTGTGCCGGCAGCTGCCCGATGAGGGCCGTGAAGACGTAGCGGTAGGCCTGCAAGCGCTCGGGCGCACCACGAGGCATGCCGGCCACACTATCGGACAGGTAGTGCTCCAGCGCACGCAGCGTCTCGAGGCCTTCGCCGCCACGCTGTCGGACAGGCGGCTGTTGGGGGCGTGCCGTCGCTGGGATCTGGCGCGGCGGGCTTCTTCGGCGTGGAGTTGAGGCGGCGGAAGCGGCGTTGGCCATCGCCGCGTTCCGGCGGCGCTCTGCCGTGGCACTGCGCACATCCGGGATCGAGTCGAGCGCGGCGAAGGTGGTGGCCAGCCTGGCCGCCGTCATCGGCGGAGTTTGGCCTACCGAGGCCGGATGCGGAGCCACAGCGAGTGCGCGCGCGACGCGCCGCTCGTAAGAACGCCCAGCGAGCGAACGACGCGGACCCACCGCATAGATAGATAAGATAGATAGATAGATAGAGATAAGATAAGAGGCGCGCCTGTAAAGGCCCATCTCTTCGCATGCTGTGTTTCGCGTCCGGGCGTTTCTTCGTGCAAAAGAGGCGCGGCGATAGCCGCTCCTCTGCTCGTCTGCTGTAGTGTTAATTAATACTCTCCCTGCCAATCCTACCAACCAATGGCTGGGCAGCGAGGCGAGTTGTGTACACCTCGAGGGCCTAGTCTATCCTACAGCTACACCCATGGAGTTTCGAGATTGCTGGTGTTGACCCACAACAACAACTGAACAACAATGCTCGACCAAACTTCTCGCGTTCGGTTATGTATGCATGTACGGCCGGCCGGTCCACAGCGGTTGACGAGATAGATAGATAGATAGATAGATAGAGAAACGCGCGGCCTGAACCAAGTCGGCGCGAAAAACGGGGGAGGGATGTACCGGTGGCCTGATGAGTTCGACTCTCGGGCCGGAGTAAGCAGACTCCAGCCCTACCCCCGGCTGGCTCACGCCAGTTACAGCCTTAGTAAAGCCTTAGGAAGGCAACTAAAGGCAACTGCACCTAAAAACCCGGTTCCGCTAGAGCCTAACATATGTACGGCCGGTCACAGCCTTACAGCAGCGGCAGCTTGGCATCGCAGCGCAGAGGCAGCGCGCCGCCGATCGCGTGGCCGCAGAGAAGCAGCGCTGTGCACAGCGCAAGGAGGCTGCCGAGCCGCGAGCCGCGAGCGCGTGAGAAGGAAGGAGGAGAAGGCGATCGCAGAGCTCGAGCCCGGCCGATGGTCGCTCGGTCGTGAGAACCGGTGTACTAGTACGAACGTTCAACGCCTGCGATGAACGACATACGATAGCTCGACACATTCCCGACCCTCAACAAAAGAAAGGCTCCTTGGGTGGTAGCTCCGCATTAGCTCCGCATCTACTACTTCTACTGTATCCGCTGCGAATTTTGTCTGATCTTATCTTCCCTCTCTTATCTGATCTCATCTCATCAGAAAATGGTTCAGACAAGATGGTGGTTTCACGCGCTACAGTTCCTCAACGTTCCCGGGTTTATCGCCAAGACGAGAGAGAGAGATAAGATAAGAGAACAGACAGACGATAACGACACAGACGATAACTGGTGTTCCTGGCGATTTTGCGCGGCAGCTTTTATGGAGGAACCCCCCATATCTCTAAGATAGAGATAAGAGAGAGAGAGAGAGAGAGAGCAGACGTTGTTTCGTTTTCCTCCCCTTGCTGCCGCGCAAACCGCCAGGAAAGAGGAGCACCGCTCTCGGTGAGCCGGCTGCCCCCACGGCGAGCTCCAGCCCACGGCGTTCAAGTCCCGCGCCCAATCCCGCGCTCCTCCACCTAAACTGCGCCTCCGCTCGCAGCCA
>Ga0209302_10002365_pt1 | contig 11000 bp, 7 predicted proteins | sample ArcOceMetagenome_2_FD_187445 | JGI IMG/M metagenome (GOLD analysis project Ga0209302, IMG submission 187445) | Marine eukaryotic phytoplankton communities from Arctic Ocean - Arctic Ocean ARC135M Metagenome (SPAdes) (version 2) | ecosystem: Environmental > Aquatic > Marine > Oceanic | place... | reverse complement strand
CCAGCTCCTACTGCCTTGGACAAAACCCAGCTGTTCGTTTCGAGACACGACCCCGTCGCGAAGGACTTTCCGTTTACGAATTCTTTGAACGCGACTTCGTTCCCGTCGAAGGAAACCGCCGGCGCGACTTCGATCGGCGAGGTTTCATCGCCGCTTTTGATACCAATAAAAGAAAGTGTCAGCATTGTATATCGCGATGTATTGGACGATGTATGAACATACAGTCAGGGTTATCGGTCTGAACAGTCACCAGCTGAGAGATAAAACAGTCGTCTTTGGGATTTGGGAAAGCCCAGCCGGCCGTACCTCACCGCCCCGCTCGCGTTTTCGATCCACTTTCGGTGCAAAGTTGAAAGTATCTGTCGCGCCTGATAGTAAAAAAATAAATGTCAGTCTCGTTTGGGCAATCAGTCGGCGAAATGTGGTAAATGGGAAATACTCACCGTATCGGGCGAGTCCTTCCCTGTGCCTTCTTTGTTCTTCACGGGTGCGAAATCGATCCCCCGCGTGCCGTTCAAAAAACCCACGGAGTCGCAAAACGCGTACACGTCGAAAATGAACGCCTCAAGCTTGACGCCGTTGTTTTCTTGCGGGGTTTCCGTAGCGACGCCGTCGTCGGAAACGCTCGGTATTTGTTTCCGCGCCACGTGATACGCCAACTCGCTTTGCACCTCCCCGCGAAGGTCGCAGCACTTTTTCAAAAACGCGAGGGAGTAGTAATGAAGCACCACGTTGGCGGCGTCGAACTTGAGGTTCCCGGACTCGTCGACCGCGGTGTTCAAATCATCCGGCATCTCCGAATACTCAACAACGTGCACCTTCCCGTCGCGTCTCGTGAACACCCCCACTGGTTCGTCAGGGTACGCTTTTTTGATCACCTTGGCGCCGGCTTGAAACCCGTTCAAAGCGCAGAAACCCACGAACGTGGGGTCGCCAACCTGGCCCGATAAAAAAGAAAGTGGTTAATGTCTCGTATGGGCAATCAGGGAGGCGGTGTGTGGTGATTGGGAAAGCCCCGCACCTGCACGGCGGCGTTATCCACGCAATACGCGTACACGTGCTTTACGCCTTTTTTTGTCATGTCGTCGATACACCCGTTCAGCTCAAGCGCTTTGTAAACCCCCCCGTTCCCATCCGGCGCGGTGGCGATTTCGTGTTTGCTCTTCATCAAGATCTTCCCTGTTTTTGTTTTGTCATCACCACTAGGCTCTTCACCAGGCTCTTCCGAGAAGCATGGAAGCCAGCCTTGCTGGAAGAACGCGACGCTTTCCTTCGGTAGGCCGAAAAAATCGTGCGACTCGAAATAGTGTTTCGTCTCGCGATGCGTGAACGGGCTCGTCATGACGTACAGCGGAACCGTGACCTTGACCTTCGGTTCAAGGTTTCCTGGTTCAGGGTTTGTGTCCTGGTCGTCGTCATCACCTTCCACTACCAACTCCTCCGCCATCTTCGTGAGTTTTAACAACCTCTCGCACTGCAGCTGGAACAGGGTTCGCCCGCTGGGCAGGCCGATGTCGTACATACCCTTGGGTGCGCTGCTCCCCAGGCGCGTGCCTTGTCCTCCCGCCAACAACACCACCGCCAGCTCACCGTTTTTCGCGGCTGTCAAACCGGCGCGGTGCCACTTCCCTGCGTTGTCTCTGTCGGACGCGTCCGCGTCAGGGACAACGGGTTCGATGGCGCCTTTGGAGGAAACGCCGTTTGTGTGATCTCGCATCGACCGCGTGAACACGGACGTGACGAAATCCAGATCGATTTCGGAGAGCTGCTGCAGCAACGACGCGCGTTCATCGAGGGAGCACTTGTCCCAATGTTTGAAAACGTGGGACTGACCCGCCGCGTCGAACGCGGCTCGAAGAGACGTTTCGTCGGGAACAGACATGGTCCCGCGGGGTGACAGCGCTGCGACGTCAACACTGCTTCTCGGAAGAGGCAAGTGGCACTCCCATTCTCCGCCGAGAAAACAACCGCCACTCGTTTTCGTTTTCGCGCCACGCGTCACTTTTGGTGCCTAAAATGGAGGAACTGAAAGGACGCGGCCTTTTGGTGCGCGACTTCACGGCGCGCGCCTGCGATGTCGACGTCGGCGTGGGCGTCGGCGGCCTCGCCGGTGGTGGCGATTCGCACACCGCGTGTCAACCGTGTCCGGCGCTTCCCAGGCGCCCGGGTGCGTGCGTTGGAAACCACCTCGGGAAACCAAACGAAGGGTCATGCTGACTTTTCTTTTTTTCGGTCCACTCTTCGCGTGCGTCGCGCGCGTGGACGCTCGCTCCCGTGTGTACGCGCGGTTAAGGACCCCAACACCAACGGCGCTGTGGCGGTTACCGCGGCTTCAAACGGTACCCCCGAGGCAACCACTACCCACGAAAAAACGTGCAGTGAAGGTGCACGTGACGAAACAACCGACGACGGGACTGGTGGGAAAGACTGGTGGTCAAGTGGAATTGAGTGGACGAAGAAGTGGGCGCTCGGTGATTCCGACTCAGAATCCGACCCCGACCCCGACGACGACGACGACGCGGTTGCCCACGACGACTCGCGCGATTTCACGTCCACTGCGAACATCGTGGAGTCCGTGCTGGACCGCGTTCCCCTGCCTCCGTGGTTACGGGACACGGTGAACAACGTGTTGACGAAAGAAACGAGTCGCGCGAGCGAAACGAGCGGCGAGGGCGAAACGCGCGAGGCGAGCGAAACGAGTGGCAGTGCCTCGTGGACCTCTTCTTCGTCTGCGTCGACTGACACGACGTCACCCGCACACCCCGAATCCATCAAAGGCGTCTCGAAAACCGCCGTCGCGACAGTGGGAAACTGGAAAACAAACCCGCTGGAGAACATGGAGGCGTTCGCGGAGGCGCTTGATGAAGGCCACTTAGTCGGGGACGGTACCGTGCACAACCGCACGGAAGCCATCGCGGCGAGCGCGACGAAAGAAGCGGTCGAGAAACTGGAAGACGCGCTTTTGGCGGTTGAAGGCGCCGCTCGGTCCGCGAATTCGGCGCGCGAAACCCTGGAGGGTTTTGGCAAGTCTGTTGGCGAATCCACGGAGACGTCAACGAAAAACACCAAACTTGACCAAGAGCTGCAACTCGCGCTGCAAGTCGCCAGACTTCGCGCTGACGAAGCGCGCGTCGCGAGCGCGGCGCTGGGAGTGGCGGCGAGCGACGTGCAAAAAGCGAGGGAAGCGATGCGCCTCGGATCTGTTTCTGAGGGTGCACTAGACAGGGAGAGTGGTTCCGAAACCGACACGCAGCGCAAGTTACGTTTGCGAGGCGCCTTCGGTGCTGCGGGTGACCGGCTTCTCGCGGCGTCCGCGGCGAGCCGAGCCGCCGCGGCGGCGGCGAGTGCCAGTCTTAAACAAGTTGCCTTTTTCGAGGATGAGGACACTAGGGGGGTCGATATCAAAACCTCGGCGGTGAAGACCAGCGGGGTGAACAACGCGCAGAGGCGGAAGAAACTGCAGCGCTCGTTCGAAGCCGTGGAGATCGCAGGGGCGGTGTCCCGGGTAGCGGAATGGAGCGTCAATCAGTTCGCCAAACCGACGCCGGTTGAGATTTCAGACGCCGTGCAGCCGGCGCTGGCGAGGGTAGTGGCGCAGTCGCTGGAGCCGTCGTCACCGGGTGACTTGCGACACGCGAGGGTGGCGTGCGGCTTGGCGGCGTGGATATACTACCTCCCCACGGCGCACAAGTCCCTCGCGAAGTTCGGGCTACGCATGGTTGTGAGCTCGCTTGACAACGCGGACGGGACGGGTGCGGCGGGTACGGAAAAAGCAAACTCTCAATACGAAGAACCCTTCGCGTCAAAGGACGAAGAACCCTTCGCGTCGAAGGACGAAGAACCCTTCGCGTCGAAGGCGCTCGCTTCAGAATACTTCACAAAAACCGAAACGAAAGCGTCAAGGAAACAAACAGACGAGATGGCGCGCAAAGCAATCGACGCCGCGGATGCGGCGCTTCTTGAGCTGGCCCGACTGCATGACGGGAAATCGAGGGAAGACGAAAAAGGGCACGGCGCTTCCGTGGCCTCTGCGAGGGAAGCGTCTAAATTAGCGCAAAGGGTTTCGCAACTGATGCGCCCTCAGGACCCAGACGAAAAGAGGAACAACATCACCGCGGTGTCGAAAAAACAAGCCGAAAACGTTTCCACGATCACAAAACTCCCCGTCGCGTTCGCGGTCGCCGTGGATGACACCAACGGCGCGTTGTGGATCTCAATCGAAGGCTCCACGTCCCTCGCATCTTGGCAAACCAACCTGACGTTCCAGCCCGTGCCGTTTGAGGATCCGAAATTTGACGTCCGCGTGCACCGAGGTTCCTACGACTGCGCCAAAGTTCTGCTTGCGCAAGTCGAGGGCGCGGTTACCGAGCACGTGAAACGACACGGCGAAAGCGCACGTATCCACATCACAGGCCACTCCCTAGGCGGGTCGATCGCCATGGTGCTTGCAATGATGCTGCTTGTTCGGAACGTGGCGCCAAAAGAGGCGTTCGCGGATGTGTGGACCTTCGGCTCGCCGTACGTGCTTTGCGGAGGCGACAAATTGCTAAAAAAACTGGGTTTGCCGAGAACCTTCGTCAAATCAGTCGCGATGGGCAAGGATATCGTCCCTCGGAGCTTTTCGTGCTACTACCCGTGGTGGGTGCGGCGGGCGCTTGAAATGGCGCCCGGTTCGTTGCGAGGTACGGCCTTGCGCGTTTCCCAAATCCCGCCTCCACGTTTGCCCGCCCTACAAGACTGACCTGACACTTTTCGTTCACAACACAAAAGTCAACACGGAAACGCAACCCTCGTTCCTTGAGGAAGAGATGTTCTTCGCCCCGATGGGTGATATGTGGATGCTTCAAGCCATGCACGGCAGCGCGCACCCGTTGCTTCCGCCCGGTCCGGGGTTGTACAAGCTTTCCGGGGACGGTTTGTTTGAGCAAATCGCGCAACGAGTGGAATCAGTTTCGGACAGGATTGACATCGTCACGGACGACGACCTTTCCGACGTGTGGCTGGACAGGCGCACCAGGGCTGGGTGGGGCGAAACGTTTTGGGACGACAACGACGGTTCGGATGGAGTGATCCCGATGCCTGATACCGGAGACGTCTCAATGACTGACCAAAACGTGTCTGCAAAAAAACCAGAGAAGCGCTCACGCCTTCACCGCCTCGCGTGTTTGACCCAGCACGACGCGAGTTTAACCGCGAGTTTAATTCTCGGCAGCGTTGACACGAACGGCCTGGATTTCGATTTCACGAGCAACAAGTTCGGCAAGACGGATTTGAAAGTTTTGCTGCAAGAGAAAGGACGCGACGTACGTATTGGGCCTTTACCAAATCCCGCCTCCCTGTTTTATCTCTCAGCTGGTGACTGTTTGTCCATACATCGCCCAATACACGACTGACCCTTTTCGTGTAACAATCACAGGCCGCGCGCCGAGTCGTCCTGAACACCCCGCACCCCCTCACTGTTTTGTCCGACCCGAAAGCCTACGGCAATGCCGGGTCGATTTCGCGACACCACAACCCGTTCAACTACCTCCGCGCGCTTGGTAAAACGCGACGGGTGTGGGAAGAGGGGAGCCAGCCCACGCGCAACGGCGTGGCGGATTTGCTTTTTGGGACCGGCGAGACAGACGGAGGAACGGCGCGATGAGAGGGTTACCTGAGGGAACCGAAACTAGACTACCGAGAGACAAGCACCGGTTGAAATTGTAACTGCGAAAACTTTGTACTACTGTCAGACTGTCAGCCTGTACCTTCGCGTATACGCCTTGACCGTATAAAGTGGCTTCCGTATAGTGGCCCTTGTTTTTCCGCAGATTTCCGTCTCACTGCGTCGCGGATATCTGGTCCCACTTGCCGTCCACCGATTCCTTCCACACCGTCACCAGGTTGTTCGCGTCGCTCACCGCGAGGACGTTTCCCATGACGCTCCACGAGACGCGCCATACCGGGACTTTGAAATCGTGAAGCACGGTTTTGTTCCACTCGCCGCCCGGTTCGTTTTGCGTCCAGATCAACACCAGCCCGTCTTGGCCGCACGTCGCCACGGTGTTCATCGGGAGGCCCATGTTCACGCTCCAGCACGCGTCCCGCACCCAGTCTGTGTGGCCTCGTAAAACGCTCTCTTCCCGCCAAGCGTTTGTGGCGCCGTCGAACCTCCATATCTTCGCCAAGTTGTCGCACCCGCTCGTGACCAGCCTCTTGACCGGCGCGGCGTTCGATCCGCCTGATACCAAGCTGCCAGGAGCAGGCCCTGGGGACCACGAAACACCGGTGCACCCGATTTGGTGCGCGTTGGGGATCTTCGTGGCGGTCCACGTGCCATCGGGGGCGTGTTGCAACACGGACACGCTCCCGTCGCTCGACGCGCACGCCAGTTGTAACCCGTGCTCGTGCGGCGCCCACGCCACGGCGTTGACCGAGGCTTCGTGAAGCGTGGCGGGCGACGCGTATACCTGCGTGAACATTTTCTGGTTCTGAGAATCAACCTCTCTCCACAGTATGACTCGGTTGTCGAACCCGCACGACGCTAACCATACGTAAAAGAAAGTGTCAGTCTTGTATTGGCAAACAGGGAGGCGGGATTTGGGAAAGGCCCAACACGTACCCAACAACACGCCGAACTTGGGGTGCGCCCACCCGCACGCCCAAACCGGCCCGTCGTGCCCGGTCAACGTGGACACCAAGGTCTGCTGCTCACCGGAAACGTCGAACACTTTGATCGTCCTGTCGCTGGAGCACGTCGCGACGCGCTGTTGGGAGGAGGGAAGACGACCGGGGTGACGTTACGGGCGGTCAGTCAGGGAGTTTGGAGAAGAGTTGGGGATTGATCGGGGTCGCATTTCCGAGATGTGGGCCGGATCTGACGATCGTAAACGCGGAACGAACGAGTACGAGTCCTCACGCGACTCGCCGCCAACAAACCCTTAGTGCACGTACCCTTCCGTAGTAGTCATACTGGCAGTCGTGGATCTGATCCGTGTGCCCCGTTTCGAACGTGGCCTGGGTGCTTACGGACATCCTGGGGAAACGTGCAATTTACGCCGCGGCAAACTAGAAGCAAGCGGAGTGGGTGACGGCCTGCGTCGCGTAAATCCGGGTTCGACCACCGAAACGCGCGGTTGCTTCGCCGACCACAGAAAAGGTTCGGGCGTGCCGCGACTGAGCCGTGGCGTGACACGTCGGAGTGAAGGGACAGTGGAAGGTGCCCGCGTTGAAAATCAAAATCCCGCGGCCCGCGAGAGCTTCGAGTGACGAAAAGCTGATGATGACTCAGAAGAACAACGGTTGTTTTGTGTCATTGAGTTAGTCCGACCGGCGCATGGAGACGCGCAGCTCTCCCCTCGCGGCGGCGGGGGCGCCTTTGGACTCGGTGGAGTCTGATGCGTGGCAGACCTTGTGCACGTTGGAGGCGGAGCTCGAGGCTGAGCTTCGCGACGAGGTGTCGCGGTCGGCGGAACGCCGAAAAAGTTCCGATGTCAAGTCGTGGGATTCTTCGGAAACTCCAATGACGACATCGACGACGTCGCCCTCGCGGACTTCCTTTTCGAATCCCCCGAGCTCTGCCTCGCCCGGGTACTGGCTGCGGCGCCAGCCGCACCCTTCGTGGGCACATTCAGCGTCGCAGTCACCCGCGCGCGTCAGCGCTCCCGGGGTTGCCCAGAGCCGTGTCTCGACGCATTCCGAGTGGTCAAATTCGCTTGGGGTGGTGGTGGATGGCTTCGGACACCCGATGCTCCCCATGGCAACGTCCAAACCGCTGGTTCGTACCGGCCGGCACCCGCTCCGGGAACGGGAAACGCGCAAGTGGGCAGCCACCGCGTTTGTCGCTGCCGACGATTCACCGGGCGACGGGAAGGATTCGTTTTCGGGACACAACGGGAACCGTTTCCATTTGGTGCGCGACGAAAAAGCGGGCACGCACAATTTCCGCGGCGGCTTCGTTGACGAGTCGCCGCATTTCAACTCGACGCGGCGAACGCAATCCGCACAGTCCGCACGAAAAAGAAGCTCACCCGCGTTTGGTGCTGTTGAATCCACGTTAACCGGCGGCATAGCAACCGAGCGTCGCAAAAAACAACGACCGCCGTTCGTTGTCGGCGTCGGCGATTCGTCTCGCGCCAGGTTTTCACGCCAAGCAAAGGAAAACTTTAGTACACGAGTCGCGAACGCAAACCTCCGAGCGCGTCGGTCAGAAGGTACCAAGAAGTCATCGCCTCCTGAAGGAGTGTTTGTGACGCAAGAAACTCCGGCACTTCGGAACAACTCGAATTCAGCGGTAAGTGCGACTCGCGAATCAAAATCACCGCGCGTCGAGCGCGTCGACGCCGAGTTCGATTTTCGGTTTGGAAAATTGAGCTTGGATTCGCACGACGCAAACGACCCCAACGCTTCGTCTTCGTACGCCGCGGCGGTGGACGCGACGCGGTTGCTTTTCGACGCCGTGGAAAAACGCGTGAAGTGTGCACTGGCGAGGGCGATGAATCAATCCGGTGTCGTGGACCGCGACCGTGACGAAAACTCGTTTGCCCTGGCGTTTCCTTCACCCGCGTCGAGCGCGAATGCGGTCGAGGCGACGCGCTTGCGAGACCGCCGCGATTCCACTTCTTTTGTTGATGCAATTTCTGTGCCTCAACAGGAAAACCCGTCCACCGAACTTGTCTCACCCTTCGCAAACACGGACGCGAAACTCCCGGTACGCGCGATGAAGCGGTCAATAGACGCGTACCTCAGTCGTCGACGCGTCGGCGGTTCTTTCGGGAACAGCGCGGCGTCGACGCCGAGCGTTGTTTTCACTGCGGCGTCGACGCCGACTGAGAAAACGAAAACGTGTTTTGAAAACGAAAACGAAAACGAAACCGAAACGTCGTCCCCGAAAAAAGCGTTGGATTCGAAACCACTTTCTGAATCGCCAGAACCGTTGCCGCCGACACTTGTATCAGAACGCAAACCGTTACCCGGCGGATCCAAGAACACGCGCGTCCCAGGGCCGAACCTGCGAATTGAAAGCAGCGACGATGACGAGTTTACGTACGCGCCCGTGTACTCGCCAGTCGCGGCGATTGCGGCGCATAAACAAATGCTTTCGCCCGAAAAAGCGAACGTCTCGAAAAAAACAACCGTCGGCGCGTTTAGTAAGGTTGGCGGAGTACGGCCGATCCGCGTGGATTTGCGGTCGCGTCTCGGTGCTGCTTCGACGAGTGGCACTTACGGGGTCACACACGAAATCAAGGACACGCGAAACAACACCGCGAAACAAAGCGACTCGGACGCGTCTCCCGACGAGACAACGGTTTCGTTTCCGAAACGAAAAATCCTAAACGCTCTTGCGCCCGAGTCGTCGTCCAGTGACGAGGACGAGAACACCGAGCTGTTTTCGTTCTGCAGACGGTACCGGGTATCGCGAGTCACGTCGTTGGTGCTTGAAAAGTGGTCGTGTCGTGTCCGTGAACGCGTCCAGCTGGCGAACGCGCATTTCGGAATTAAAACAAAATCGCTCGCGCTTTACGGGTGGCGTTTGGAACGGGTGGAGGGCGCCGTTCGAAACGAAAGTAGGTATTGCATTTCCCAAATCCCGACACTGTTTGCCTATACAAGACTGACACTTTTGTTTATTTATCGTGAAGTCGCGACGCGGTTTTCGAAAATCGCGACGCGGCGACGGGGACGGAAACGTTTAGCACAGTGCGTTCAGGGTTGGAGTAAAGAAACCAAACGATGCGTCGCGTTTCGGGAGAACATTAAAAACACGCTTACCCGGATGGTCGGTGGTGGTGCCGAACAAACGGGGCCTGAAACGCGGGTTCGCCTTCGCGAAATCTCTGTTGAAACGAGTCCGTCAGAGAGGGACGCGACGACGCGTTTCGAAATCGGGACGATGACTGAACCCGAGACCGGTTTTGAAGCGAGTACTGATCGCGTTTCAGAGGTGCTCAGGGTCAACGCATCGCACGGGCACGACACGGCGGGCATTGTCGTTTCACGACAAGCCTCATCACTGGACACGCACGCCGTAAACGATGTCCTCGATACGCTCGTCCGGGAAACCGAACAACACGCGTCGTGCGGTCCGTTGTTTGTCGCGACGCCGGCGGCGTTACGCACGGGGCTCGGCCTGTGTTTGGTTGGCGAACCCGGAGTTAGTGTGGCGTACACGGCACGTGGGGCGAGTGCGACGAGTTTCTCAAGCGAATTAACCGAAGACTCTTGTAGTTCTTGTGACGACGACGAAGAATCAGAAGAAGAAGACGAATCACACGAAAAACCAAAAGCAGCCTCATTCGCGGCGGTCACCAAAGACGCCGCGGACGCGGTGGGGGTCGCGGTGACTGGTTTGTTAGGGCTGTGGCGGATTTCCGAAACCTGGAATGGATACGGTGTTACGGACAATGCGTCGCACGGTTCTCTTGCTGGTCGTTTTATTCCGAGCGACGCGCGCGACGCGGCGCGCAGCCCGCCGACGCGCGCGTTGCGGTTCGACCCGCTCGGGCTGGACGCGCAAAGCGACGGGTTGCCTGTGACTAGTTGCTCTGCTGTCTACAAAACCTCGCCGGTGGATCGCACACCGCGTGTCACGTCACGCACACATCAAACCCCTCACACCCCCCGAACCCCACGCGTCGTGTTCGACGCCGCAAAAAAGCAAACAATGGTGTTACTGGACAAAGGCGACGGCTCGCCCGGCAATCGCGAGGTGTACGTCACAATGGCGGAGTACGTGAACTACGTGGACGCCGCGGCGGTTACTTACGTGTGAGTAATGGGTCTTTAGGTGTAATATCTACTGAAGTCCGGGAGGGACGTTACGCGTAAGAATCATCGGCTCGGACTACGCGCGTTCGTACGCGTCGCCGTTCCACCGGTTTCCGTTTTTCAGCTTTTTCCGGTGCTCGTCCGCGCGTTCGGCCACCGCTTTCGCCTCCAAATCGTGTGGCACGTCCTGACCGGTCGTCGCCCTTATCGCGGCTCGAAACTCGCTCGGGGTTGGGTTTTTCAGATCCATCGGG
>Ga0209302_10002364_pt1 | contig 11003 bp, 8 predicted proteins | sample ArcOceMetagenome_2_FD_187445 | JGI IMG/M metagenome (GOLD analysis project Ga0209302, IMG submission 187445) | Marine eukaryotic phytoplankton communities from Arctic Ocean - Arctic Ocean ARC135M Metagenome (SPAdes) (version 2) | ecosystem: Environmental > Aquatic > Marine > Oceanic | place... | reverse complement strand
ACGAAATCGAAAATACGTTTAAGGGGCAGTGGAGAAAAAATCGGAGTCCCACGGGAGGGGACCATATCTCCATATACCGTATCTCGAAACAGCAATTTTGGGGTGCTCGGCTGCGCCCACCTCTAATGCTCTATCCCTGCGGCTGCCGCCGTGCCGCGGGGCGGCTGTAATCTCCGGGGACGCGAATTGCGAAAAAAAATGGATGTTTGGACAGCGCTTTCACGCTCAGCGGGGACTGCGGAGAAGACATCGAGAGAGAAAGACGCTTAGACACACCCCGTCAGCGTCACCCCATCAACAGTGTGGAACAGATGAGAACACACACGCGACAAACACACACAGTGCTAACTGTGGCTCCACGAGCTCGCTAAGGTTGGTCGACAGAGCCATCAAGAGCCATTCTCTCACTCCCCTCCCTCCTCATCTGCAATGGGGCGTGGGCACGCGGATCGGGCGTGGGCACGCGCACGCGGCACGCGGTGCGGGGTGGGGGGGGTGGGGGCGGGGTGGGGGGCAGCGGAGAGGGCGGCGGGTGTGCGGCCACACTAAGGGGCAGTAGACAGGCCACACTACGGGGCAGTAGACAGGCCACACTAAGGGGTAGTAGACAGGCCACACTAAGGGGTAGTAGAAAGGCCACACTAAGGGGCAGTAGACAGGCCACACTAAGGGGCAGTAGACAGGCCACACCTGCGGCCCACGACTGCTCCACGATCTCCTTGACCTTACGCTCGTACTCCCTGCGGTTCTCCTGCGAGCATGGTTAGGGTTAGGATTAGGGTTACGGTTAGGGTTAGCCTATGGTTCTCCTGTGAGCAGCGCGCCGGAGGCCCGTCACGCGGAGAGGCGCACGGGTGGTCCGCAGGGCGGGCGGCGGGCGGCGGGCGGCGGGCGGCGGGCGGTGGCGAGGCGGGTGCAAGGCGGCGGCGCGGGGCCTGGTAGAGTACCCACTTACTATGGCACTACTTACTATGGCACTACTTACTTGCTGCGTGCCTGGTACAGTCGCGCAGCCTCCGAGTTTGCGGGGGAGTTGGGGTTGGGGTCGCACAGCAGCGACTGGATCGAAGTCTGCTCAGCAGGGCGGGGCGGGCTCAGCAGGGCGGGGCGGGCGGGGCGGGTGGGGCGAGGCAGCGCACCAGGATGGCGAAGTTAGGGTGGAGGCTGGGGCTAGGAGTAGGGAGACGGCTGGGGTTAGGGTTAGGGTCAGGGCGCACCAGGATGGCGGAGATATCATAGATGGGCGACCACTGGTTCTGCAGGATGTCCAAGCAGATCGAGCCGTCGGCGTAGACTGCGGGTGCGGCGCGGAGGGCGCAGGTGGAGAGGCGGAGGTGGAGAGGCGGAGGTCTGAGCGGAGGCTGCTAGGCGTGCTGTGTGGCTTGGCCGGTGGCGATGGTAGATGAGGGCAGAGGACGGCGCGGGCATGGCGATGGCACGACACGGCACGGGACGGCACACGGGGCACGGCACACGGGGCGCGGCGCACTGTTCGGGTGGAACATCTTGGTGAGGAACTCTGCGAGGCGACGGGCGCGGTGGTGGGTGAGGAGCGGGCATGCGCAACGCGGCTGGGTGCAATTCGAACGCCGCGCGGCGCACTGACGGTCGGTGCTTTGTTCGGGTACTCCTCGGTGAACTCGACGGAGAGCTTGAAGGTGCCGTCCTCCCACGCGGTGTCGTCAGGCCTGGTTATTAGGGGCGGTGTGTCAGGCCTGTGCGCCGCCACGGGGCAGGAGCGCGCAGCCAAGGAGTCCAGGCGCCTCGACGAGATCGGTCAAGCGTGGGGGCTCCGATGGGCCTCGTGTGGCTGGGAGGTGGGCAAGCACCCGAAGATGACGGCGTGCCACTTCATGATGTCGTTGTCCTGAGGCGCCCCGTTGACGCCCTCAGGAGGGTCGTTCTGCATCCGCTTGAAATCGCGCATGAGCCGTCTCCGTGCCGGCGTCGACATGGTTGGAGAGCGAGGGAGCCTGTCCGGCGTCCGCGCGTGCGTGGGCAGAGAGTCAGGTTTCCCTAAGCGTGCATATTCGTTGTAAATTTCTAGGCAGACCTTCTCCGCAGCGGCGCGCACGCCGGGTGAGCTCATTCGCACTGGGTGCGGGAAACAAACCGATCTAGCCGGCGGGGACCGCGCCTCGTTCCCCGAGACTCGATCTGGTCGGGCCACCTTTCGTCTTCGAGCGCGCATGGCGCGCCCCGGAGGCGCCAACAGGGTTGGGCACAGAATGCCAGATCGATACACGACTGGTGGGCCAGCCGTGTGGAGACGGCGCGAATTAGCCCAAGTTGGCGCCCCCGAGTCTCTCCGACGACGAGGAGCTCGTCGAGGAGCCAGTGACTGCGCGGCGTTGGACGCGGCGCTCGTCGTCGGAGAGACTCGGCCAACCACACTTCTGTCCGCAGATTCTCCGACTGCGCTGGCAGTGACCGCTGAAGGTGCCAGCTGCGTTGCGCGTGCGGTTCCTTCGGACAGCGTGTCCTGCATGCTGGCTGCTCGACGTGTCCCGACTGATCGCTTCGCACAGATGGTGTTCCGGGCGCAGGGCGAGAGCCCAGCGCCGCGGTCCTGGAAAAGGCGAGCAACCTGTTCGCGGCGAGTCGTGCGACGAGTCTGCAGCGAGCTGATAATGTTGTATGGGAAACTTACAATTCTCGACTTTTCGAAACGCCACTCGCGGCCACTCGACTTCCCACTCGGCGCCTCGCGACTTCCCACTCGGAAGTCCGCGACTCCCACTCGGAACGCTACTGTACGACTTCCGAGTGGGAGCTTCGCAAATCCCACTGGGAAATTCCACTCGGAGCTTTCGGCCGGCGAGTGGGACTTTCAAATCGCGGCTCGAAAAGCGAGTGGGCGCACAGGGGGCGCGGCTCGCTCACCCCACTGACTGGGACCCTCGCCTTTGGCGAGGCGCCCTCGCCGGGTCCAGTTAGGTTCTAGCGGAACCGGGTTTTTGGGTGTAGTTACCTTCCTAAGGCTGTAACTGGCGTGAGCCAGCCGGGGGTAGGGCTGGAGTCTGCTTACTCCGGCCTGAGAGTCGAACTCAGGCCACCGGTATATCCCTCCCCCGTTGTTCGCGCCGACTTGGTTCTCGTCGGCGCTGTGCACCTTGGCGGTGGCGGTGGTCAGAGGAGGCATGGCTATAGGGCAGGTGACTGTTCCGCCGAAGGCGGAACGAGGCTGGGCTGTGTGAGAGGCGCCCTCGCCGGGTCCCACTCGCCGGCGCGAGGCGCCCTCCGCGTGCTCCCACTGGGAGGCCGCGCCACTACCGTGCGCGCGCCACTTCCTCTGGGGTACCTTCCTACGTCGATCCGCGCCGGTAAGTCTACTTTTTCTGCCCTAGTTAGAGAGGTGCATTGGAGCCTCAAAAAACGCTTCCACCCCGCGCCGTGAGTAAAACGGCAAGCTTCACTCTGGTAAGGGGTGGAGCTCTAGAGATGGCCCGAGTAATCGACGTAGCCGATCAGTCTAGACTCTTTAGATGGGTTTAGCACCAAAGATGAGCCCAAACCGACCACTTGGCCAGATTTTACGACGTTTTCCCGAACCCTCCGCAAAACGCCCACCTTGGCTCAAAAAAAAGGTGCTTTTTGGGCTCGGCATTTTGGGGCGGCTGCGCGGGCATACCTGCCCTGATCTGCTTGCTCCGGGCTGTTTTAGCAGCTTCCCAGCATGGCACACACTGCCGTGCCCCCCAGAGCCCCATGGCCAGAGGAGCAAAGCTGCAAAGGTGGCTTAAAAGGAAAAGGTTTTCTGCACATTTGCGGGCTTAACCGTGTAGTCCCCCCGAACATTTCTAGTAGCCACTCCAGCGTCACAACTATGGGCTTCATGTTGTACGGGGGGAGTTTGCTCCAAACACGCTTATCGAGGGACCAGCTGGACGCACCGCGCTGACGCTGGAAGTTGGCAAATCGCCGACCGCTGTACGGTGGCGAGCTCAGCTGCCCACCGTATAGCGGTCGGCGATTTCCGAGTTCACTTCGTCGTCGAGCTGTAGCTGGTCCCTCAACCGTGCGGTTCTCGACGACGGGCGCCAACATGGTGAGCAGGACCAAGGAGCGCGCGCTCGACCCGCTCTTGGTGCCTGCGCTATAATACCCGCCCTGGCCACGCCGTCAATATGTTGGCTGAGGAGCGCCTCTGCAAGCGACACCCTGGCGCAGCATGCATGCAGCTCCACGGCAGTGGGCGCCACTGCCGGCAGCTCTACCAGAGCCTCAGAGCTCTCAAATCTTGCGCCACGCTTGCGCCCAGCCCGCCGCACAGTCGCCGGGTGATGCCCGGACATGTGTGAGCTCGTATGGGGGAGCTGTGGGCACGTTCGTAAAAAAAGGCGGGTTCGGAGAAAACACCCCCTTTATACGTGCGCTCCGCAGACCGCGCGTGCCCTGGCCCCCAAGCCTTGGGTCGGACCTTCCCCGTGCAGTTTATTCCATAGGAAGCGTCCGCCCGTATGTGGTGGAAAACGGCCACTGTGCACGCTGGGCGTGCCGCCTGGACGGTCCAGAGGTATCGGCGGGTGCGCACGCGCGCCTTGTGTCTTCCTAGCCGCGGCGGAGGGCACGGCGCGAGGGTCCGGCCGGGTGCGGGGCGGAAAACCTGTTTTGTAACCTAACTGGTGGTCGCCCCCGCGGCCGGAATCCGCGTCGGCGCCGGGGCCGGCATCGGAGTCGGAAGCCGCGGCCCCGGGCGCTAATAAGCCCATTTGTCGTTACGCAAATTTCCTGGCTTCGGTGCAGACGCGTTGCACAACTCACGCTGCCGCGCTGCTCGCGTTTGTCATGAGGGAGGCGCTGGGCTCTCGCCCTGCGCCCGGAACACCATCCGCGAAGCGATCAGTCGGGACACGTCGAGCAGCCAGCTAGCAGCCAGCATGCATGCAGGACACGCTGTCCGAAGGAACCGCACGATATAGGGCTAGCTTAGTGCCTTAGACGGTTTGCTGTTGTAAGCTCGAATAAACTCTGAACTCTCCAAAGGAACCGCACGCGCAGCGCAGCTGGCACCTTCAGCGGTCACCGCCAGCGCAGTCGGAGGATCTGCCACCAGAAGTGTGGTTGCCGACTCCGCTCCGACGACGAGCGGCTCCTCTACGCCGCGCGATCGCGCGTGCTCCTCGACGAGCCGCTTATACTACTACATCAAATGCACATGCCACATGCCACAAGAAGAAAATCTGGAAGAAGATTGACACCACAGGCCTCTCCACCCGGATCTTATTGGAGGACCGTTTTGCTCTGTGGACGATGGGGTCCTGTGCCCTTTTGCTTATGTAGTTTTTGAAAGGAAGAAGGCTTTTTTTATTCCATATACAGTTTTGAGAGTGCAGGTACCGTAGTGTGGTCTATTGCAGAGTTGATGCGCCGACTTGCCGCGGTGATGCGCTGCGGTGGGCCTCAGTGCGTGCGGCACCTCAAAGGTAGCTCGAAGCTCGAAGCTCGGCAAGTGACTTTGTGTGTGTGTGTGGAGTTTTATTCGCGTCTTTTACTGCAACTCACGACGTCGCGGAATTTGGTTTTTCCTCCCGTGAGCTCACGACGTCGCGGAATCGTGAGTTGCAGTGAAGTAACGTGAAAAAAATCCAAATTCCGCGACGTCGTGAGTATTCTCGTAGATCTCACTAAAAAAAGCTCGAGTGTAGGTTCAACCGTAGACGGTTATCAGTATTAAAGCTAAATTAAGACCAAAATTCCGCGATGTTCAGGTACCATGGTACGATATAACAACCAGCTCCGCATCAACGACACCGACAAGCGCCCGGTGCGACCACGTTCCCGTGGGCCCAGGGCCTGGGCACGGGGCCTGGGCCTAGCGGCACCCATCCTCATAGTGCGTCATGCCTCATGCCTCGTGTGGCCTAGCGCATGCTCACCCTCTCACTCTCTATCGGAGCTCGGATGCACCACCCGAACCCTCCTCCCTCACGGGCCACACGGGCCTCGGCACCTCGTGGCTCTGCCCCCCAGCACGGTTAGCCTTAGCACGGCCACCATTAGCCCTGCGCTACGGCTCACCACCGACGCAGAGGAACCCTCTCGTTGACCCTCCAGCTCGACCCTCGCAGGAGAGTGCAATGATCAACTCCAAGATGAAGCCGCAGCCCGGCGAGGGCGGGGACTGCGGTCGCGACAAGGTGGTTGGACCCTGATTATAGGCTCTAGTTAGGGGCCTAGTGACGGCCCTGGCGAGGACCCTGGTGATGGCCCTGCGGCGTGGCGAGATCAGCCCTGGATAGCCCTGGTGGTGCTGGTGAGATGGCCCTCTGTGGTGAGATGGCCCTATGAGGGGCGAGGAGCGGTTAAGGGGTTGTGGAGAAGCGGCCTAGAATTCGGCCTGGCCCGGGTTCGCCTGGCAGCTGAGACTATCCCTAACTGCAGCCCAACCCCCCCTCGGCGAATCCCTGTGCCGCCGCCCCCAGCTCCTCGGCACTATAACCGAGGCTCCTTAGCGCCCTCCCCTCTCCTGTGCCGGTACCTCGCTCGCTGCTAAAGCTATCACGCTCAGACCCCCCTGCCTGGCCACAGACAAAGACCGACGAGAAGCTCGGCGGCAACAAGTTCGATGCACGGCAGGCGCGTGATCATGACCTAACACCCCGTCGATCACGAATGTGCATACTGCGTCCCTGATCAACAACAACTATTCCTGTGGTCTCCATCAGTGCACCCCAGGGTCGCCGCGGATTATCAACAACTTGTACTATTACTTGTTGTGCATATGCATGTCACATAGCATGCACATGGACATGCATATGCACATGAACATGAACATGCACGTGAACATGCACACATCACTTCCCTGTGATAAACAACAACAACAACTATTGCTGTGTTAATACACTTTACTGATCATCAGCAGCACCAAAACTACTCGAAGTCACATAGCATGCACATGGACCACATGAGTATGCCCGTGAAAATAGGCATGCATTTGCACATTATACATTAGACATGAACATGCACGTGAAGCAGATACATCATAATGTCATCATAATACATCATCATCAACAACAACTACTACTACTACTACTACTACTTGTCACATAGGATAACATGGACATGCATGCACATGCACATGCACACATGCACATCATCAACAACAACAACAACTGCAAGCGCGTATAGGCTAGTTATAACAGACTGGTATCTGGGCCGGGGTAGCGGGTACGGGGTTGGCGTGGTTGGTGCCTATCGCGGAAGAAACCCAAGCCGCCGATGCCGCCCCCCCCGCCAGCCCCCTGCCGCGCCGGCCGGCCCCGCCGCCGCCGTCGTCACCGCAGCCACTGTCTTTCTCGCCGGAGCGGCTGTCGCCGCCACAACCGTCGTTACTTACCTTCCCCCTTCTGCTCTTCGGCTTCGCCTCAGTGACCGCCACCGGTGGCGCCGCCGCCCCGCGTTGCCCAGCCCGCCACACGACCGTCACCTTCGCCGCCGCCGCCGCCGCCGCCGCCGCCGCCACCGCCGCCGCCGCCATCGTGCACACCAAGGTCATCCACTTCTTCATCATGGAGACGGGTTGGTTCGACAATCATATGATCTACTGCCACCCAGACGGTCTGCTGGACCGCTGGCTTCGGTGCGAGAGCCCACCCACCCTCGCTTGCGCCACGCCACCCTTGAATCCGTTTTGGCGTTGCTGCCCTTCCCTTTCCGCTGCGCTTCGCGTCACGCCGCTCCTTTTGCACCGTGCCTCGCAATACCTGCAGGTGATCGTCCGGGCTGCGCGCGAGTACTCGAAGCAGCTGATCGAATGTTTGAGCAGAAGCTCATCGGAATACAACAGCTGGGAAATGTGCACTTCAAGTACATCGCGAGGTCAAGGGCAACCTGCACCGGAGGTCGAGCGCGTCACGCCGCGAGGACGATCACTTAGACCCAAAGCCTGTGGCCGACCCAAAGCCTGTGCGGCCGACTTCCTCAAGGAGGTGCGCCTACCCGAGACCAGCCGCCGATCACCAATGTGTGCGACCACTTTTACATATGGTCGAGACGACGTCGACCTCACCCACTACCTCTACCCCATCGACATGTCCAAGTGATTTGAGCTCACGGGTACAAGGTCAACCCGCGATGGCCGCGCCGCTGGTGGCCGACGCCCTGCTCGACGTTGACTGCTCCGGGAACTTTATGCGCGTGCTTATCCCCTCGGTGCGCCCGCTGAGCAGCTCGTCCAGGAGGTGAAGAGTGCAACCACCTCAAGCTGCTGCAGCCGTTGCTCGAACTTTGCGTGAACGAGGGCTTTGACGAGGGCGTGCAGGATGCGGCGGTGCAAAATGCGCTCATGAAGATCTACATTGACACGAACAACCGCCCCGAGGAATACCTCACCACCAACACCCCAAGGCCGCGTCGTCGGCGACTATAATACTGCGAGAAGCGCGACCCACAGCTCTCCTTCCTCGCCTACAAGCGCGGCATGTGCGACGACGAGCTCGCCGATGATGATGCCACTAGCTGAGTATTTTTCCCCTCATCGCGACCAGGTGGCCGTTGACTACTGTAGATTCGGTCGAGGAGTCTGCACATCGACACCTCGCTCATCTTCTGCTTCGCCAAGAGCAAGCCTCGCTCGAGGAGTTCATCTCGGTGCCCAACACGTCGGCCGCATCCAGGACGTATGCACATGAAGCCGCCGAATTCCTCTTCATCCATCTCCAAACTTCGCGCGGCTCGGAACGTGTGCCTGGTGCACCTCAGCCAGCACCAGGCGGCCGTTGGCGCGGCGTGCAAGGTCACCTCGACGCGCACGTGTAAGGAAAGGAACGCATATGATCGAGCACACAAAGGAGTTCCGGCTGGCGCAGATCTGCGCGCCTCATCGTCAATCCCGACGAGCACGGCCTCGTCGACAAGGACCGGAAGAAGGAAGAGGCAGCTTCAGCTTCGTTTAGTTGACTGCCGCCACTATCACTCCCGCCCTCGCGTCGTCGCCGTGTCGCCCGTGCCGCCGCCCAGCGCCGCGCCCAGCCCACCGCCGCCGCCGTCACCACCACCACCACTATCATCATCCTCGCTACCGCTGCCACCACCCTCGCCCTCGCCCTCGCCCTCGCCACCGTCACCGCCTTTATCTTCTGCTCTTCGGCTTCGCCTCAGTGACCGCCGGTGAAGCCGCGGAGCCGTCGCCTTTCCGCCAGATCCATCGCCGATGCCGCCGTTCAGCCTGCCACCGCCATCATCACCCTTGCCGCCGTCGCCCTCCCCGCCGCAGCCTATATCCTGCGCTGCCAAAACGATCCTGTATATCCCTATAAACATGCTCCCTTCCCTGGTCATCAACAAACCAGGGAGCGTTAGGGAGCATGTCTGGTTTTGTTTTCACATCATGCAAATATGCACGCATGCACATCGCCGAAACCTGTATCCCGAAACCCTGTCTCCCGGTATAGGGTTAAACAGGCTTAGGGCTGGGGTTAGGATTAGGGTTAGGATTAGGGTTGGGGTTAGGGTTAGCTAACCCTAACCCTATAGCTCTGGGCAGTGAACCCTAACCCTAACCCTAACCCTAGCCCTAACCCTATAGCTGGCTAGTGAACCCAACCCTCACCTTACGTCTCTCCCACCAGATGAAATGTGCAAAAAAGACCAGTTTCAGAGTTACTTTCCTATCACCCCCTCCCTGGCAGACGTCAGACCCTAAAACCCTAACCCTAACGCTAACCCTGACCCTATAGCTCTGGCCAGTGAACCCACCTTAACCCAACCCTAACCCTAACCCACCAGATGTTTACCAAAAAGGCCAGCACGCGCTCAGAATCACCCTCTCCCTGTGGCAGACGTCAGACCCTAACCCTAACCCTGACCTCCGACGCCGGTGCACGATGGCCACTGCACGCACCCTCTCCTCTCGTTATCTCCTTTGGGCCCGCTCTGCACGAAGAATTGCACCCCGGACAAGGGGAATGCGACCCCAGTACACCCGTATCCCGTTGTTCCGCCTGAAACCCGTGTCCCGATACCCGTGTCCCGAAACCCGTGTCACGAAACCAGTGTCATGAAACCCTGTATCCTATATATATCCCGATATAGGGTTAAATATAGGCTTGGGGCCGGCGGGGTTATAGGATTAGGGTTAGGGTTAGGGCAGGGTTACATAGGATTAGGGTAGGGTTAGGCTTAGGGTTGGGGCTAGGGTTAGGGTTAGGGTTAGGGTTAGGGTTAGGGTTAGGGTTAGGGCGTGCCTCTCCCCCGCACACGTCTGATCTGCTGCAAGACTGACCTGTACTACAAGCCAAACTGCTCTGTGTGCCACACTTGCCCTCAGCTGCGCTGCATGATCACACGCCGCTCGCCCACGTTGACCCTATAGTGCCCATGCAGACTTCCCCCTCCAAATATGCACGGAGAACTCATACGGTGCAGCACAACCTCTGTGTTGCCCCGCAGTTCTCGTCATCCGTCGAGAAGCACGCCCAGAACAAGCCGCGTTGCGCGAAGCACGCCCAGCACCTGCAGGCTTTCTCTTCACACACACACATCGAAGACCCTAGGGTCAGGGTTAGGATCTGTTAGGGTTAGGGTTAGGATCTGCTGAGAGACCCCCCTCCCTATAACCCTACGCTAACACCCACACTAGGCCCTGCACCAAAAGGCGACGCTCCCCAAGACCAAGGGCACCCTAACCAACGGCACCCTTCTGCTGCTCAAGTCTCTCGCCGCCTTCTGCATGCTGGGCAACGTGACAGCGTCGCCGACACCGACCTGCGGGTGCTCTGAGGCGATCTCTGAGGCGATCTCGGCCCTCGAGGTGAAGTTCCAGGCGAAGTATGACGCGCAGCAGGTGAAGCACGACGCGCAGCAAACGCTGATCAATTCGCTTGCCCACGAGGTCCAAGACGTCCGCGAGTGCAGTGCATGTGTCTCACCATCGCCGCCGCCACCGTCTCCCCCTCCGCCGCCGCAACCGCCCAGCCCACCGCCGCCGAGCCCATCGCCGCTGTCGCCGTCGCCACCGCCGCCCAGCCCTTCGCCACCGTCACCGTCGCCGCCGCCGCCCT
>Ga0209302_10002362_pt1 | contig 11005 bp, 15 predicted proteins | sample ArcOceMetagenome_2_FD_187445 | JGI IMG/M metagenome (GOLD analysis project Ga0209302, IMG submission 187445) | Marine eukaryotic phytoplankton communities from Arctic Ocean - Arctic Ocean ARC135M Metagenome (SPAdes) (version 2) | ecosystem: Environmental > Aquatic > Marine > Oceanic | place... | reverse complement strand
GCGTTATTACTTACAATTGAACTTAAATTATTGAGTCTTTTATTATAATATGTTAATTATATAATGGAGACCTTATTTTTTAAATCTTGGTTATTTGCACAAGAAAACAATGGTACTTATACAGAAAAAGATTTGATAGAACTAAAACAAGAATATCACAAGTTCTTGATTGCAAACCGCGATGACATTTTAACAAGGGTGGGAACAATTTTAAGAGCGGGTGGGATGCATCATAATGATATTGAACGAGTATTAGGACCCTGGAAAAAAATAGATATTGGCGACGTTATGGTTGGTGGTCGGCATCAATTTCATATTATTGATTTTTTGATGGCGGGTCTGTTTGCACTTTTGATTTATTGGACGGCGGGCAATCAAATTGAAACGTCAACGGAAACTATCCAGCGTGAGATGGCTACTTTAGAAAAACCTTTCATTGCCACAATGTCTCACATTGCCAATATGGGTGCAAATTTACATACTACAGAAACTATTGCGATTGTTGCAGATGTAATAGGAATGGCAATGAAAACAGGAAACACGCGAGGAATGATAGATTATTGCGAATCCATCCACCAAGCCGCCAGCCCGAAAAAACCAACACATCAAATCAACTCGGCGAGAAAATTGTTGTTGCGTGATTTGGTTTCAAAAAGAACGAAGAAACAAAAAAGAAGAGATAGAAATATGATTATGCATTTTTTTGAAAACTTTATTAGTGGGAAATTAAAGAATGTTTGGTCTATTTCGAAAGATATAAAAACTATAAATTATTTTTTTTTGAAATGTTTACCCCGCGCAATATTTGGCGGTATTGTCAAAGATATACAAAATGCTATGGATCATATAAAAGACACAAAGTTATATGAGAAAAGTGCGACAACAATAAATACAGCTACATCTATAAATAATATTGAAGGCATTGAAGGTGTTATACCATATTTGAAGGATACTTTTTTATTTTTTACGAATGTTATATACGGTACAGGTGTTTCTCAAATTGACAACTCGTTGGGAGATCTTCAAATAGATGTTAAAGATGCAAGTTTATTTTTACAAAAAAGTTCTATTACCCTTAGTCAAGTAAATAATGAACTTGCTAAATTTAAGTTATCTGTAAAAAAAATTAGCACAAATTATCAAAATTTAGCATATTGGACTAATATATACCAAACATATGTTGTTGCATTTATTGGCAGCATCATCGTAAGTATATATTATTCCATGGTAAATGGTTACGATTTTAGATTTGATTCAAAACTTTTAAAAAGTTGTCTTAAAAAACCGTGTGGACGCCTCCTCCTTCGTGACGAGGGTAAAGCACAAAAGAAAAGAAAAAAAAAGAAAACAAGAAAAGCAAACGAGAAAAGAAAAAAAAGCAAACGAGAAAAGAAAGCAAACGAGAAAAAAAAGAAAAAGAGAAAAGAAAGCAAACGAGAAAAGAAAGCAAACGAGAAAAGAAAGCAAACGAGAAAACAAGCAAACGAGAAAACAAGAAAACAAGAAAAGAAAAAAAAGCAAACAAGTAAAGAAAAAGTAAAGAAAAAAATCAAAAAAAAAATTTTTTAAAATCTACCCCTTAATATTTAATTTATATTTCAAATTTAAATATGTTAATACAAATAAAACAGGGATAAGGGCTAATGGATAATAATCCAACATTGGCGATTGTTTAATAATTTTCCCGTTATTTAAAGCATTAATAATACAATAGTAATGATAACCACAAATAAGAATTAAAATAACTGCTGCAAATATACCAACATTAATATGTTTTGTGGCAGATAATAAAATGAAAGCTTTTATACTTACAATAAATAATAATAATGTTCGGATTGCTGCTAATTTTGTTCTTAAAGCAGCATAATTAAGTTTTTTTTGTTCATTATCCATATATAACATAACTTATAAAATTAATTAATTAAAATATATAAAAACATTAACATATTTATATATATATTATGTCTGCTGAAAATAGAATACGCAATGAATTGAAAGAAATTAGAGAGGATCCCCCGAGCAATTGTTCCGCGGGTATGGAAGGCAATGATATTTATGCTTGGGAAGCAACCGTTATGGGACCAGCCGGTTCGGTATATGAAGGAGGTATATTTCATTTATCTATAAAATTTCCAAAGAATTATCCGTTTAATCCACCCAAAATTAAATTTTTAACAAAAATTTATCATCTTAATATTAATATGTCTGGTGGTATATGTTTAGATGTTTTAAAAGATAATTGGTCACCAGCTTTAACTGTTTCTAAATTATTATTATCAATCAGTTCTCTTTTAACAGATCCAAATCCGGACGACCCTTTAGTACCCGAAATTAGCGATATGTATGTTAAAAATCGTTTACAATTTGATTTAACAGCTAGAGAATGGACACATCATTATGCTAATAATTAATTTTTCTTATAATATTAGATACTTTAATAAAAGATTCTTGTGTGTGTGCAATATAAATTGAAATAATAGTTACAAAAGCAAATAAAGAAAATTTATATTTTTTAATCCATATATTATATAATTCAAAAAATGATTTTTTTCCACCACCAACCATAACATTTTCTACAGTATTTTCTACAGTATTTTTTACAGTATTTTCTACAGTATTTTTTACAGTATTTTCTACATTATTTTCTACAGTATTTTTTACATTATTTTTTACATTATTTTCTGAATTCATTTTAATTATATATTATTTAAAATTATAATATATAACGAATTATTTTTTAAGAACATTTCCAAAACAAGATTTACAACAAACACCTGCAACTTCAGCCATGGCATTAATATTTAATTCTCCTTTTGTAGCTGAAACAATCAAAGCTGTCATATCACCTAAAATACCTTCTTCTATCATGTCCAATAGTAATTTTTCTTTAAAATCGCTTATAGGTGCGTCAACAACAACTTGTTTTACTAATTTAACAACTAATTTTTTTTGTTCTTCTCCTTTTGCTTCAGAAGCTTCAACAATTTCCATAGAAAATTGCAAAACTTTAATAATGGTTTGGGGAGTTATATCTAAATTGGAAGTTTTCTTTTTCAATTCTTCATAACAATTTTCAAAAAGACTCATTTACATTACATTAATATTAAAAAACTTATATTATCAATATTATAAAATTATTTAAAAAAAAAATAGATATTATTATATAAGATGCAAATTTTCGTAAAAACACTCACTGGAAAAACAATTACGTTAGATGTTGAACCATCCGATACAATTGAAAATATTAAAGCTAAAATTCAGGACAAAGAGGGGATACCGCCCGATCAACAACGGCTTATTTTTGCTGGAAAACAGCTTGAAGATGGTCGTACACTTTCCGATTACAACATCCAAAAAGAAGCAACCCTGCATCTCGTTTTACGTTTACGCTAAAATGTCCCATACCAAGTCTGCATTATAAATATCTTGAATAGTGGCGTTTTGCCAGTGTTTACCTGTCTTTTTAACATATTTATTGTGATATTTTTCTAAATTTCTATTTTTATACAAAATTGAAAAGAATATAAAATTTTGAAATACACAAGAATAATCTTTTGTTGTAATTTTTTTTGCATTTTTATTATTTATTTCAATTTTTCTCCACATCAGTATAGCTTTCTTCCCGGGAATGATACTATCAACCATTTTTAATGTCTTTTAATATAAAAAAACATTAAAATACGCATATCAATTTTATTACCGTCTCTTTCCTGATCTTTTTCTGGTATTTTTTTTTCGTTTTTTCCTTCTTTTTCTCCGCCCACCCTGCATAGGACACCCTTCTGTGTCATTCGCCACCTGAATTTCCCCGCCAGTGGCTTTTTGGTGGAAGGGGATATCATCCACAACCTTTCTTTCCCAATCAACCGTTTCTTCTCCATTCGGGTCATTTTTTTGTACTACTTTTGTATACGCATTTGTACTACCAGTGTACCAATTATCAAAATTCATTTTTTCCATTTTATTAATTGATTCGATCATTCCACCCCCCCGTTGCGATAAAACATCAATTTTATCATTTTCTCCAATATCTTTATTCAAATTGCCAATATCATTTCCGTCTATTATTTCGTTATCAGTTTTATAAGTATTTAATTCATTTTCTTGTTCAATTAATAGTTTTTTATTGTTTGCGCTAATATGTTCGTCTAATTCATTTTCTTTTTCTTGCCGTTGTTGTTTTTTATATTGGTCTAATTCTTTTAATTCTTTAAGATTTATTCTATCTCTTTCGTTCTCTCCCGATAAAAATCTAAAAAAATTTCCAGCTAAAGAACCGCCTTTCATAATTTTATATGATTTTTTTCTTTTCCTTTTCTTTTTTGTATTTCTTTTATTTTTTTTTGAATACTTTTTTTTATATTTTCTTGAATATTTCTTTGAATATTTCTTTGAATATTTCTTTGAATATTTCTTTGAATATTTCTTTGAATATTTCTTACGCATATATAAAATAACTAGAAAATATTTATTAATAAAATATATAATAAAAATATTTAATATTATAATGTTTATTATAATATGTATTCTAAAAAAACAAAGAAAATTAAACAAATCCACATATATAGAGAATCGCATTTACCAGAAAATGGATGGTTACAGGCCTGTTTTGAATGTTATACAATTACATCAAAAGTAAAACTGTTTGATATTTATAATACAACAAATGCCGATATTATAATATTTTGGGAATTATATATTTATTTATGCCCTAAATGTAAAAGGGAATTGAGAATAAATAAAAAGAAAAATTTTGTTTTTTTGAACAATTACAAAAAATATATTTTTAAAAATTATCCCAAATTATATACATTGATTAAATTAAAACAATTGAACAAATCGGTAAATATAATACAGAAATGGTGGAAAAAAAAATATAAAAGTAAACAAGATATTGTATTATAATTTTATTGTCCGGTTGAACCAAATCCACCTTCACCACGTTCGGTTGAAGGCAATTCATCATCTTCGTTCAAAAGTACAACATAAAATGGTTGCAAATCTGTGCGACAAATTTGGAAATAACGTTTTCCAAATTCCAACTCCATTCTATTCGGATCTGTTTGTTTGCCGAAACGTTCTCCCAAACAGTCCACTGCAGCACACAATTCGCCGCGATATCCCGAATCAATAATACCTGTACAGTTTGCCTGTCTAATCGCTTTTTTATAAATAGAACTACGGGGATGCAATTTAAATGGTAGAGGAGTTTGACTTTTGTGCCAATCCATTTTTTTCACCATATTAAATCTTCTAGTACTATAATCACCCAGGCTTTCTTGTGTGATATTATGCAAATTATTATAAATGGTAATTCTTCGGAGTAGTTCTGCTTTTGTCCGTAGAATATCAATAGTATACATTGCTGTTTTGAGACCCAATCCAATGAGATGCGTCCCAGGCTCTAAATCATAACTTTTAGTTTCTCCGTGGGGAGTAGAAATAGATTTCATTTTCCCGAGTGGTTGAAAGACATCAAATCCCGAATCAAAATATGGATTATAATCACAAGCTATTAAGGCCCCGGTTCTCTGCACTTCCACCGTTTGCGAGGCCCGCCGCTGACGACGATAAGCACGTTCAATACAAGTATCTTCAAAACAAGTTATAACCCCTGTATTTTGCATATATCTAACACGTTCATATTCCTTACCAACAAACTTCAAACGTTGCCCTCTTGTTTTTAGTGTTGAAAATACCATTTGGTTATGCTTTTCAATTGCGGACTTATACAATTTTTCTCTCCCATGGAATGTTTCATCACTTTCAGTATCCTTTTTTATAAGCTTTACCATCAAAACTGTATCGGACATTTTGTATTTACTAATAATTTTTTTAAATATTTTATAATTTTTAATTAAGATAATTAAAAATTATCAATTTATCTGGTACTATAACAAGATGTATTTTTTTTATTATTAAATGGTGTTATTTCAGTAATAAATCTACAGTTTAATGTTCTACTTTTCACTTTTTTAATCCAATCACTGGAATCCATTGCAACTCTTGAATTTTTTATGTCTTTTGTCATTGACATCACACCGCAACCAACGCGACCACGCAATAATGAGTTTTGACTGCGTTCAACATCATAACATTTCCTATTTTTGATTAAGTTTTCATCGCTGTCCAATACTGTAATTCCCGAAGCCCCATTGTAATAAGAACCCATACCAACACCGTGAGAAGTGCAATACATCCACGTTGTACCCTTTTTTTTAGGTTTAAAAATAACTTTAGAATTTTTCCCCCCTTGGGTTCCTAATACTTCTATTAAATCAAAATTGGTGGTAACAGCTGTCGTTGTGGCAAATCTCATCGGGTGGCCAACCCCACCAGCATTTGTTGAATCCGATACATCAAAAATATATGTATTCCCAACTTTAAACTGAATATTCAAACCAGAATTGCCATCTAAAACAAATTTACTATTCACAACAGTAACTTTATAATTAAATATACAACCATTTTCACTATTTAATGCCATTGCTGCTAAGCGTTCGGTCAATGAACTTGCGTGTGCTTCGGGACTTAATTTCCATAAACTACCATCGTCAATGCCTCTACAACTACCATCGCCACATTGATAAGCTCTTTGTTTTAAATAATTTCTAGCACTCAATTGTTTAAATGGAACCTTTTTAATGCCTGCCGATGAACCTATACAGACATTTTTATTCACATATTCACTAGGTCCTTTACAGCAATCTACCCGTCTATTTTTGAATGTACGAAGCAATGGTGGTAAATTTTTAGCTCTAGACACAGTTCTCCCCATTAAATGTTTACCAGTATTTGTATAATTCAATGCAAATATACCCGAATTTGAAGAAATACCACCCCTCGTTGCTTCTTGATTTTTGTTTAATTTATTCTGTGCTTTTAATCTTCTTCTCATAACAACCATTGACATCGGTAATATATACATATACTTATCTTTTAATTTTCAAATAAATATTAAATATCTATGTTTTGGATTTTTTTCTAAACATTTTTTTAAAGCCCAATATAATTTTGAATATTTAATATCCAACAATGTTTTATCTATATTTTTTAAACTGTATTCTATAATTTTTGCCAATGACCAATAGGATGCTGTTGATAAAATACTTGTATTTGGTATTTCAAATAAATTTTGAAGTTCTTTGGATGCAAATTCATTTTTAATAAATAATTTTTTTATAATTATATTTTTAGATTTATTAATGTCAAAAACATATGAACGATTTAAAAAATAATAAGAATATTTATCTTCTATTTTAAAAAAGATAATATCTTTTAAATTATAAACTGGTATTGTTAAGTTAACTTTTTCTAAACTTTTTAATTGTTTTAATAAAAATAAAAATATATGTTTACAATCAATTTCTGTTATTCTGCGGTTATTTAATAAAAAGTCCAATGTATTTATTTCATCTGCAAAAATAGTTATTTTAAAATTATTTTTATCTTTCACATTTATATTATTTAAAAAGGTATCAAAAAAAGTGTTATATTGGAAATATTCAAATATTTCAAAAACATATTTATTTTTTAATGATGTTATTGATATATAATTATTTTTATATACAATCATTAAATTTATCAAATTTTAATCTTTACAATATATAACTTAAAATGAATAAAACAAAAAAAAAATCCGAAAAATCTAGAAAATCCAAAAAATCCAGAAAATTCTTAAAAACTAGAAAAGTTACTTCTAAAGTAAGATTATCTTCATTGCCGACATTTTCTTTTCATACTAAAAAAAGAGAACTAAAAAAACAGCACTCTTATTTGCCGACATTTCATCGGCAGATGACACCTTTGGGGTCATTTTCCCCTGAGAGAAGTATTATTGGAAATGAAGAATTTATTTGCAATGATGATGAAATATATAGCGCAAAGACGAAAAAATGCTATCCGTGGAATTCACAAATGGCTAAAAAAATTGCATCAAAAAATTTAAATTCTAACAGAAAATTTAGCGTCAAAGATATTATTGGTCCAAAACAGGTTATGGGCAATTGTTGGTTAAATTGTTTTTTTGTAATATATTTTATTAGCGATAAGGGTAATAAGTTTTTTAGACATCTAAGAAAAGTTATGATTACGGGTAAAGATTTGGATGGGAATCCAATAAATAAAAAATTACATCGTTTATTATTTATATTTAATAAATATATTGAATCGGTTATTAGAGGAAAACATTCAAAAATCAATAAGACATATGCTTTAAAAATAGATACAAATATATTAATAAAAGAAATTTATAAAAATATTCTTGATGTCAATAAAAAATTAATACCCAATATTAATGAAGCTGGTAATGTTGAAGGATTCTATAATGGTTTATTAAATCATATAAATATAGAAAAAAAAGTAAGAAAGAAATTTGTTACTAATCCGCTTTTATATGACCATTTAATGGGGAATTATACTGTATCGGAAATAAAAAAATATGTTGAAACCGAATTGTATAATAGTCATATTATTATTCTAAAAATTACAAATGATGATACTAATTCTGTTTTATCAAATAAATATTTAAAAAATAAAAAAAAACCAAAAGAAATAAAAATAAAAAATAGAACATTTGTATTGGATAGCGCAGTTTTACTAGATAATGATAATCAGCATTTTTCAGCTTATTTAACGATTGATAAAAAAGAATATATGTTTGAAGGTTATTCTTATGCGAGAATTACACCATTTAAATGGAAAAACAAATTAAATTCTTCAAGAAGTTGGAAAACATTCAAATCGCGCATATTTGAAGATAATTATAATAATTTTATGAAAGGTTACCAAATGTTGTATTATTATCGTATTTAAAAACTATTCCTTTTTCGTAATTTTCTTCTTTTCGGTAACTTAACATATGGCTCATTTATAATGGTTTCATCTCTTTCTATGGCGTCCATCAACAAAACAAATATGCTATAAAATATCATACATATAATTGTAATTATTGTCAACAGAATAATGCAAGTATTAATATAATGTGGTTCAAAAGACATTTTCAATAAATTTTTTATGTTTAAAAGTTATTGAAAAACCTAAAAATCAATTTAATTTAAATCTAATTGTATAGTATATGTCCGCAAAAAATATAGGAATTGCTCGTCCAAGAGAACAAAATCCAAAGAAAAAAATCGCAAAATCAACAGCTTCTTTTTTATCCAATACAAACAGTACTATGAATTCTTTTTTTAATTATGGTACAATATCAACAAGAAAATGTCAAACATATGATTTGTCAGGTTGTGTGATAAAAGGCAATAACACGGATCAAAAAAAACGTAATCAATCCGTTTTAGAAGCTAGTGTCGGTCAAATGGATCGTTTAAATCGTTTAAAAGCTAACAATAGATCTAAAGAAAACAATTCTTGTTGATTACAATTTAAAGATTTCGTTATTTAATTATTTATAAATGTTAACATTAAATTATTTTAACGGTCGTGGTCTTGCTGAAACATCTCGTTTAATTCTTGCTGTTGTTGATAAAAAATATAAAGATTTTCGTTATCCATTGGAAGTTATTGATTGGAAGACATATAATATGGTTCGCGAAGAATTTGACGCAGATAAATCTTCTGGTAAATTATGGAAATCAATGGGCAAGTTGCCCTTTTTAGAAGTAGATGGAAAAGTTATTAGTCAATCCAAATCAATAGAAAGATATCTTGCAAGAAAATATGATTTGATGGGTGAAAATGATGAACAAGCCGCTTTAATTGATAGTTATTGTGAATATATTCGTGACTTTAAAACAGCTTATCAAACTGTTAGAAAGGCGGAAAATAAAGAAGAAGCTATGGCTAAGTGGTTTGGAGAAACATTGCCCGAAAAATTATCTTCTTTTGATAAAATATTATGTGAAAATACCGATTTTCAAAATATATCATCCAAAATAACATCAGTATTGGAGACCGAACGATTTTCAGTAGGGGTAAAATTATCATTGGCCGATATTGTAATTTATTCATTTTTAGTTGATTTCTTTGATAATAAAGAAGGTGTTAAAAAATCTTTTGAAAAATGTAAAATGTTAAATAATATTGTAAATACTGTTGGTGAAAATCAAAAAATTAAAAAATGGGTGGAAAACAGAGCTGAAACAGCTTTTTAAATTATGTATTTTTCAAAAGTATTTAAGATAATATTAACATCATAAATTAGTAAATGAAAAGTGTTCTTTTTTTATATCTTTTTCTTCATTTTTATGATACAAACTCAGAAAATTTAAATAATTATAATTGTCGTGAAATAGGAGATATGACAAATAATATTAATAATAAACCATTTTATTCTATGAAAATATTTTCTTGTATAATTCCTTATAATGGAGAAGCTTTAATAAATATTGACCCAAATAATACTATTACGACATCGCCGAATGTCACGTCTATCTCGCCGAATGTCACGTCTATCTCGCCGAATATCACGTCTATCTCGCCGAATATCACGTCTATCTCGCCGAATATCACGTCTATCTCGCCGAATATCACGTCTATCTCGCCGAATGTCACGTCTATCTCGCCGAATGTCACGTCTATCTCGCCGAATGTCACGTCTATCTCGCCGTCGCCAACTATAGTAAAAGAAATTGAAGAAATACAAGAAATTCAAGAAGATATTCAGCAAAACGATACATTATCTAATACAGATCAAGAACAACATAATTTAACATTGTCTGAAAAATTAAATAAAAACGAGATTGTTATTATTGTAGTTTTGTCAATAGGTTTACCTTTTGTCGCGGGTATATTATTAATTTTATTTATATATCAAAAAAAATGTAAAATTTATTGTAAAAAATGTTGTAAAAAATGTTGTAAAAATAAAGTAAAAACAGATATTACAATTATTGATCTTGAACAAGGGCAGGAACATACAGAAGAACATACGGAAGAACATACGGAAGAACATACAGAAGAACATACGGAAGAACAAAAATCTAAAATAACCTTGAAAAATAATCCTACAAAAATTAATAGACAAAAAAGACTAAAAATACTACTA
>Ga0209302_10002361_pt1 | contig 11006 bp, 8 predicted proteins | sample ArcOceMetagenome_2_FD_187445 | JGI IMG/M metagenome (GOLD analysis project Ga0209302, IMG submission 187445) | Marine eukaryotic phytoplankton communities from Arctic Ocean - Arctic Ocean ARC135M Metagenome (SPAdes) (version 2) | ecosystem: Environmental > Aquatic > Marine > Oceanic | place... | reverse complement strand
CAGGGTACAGCAGGTGTGGACACAGCCTGTGACAGGCGGTCAGGCTCCGCTGTCGTCACCGGCCGCGCCGGCCGGGTTATTACATATTACATAGTAAGGTTTCGCAACAAAACAACAAAAAGTATAATATATCGCGCGCGGCCGGGGTACCCAGCTTTACAAAAAGCACGACTGTTGCTCAAGCAGTTTTGCGAGCGCATGCGCGAGGCCGCACGCGAGACGTGGTGGCCGGTGTGCCTCAGTTGCAAAACTGGAGGCGACCTCACTGCGGAGTGAGGGGCGCCCGTTCATACTCTCGGCCTCAGCTGCACGGCGCGCTCGCCTCAGAGCTGCTCCACCTCATCATCCTCATCGTCTAGTGAGAGCCCCCCCTCCGCCTCAGACCCCGAGCTGAGGAGCTGCGCCAACTCCTCGACCTCGTCCTCGCCCCCCCCCTCCTCCTCAGACCCTGAGCTGTCCTCAGCCGCGCGGAGGGGCGGGCAGGTCAGCCGCATCGGGGCGATCCGGGCCAACAGGCTGCGCGCGAGAGAGGACACCGCCGGCTCCAGGTCCTCCAGCAAGGCTGCGATCGCGGCGCCGTGCTGCTCCGAGACACCGGCCGAGTCGCCCGTGCTGCCGCCGCCCCCGCGCAGGCTGAGGGCTTTCAGCCCCGCAAGCCGCACCCGCCAGTCAAAGTCGCCGAGCCAGGTCACGACGATGACGCGCGGCAGGCGAGGGAGCGCGGTGTCGAGGTGGGCGAGCAGCTTGCTGGTCGACTTGAGCCCGTTGGCAGTGGCGTAGCCGCCGAGCCTGAGGCGCAGCGAGCAGGCGGTGATGGCGGCCGGCAGGCGGCTGTGGCAGAAGCGCGACACGGCCACGACCCTGCTCAGCTCGAGCAGGCCGAGCTGGGCGAAGATGTGATCGGCCAGCTCGAGCGGCAGCTGCGATCACCGCACCGCGGCTCAGTTCGTCGAGAGGGCATGGTGCGTGCGTGTGCAGAGGGTTTGAGTCGGGCCGGCGGCGCACATCCAAGATGGGCAAGGGGGCGTTGAGGCCGTGGCGTGTGTCGGACGACGAAGGGCCGCCATCGGGGTCGGCACAGCTGGAGGCGCCAGCCGAGCTCGAACTGAGACCACCGTCCAGCGCGCGCATCTTGAGGGTTGTGGTAGGCACGACTGGCGCGGCACTCCCAATCTCGCCCTCGATCTCGGCGTCCCAGAGTTCAGGCGTGTAGCCCAAGTCGGCCGCGTCGGTTCTATTCCACTGGTTCAGTGCCGCCCACGGGGTCGTCGTCTTCTCTACGTGCCAGCCGTGGTCCCAAGAGCAGCGCTCGTACCCAAGCGCCGTGGCGGCGTGCTTCTCGGCGAGAGTCAGCAAGCACCAATACTCTTTGTCCTTCCCCAGAGTGCGAGGTTGATCGACCTCGTACTCGACATCCCAAATCACCCTCTCGTAGCCCAGCGCCGTCGCCGCGGCGCGCAGTTCTGGGTCGAGCGTCTCCCACGCTGAAGAACAGACCGGCGGGTCACCATGCTCCCACGAATCCGGAGTCCAGCCGAGCTTCTCCGCCGCCGCGCGTTCCTCCACCAAGAGCACATCCCACGACTCCTTGTCCTTCCCCAAGCGCGCTGGCGGGGAGTATGGCGTGCGTGGAGGGTCGGCCATGTGGTGAGCGTAACCTGATGCAGCCGAGCGACCAAACTTGCCGTGCAACGGTACCTTGGAGAAGTCCTGCCCAATCACAGCCCGCCCAATCACAGCCCGTTTCCGGGAGAACGCGCCGCGGGTGGGGGATCGACAAGCGCACGCTTACAATGGCAGAGGCGGGTGCGGCAAAAAAGCTGATAAACCAACCCGACAATGTGGTAGACGAGGCCATCGACGGCCTGCTGTTGACCAACGTCCTGGGTTGCGACGACTTGAGGGCTACACAGTCCTTGTCCGGGAGAGAAGCTTGACAAAAGCAAGGTCGCCGTCAACCCGCCCCGGCGATCAGAAAAGATAAGATAGCCTTGAATGCGTGGGCTAAATTAACAGTGACCACGTGCATGGATGAGCGGGCGCGGTGTGGCGGCGCCCACGCAGTGGGAGGCCCATCAGGCATTCCGCTTCTTCGCACTGCGCGCACTGCGCGCGCGATGCGCCTCGTGCCACAGCGCGGTGCACACGCACGTGACGAGCGGGAAGAAGAGCGGCCCGTAGACCGTCGCAGCGTCCTGGGCGCCAAACCGGCTGAGCGGCACGAGCTCGGGGTGGTGCGTGGCAGCACGCGCCGCGCGCCTTGCCGCGACCGCCTCGGCGCACGCGTCGGGCCAGGTGGCAGCATCGCGCAGCAGGGTCGTCGCGGCGTCGGCGTGCCGCGAGGCGTCGCGGAGGAGCGGCCACACGGCGCGCCGCGCGTGCGCCGCGGCAGCGAGGCGCAGCGACGCCTCCGCCGCCTCCGCCGCGGCAGTAGCCAGCTCGGTGTGTGCGCAGCCGAGCTGCAGCGCCGCCGCCTCGAGCCAACTGATCCCAGCTGGCGAGCCTGCGCCTGCACCCAGGCGCCGCGGCGGCCGCAGCCCCGCCACCGCACTCACGCCGCCTCGGGAGAGCGCAGCGCACGAGGGCGGCGCGGCGGGCGCGGCCTCGTCTCCGGCGGGCGCGGGCCCCAGCCCCAGCAGCAGCCGAAGCTGTGCAAGCACCGCCGGCGTGTTACCGCCGCCACCGCCGCCGCCGCCGTCGCCGCCGCCGCCGCCGCCCGCGCGACGGTCCGACCAAAGCAGGAAGCCGCCTCCCGCCGCGCCGCCGCCGCCTGCCGCCGCAGGGAGCGCGAAGCCATGCCCCGGAGGCAGAGGCACGCCGCTGCGCTCGACGAGCCGGAGTGGCGAGAGCGGCGCGTCGGCGGCGTAGAGCAGCACGGCAGCGGGCGGCTCGGGCATCACCGAGGCCACGCCCGCGCCGCAGCTGGCGGCACCGCCGCAGCCGAGGGCCTGCGCCGCGAGCTCCTCGGACACCACGTAGGCGGCGAGGCGCGCGTCGTAGGCGGGCGGCGAGGCGAGGCGCGCGTAGTGGCGCACCTGCGAGTGCAGCTGCGGCGGCGCGCGTGGGAAGGCGCGCCGTAGCAGCCGCTGCGCGCGTCGCCGCAGCCGCGCGAGCCGCACGTCGCGGTCGCGCCGCACCGCCGCGCCAGGCGCCGCCTGCAGCAGGCTCAGCGCCACGCGGTCCGAAGGCCGCAGTGAAGCCGCCGCGCCGGGCGACGCGAGTGCGCGCACGCGCGCGCCGAGCTCCGTGTCAAGCGTCCTCGCCAGCGCATCGAGGGCACCGCTCGAGTTGGCGACGCATGCGGTGACGCCCACGCTGGTCGCCACCGCCGGGCGGACCCACCCCACAGGCGCCTCCGTGGCCAGAGCGAGGACGCCGCAGCTGCACGCGGTGAGCGGCGTGACGCGCTGTAAGAGCACGTAGAAGCGCAGCGCGCTGCCCCGGGTAGGCCGTGGGAGCAGCGCCTCCTCCTCACCAACCGAAGGGAGGACGGCCTGCCGTGCGCTCACCTGCACGCGCCAGCGGATCGCGCCCGGCACAGCGCGCAGCGCATCGCGCAGCCCTGCCGCCGCAGCACGCCGCAGCCCAGCTGGCGCTAGCGCTGCCAGCGTTGCCGCATCAGCAGCAGCAAACACCAGCTCGAGCTGGACAGTGGTCGCGGTAGGAGACAGGATCTCCACAGACGACGGGTGGAGATATGGCCACGCTTCCGAGACGCACGCGGTGAGGAGGAAGGCTAGGAGCAGCCCAGTGAAGAGGCTCAGCGTGAGCCAGTGTGACGCGTTGTCGTCGCGCATGACTGGTGCCGGCGGCGACGCACCCGGTGGTGATCGGCGGGTCCGCGACGGCCCCTGGTGTGATAACTACGTGATGTCGCTCGTCTAAACGTTACGTAGTGTCGCCACTGAAAAAAGGCAGGGGCTCAAAATGCGTCACAGCGGCGCGCGGCACCACTCATCGCGCTGCCAGTCGCGCCGCGTGCGCTCGGCGGCACCCACGCCGGCGTCCAGCGGCGGGAGAGTGCTGCCCGCGGCCTCGAGCAGCCTCTCCGCACGCTCATGCAGCGCGGCGTAGGTCGGCGGCAGGGCGAGGCCGCGGCTGAGCAGCTCCACCAGCTCGCCCAGCGAGAGGGGCCGTGCGGCGGCACGGGGCGCGGGCTGGCCGCCGTTGGCCGCATCGCACGCCGCGTCCATGAGCGCATCTTGCGCCCAACGGTAGACCATGGTCGCCACGTGCCGCTGCCGCGGTGGAGGCGGCTGTTGCTCGGCGGGAGGCTGGGCGAGCACGGTGATGTAACGCTCCTCGTCGACGCCGCTCGACTCGGTCGGCAGCTTGAGCGCCTGCGCCTCCTTGTGCACCGCACCGCGCTCCGCCTTGGACAGTGAGGGCGGGAAGACCAGCGCCGCAACCGCGGCGGCCTCCGCTGGCGCGCCCGGTGCTTCCCGCGCGCCCGGTGCTTCCCGCGCCTTCTTGAACCAATGCAAGAGCGCGCCGCGCTGCTCGCGCGACCACGTCACACGCAGCGTCCAGCTGCACGCGTGATGGACCTCGCCCGCCACTGCCCCCGCCTCACCGGCCGCCGCACCGGCCTCCACGGCCTCCACGGCGCACGGAAGGCCCGACGGCCGCGGCGCGGGCGTGCTGAAGCGGAGCACGACGGCCACCGTGCGGAGCGGCGGTGCGCCATGCGCCTGGTGGTACTTGAGCAGTCGCAGCGAGGCAATGGCGTCCTCCAGCGGGCTGTGGGTGCCCGCCTGGATGTCGACGCCCAGCACCTCGCGGCACAGCGAGCCGAGGCCACGCTCCTGCTCGCCCCAGTCGAGCGCCGCCGTGTCGCGCGTCAGCTCGACCGGATGCTTGCACTGCAGTGCCCGCAGGTCGTTGGAGGGCGCGTGCCCCACCAGTATGCTGCCCTCGAGGAGCGCCGCCACCTGAGCTCGAACGCTGTCGAAGGTCGGTGCGCCGTCCAGGTCGCCTGGGCGTAGGCCCGAGTAGCGTGTGAGGTAGTCCTTCACCCGCGCGCCAGGAGCGACGTACGTGTTGAGTAGGACGGCCTCGTTCCAGTCAACAGCACATACGTGGGCCAGGACCTGCTTGCCGCCGACAATCTGCACCATCTCACAATCAATGGCCACGTGCGCCCTTGCGGAGCTCTGGCGAGGCACAGCTATGTGCGGGTCGGCTGGATCGCCCATCTCCACAGCGCTCTGCTGTCGACGGCTTGGGCAGCTCTTTCTCCGAAGCGCGCCGTTTTGGCGTACCGTATTCCGGAATATTGGGCCAGCAAGGCGGGGGGGGGGGTCGATAGAGCACTAACTAAACCGTCTCGAACTTGCGTTGTGTGCCTTGCCCCATATAACCAACCCCTCCGCTAAATATTATCATTATATTCATATTGGGGCTGCCTCGGAGAGACAGTACAGTGCGGCCCGTGGTTCCGGCAAGGGCTGTCCACTACGTGGGCAGCCCGTATAACGAATGTACATGAGCGATACCACTAGAAGGGTTGCCATTTAACAGGCGAACTTGCGAATCCTCCATTAAATCTTGCGCGCTCACCATGAAGCTCGACTTGCAGCGCATCAAGCTCCCAACCGCGGGTCTACTGACGCGTCGAGTCACCGAAGGCCTCGTGTCCGTTTCGCTTGCTGTGCTGTTGGCTGGAGGGCCAACGCCAGCAGCTCTGGCCTTGACACCATCTACCCTGCTTGCGGGCGGCGGGCGCTTCCTGGATGGGGAGGCTGGTTTCTCGTTTGATGAAGCCACGAAGACTCGCATGATGGAGAAAGCTAACGCGGCGAAGGAGAAGGTGGCACACGCACACTCCTAGGTACATCTTGAACACCAGCCCCGCACACAGCCTCACAATACTCACAGGCTGCCAAGCGAGCGGCCGAGGACGCGGCGTCGAGGGCTGAGCAGGAGGAGAGCTCGGCGGCGCTTGTAGCCCAGCTAAAGTCCAAGGGTGCGATTCGGGTCGAGGCAGAGGAGGTGGCCAAGGCCAAGCGCAGGGAGGCCAAGGGCCTCCCACCACTGCCGCTCAAGCAGGAGGCGGTGGCGGCGCCCGTGGTGACCCCCAGCCCGCCGCCACCGCCTCCCGCGCAGCCGCCGCCGTCGCCACTGCCGCCGCCTAAGGAGCTGGAGACGCCGGCGGAGAAGCCAGCGGAGAAGCCAGAGCGGCAGAGGCAGGCGGAGAAGCCGGCGGAGAAGCGAGCGGAGAAGCCGGCGGAGAGCGAGGCAGCGCAGGGCGCGGAGAAGGAGGCTCAGGCGGAGGCGCTCAAGCAGAAGGCCGGGGCCCTGCAGCAGGAGGCGAGGCAGGAGGCCGGCGACATCACGAAGGTGGCGGAGAAGGCGTCGCGGGAAGCGATGGCACAGGCCAAGGCTGAGGCGAAGGCCCGCACCGAGGCCACCAAGCAGCGCACCGAGGCGCAGACCGACACAGCGGAGCAACGCGTGCGCGAGGCCGGGGGCTCCCTGGAAGCTGCCAAGCGGGCAGCGGGCGGCGCGGCGCGCAGCCGGGTCGAGGTGGACGCGAAGCAGGCGGCCAAGGAGGCGGAGCTCGAGAAGACCTTTGTGCTCGACGTCTTCAAACGCAACGACCTGGGCAAGGAGAACGATGCGCTCAAGGCGGAGGCCAAGGAAGCGGCCAAGGCACTCAAGGCGGCGGAGGCGGCGCAGGAGCGGGCGGCGCAGGCGCTGGGAAAGGAAGAGGCGGCGGCGACAGCGGCGGCGACAGCGGCGGCGGGCGAGGTTGAGCAGGCCAAAGCAGAGGCGGCCAAGGAGGTTGCCGCGGCGGAGAAGAAAACAGCGGACACCGTCTCCGAGGCGCGCGGGCGCGCGAACGCGCTGACGGCCAAGGCGGACAAGGAGGCGGACGCCCTGCTCAAGCAGGCGAAGAAGCTCCTCAAGTAGCCGGGCGGTGGGGCGCGCCGTTGCTGCCCTGACCCTAACCCTAACCCTAACCCTAACCCTATCCCTATCCCTATCCCTAACCACGGCGCGTTGCTGCGTGTGTCCGTGGATGGTTGGTTTAGGTAGGCCTGTGCACCTCGACCGCCACACGACAACCGTGGCAGGGAACGAGAGCCACAGGCTTGGTTGACAGTTCGTTAGGTAGCCCTGATCTCGACCGCCACCGTGATTGGCAGTGTAAGGCACCACGTCCGCCCAGCTCCCCCTAGAACTTTCACGGACCACCTTTCACGCACCCTGCTTTTGCGACACCCCGGCGGATGCGCGTACCAGCGGCGCGCGTCTCCATCCTCGCATCGCTCGCCAGTGGATCGCGGTTTGTCACCATGAAGGCCGGCACGCAGAAGGACCTCCCGTACGGCTCGTGGTCGTCGCCCATCACGGCCAAGTTCATCACGACAGCCAGTGTGCGGCTAGGATCGCTCAGCATCGACCGCGAGGGCGAGCTCCACTGGCTCGAGGGGCGGCCGCAGGAGAAGGGGCGGCAGGTCGTCGTGCGCTACTGCGGCGAGTCGGCGACCTCGACCAAGGCCGCCGCCTCGCGCGCCGCCGCCTCGGTGCGCAGCGCTGTGGACGTGACGCCCGCTGACGCCAACGTGCGCACCCGCGTGCACGAGTACGGCGGCGGCGCGTACCTCCTCGACGCCGGTGGCGCCGTCATTTACTCAGACTACGCGAACCAGCGCCTCTACCGCGCCGCGTCAGGGGCTGAGGAGCCGCTCTGCCTGACGCCAGAGGGCGCGGCTTGCCCAGAGAAGCGCTTCCGCTTCGCGGATGGCAACATCGAGCCGGGCGGCGAGCGGCTCATCTGCGTGCGCGAGGACCACGGCCCCGCGGGCGACGCCAAACCGGCCGACGTGGTCAACGAGCTGGTCGCCCTCAAGCTCGACGGCTCCGGAGAGATGCAGGTGCTCGCGACGGGCCGTGACTTCTACGCACACCCGCGCGTGAGCCCCGACGGCGCGCAGCTGTGCTACGTGGCTTGGAACCACCCCGCGATGCCCTGGGACGCCACGGAGCTGCGCGTCGCGAGCCTCGCCGATGCCGCTGCCGCCCCCGCCACCGAGAAGCATGCGCTCATCGACGGCGCCGTTGGCGATGGCGTCGGCATGAGCGACTCGGACGTCTCGGTGCTCCAGCCCTCGTGGCACCCGACCAGCGGCGCGCTCTACTACATCAGCGACGCCTCGGGCTTCTACAACCTGCGCCGCGTGCCCGCGGGCGGCTCGGGGCCGGGCGCGCCGCTGCTGCCACGCGACGCCGACTTTGGCGGGAGCTCGCCTGGCTGGCAGCTGGGCCAGCAAGGCTACGCCTTCCTGCCCGACGGCCGCGTCGCCGCCACGATGCCCGGCGCCGACGGCAAGACGCGCCTCCTTGTCTTCGACGAGAGCGGCGAGAGCGAGGCCGCCGCCGCCACCGCCGCCGCCGCCGCCAGCCTGAGCGAGTATGGTGAGGCCGAGGGCTTGCCGCCCAGCTTCGGGGGGATCACCCCCGCGCCTGACGGCACGCTCTACTTCATCTAATCCTACCCTTACTTACCCCTGCCCCTGACCCTAACCGTAACTCTAGCCAAGTACTGACCCTGGCCCTAACCCCAACCCTGACCCTAACCAGGCACGCTCTACTTCATGGGCGGCGCGCCCGACACCCCCGCGGGAGTGTACGCGTGGCAGGGGCTCAAGGCGGGGGCGGCCAAGGGCGGCGCGGCGGCGATGCTCGCTTGCTCGACGACCCAGGTCGTGCCCGACGGCTACGTCTCGGTCCCGAAGGTCGTCGAGTTCCCGTGCCCGCTCGGTACGGCCTACGGCTACTACTACCCGCCCGCCAACGCCGAGTGCGCATCGTCGGAGGCGGCGCCGCCGCTGCTCGTCAAGGCGCACGGCGGCCCCACCGGCGCCACCTCCAACGGCTTCAACCCGTCCATCCAGTACTTCACCTCGCGCGGCTTTGCCGTGCTCGACGTCGACTATGGTGGCTCACCCGGACCCGAACCCTACCGCACCCGAACCCTGACCCTGACCACTGACCCTGACCCTGACCCTGACCCTGACCCTGACCCTGACCCTAACCCTAACCCTAACCCTAACCCTAACCCCTAGCCCTAGCCCTAGCCCTAACCCTAACCCTAACCAGGTGGCTCCACCGGCTACGGCCGCGACTACCGTCGCAGGCTGCGCGGCAGCTGGGGGGTCGTCGACATCGACGACGTCTGCGCCGGCGCCAACTTCCTCGTGGAGCAGGGCCTCGCCGACCCGGCGAGGCTCGCCATCGACGGTGGCTCGGCCGGCGGGTACACGACGCTCGGCGCGCTCGCCTTCAAGAGCACCTTCACGGCGGGCTGCTCGCTCTACGGCGTGGCCGACCTGGGCGCCCTCGCCGAGGACACGCACAAGTTCGAGAGCCGCTACCTCGATGGCCTCGTGGGGCGCTATCCGGAGGACAAGAAGATCTACGACGAGCGTGCGCCGATCAACGCCGTCGACCAGCTCTCTTGCCCGATCCTGCTGCTGCAGGGCGACGAGGATAAGATCGTGCCGCCCAACCAGGCCGAGCTGATGCACGCGGCGCTGCTCAAGAAGGGGCTGCCGTGCGCGCTCAAGATGTACGAGGGCGAGCAGCACGGCTTCCGCAAGGCCGAGAACATCGAGGACTCGCTCAACTCGGAGCTCTACTTCTACTCCAAGGTCTTCGGCTTCGCCGCGGCCGGCGACGATATCACGCCCTTCCCCATCGACAACGAGGACAAGTGTGGCAAGGCGTGAGCGTCGGCCTTCGGCGCAGACTGGCCGCTCCACTTCCAGTGAAGATACGGTAAGATAAGATAAGATATAAGATGGGGTTAGGTTAACTGGATATGTTTGGACTAGCTAAGGGAGAGGATAAAGACAAGTTTTGATGACGACAAGATTTGATAACCACTGATAACGCCGTGTGGGGTGCGGTCGGCCCTGGCACCGTCATCACCAGAGCTGGAGTGTCGGTGTGTTATCGATCGACGGTGTGTCGGTGCGTTCACGTCGACGTGTTGTAGAGAGAGAAAGATTACAAGGGTGTAAAGTGTAAAGCCGTACGGCTAACGCGTCGTCTAAAGTGCGCAAACGTAATGCAAACGCGCACAACCAACAATTTTAGTTTTGTTCCGCAAACTATTCGCTCCCCCTTCCAAGAAAGCTCCTCGCACTTTCTCGTTCCAAACTACATCCAGAAAATAGCTCGAGAACCAATAGCTCCGCCATGTCCGTGTTCCTGCTCACCTCCCTCGCTTTCCAGCCCGCGATGCGGGTGCAGGTGAACTCGCCTGCCAGGGTGTCGGCTCCGGTCTGCATGAGCGATGTCTCCCGCCGGGGTGCCCTCGCCGGCGCGGCTGCAGCTGCGTTCGGCGCGCTGCCCGCATTTGCTGAGGGGGAGTTCAAGTTGAAGAAGGACTACCCGGCGGACGCCAAGCAGATGCTTGACAACATGAGGACTGCCACTGAGCTCACCCGTGGCGCCCCCGGCATGGAGGATACCGTGAAGAAGACGCGCAGCGAGATGAACGACTTTGTTGCCTTCTACCGCCGCCAGCCTAAGGTCGCGGGCATGCCGTCCTTCTCCACTCTGTACACCGCCATCAACACCCTGTCCGGCCACTACGCTTCGTACGGAAACAAATACCCGGTGCCCACCAAGCGGAAGGAGCGCCTGACGCAGCAGTACAAGGAGATCGACCGTGCCCTGGCGCGTGGCAAGTGAGCGGCTGCTCGCGGTGTTATGTGCTCGTGGCGCGTGTGTTTGCCTGGCGCGTTGTGGAAATGGGGCCGCAGCGGTTCACTATAGACGAATAGACCTCATAGAAACCTTAAGAGAACCTTTCCGTTCACGATCTCGCGCACACGGGTCAGAGCTCACGGCGGCCGCAACATCTAGCCGCGGTAAACCTACCACCCCCGCGATCTGGTCACCCTGAGCTTCATTACCCGCTAAAAGCCCGGGGCTCACCTGCCGCGGCAGAGCACAGCCCAGAGTGTGCCCCACTCCCACTCTTGAGTCGAACG
>Ga0209302_10002360_pt1 | contig 11010 bp, 10 predicted proteins | sample ArcOceMetagenome_2_FD_187445 | JGI IMG/M metagenome (GOLD analysis project Ga0209302, IMG submission 187445) | Marine eukaryotic phytoplankton communities from Arctic Ocean - Arctic Ocean ARC135M Metagenome (SPAdes) (version 2) | ecosystem: Environmental > Aquatic > Marine > Oceanic | place... | reverse complement strand
TATCTTCACTAATTTGCGTATTAATTAGTGTAACGAGCGCAACTGGACAATACTTTATATGTTGTATGTAATATTTAATGTCTTTCCAACTACCATATGGTATATTGTTTTGAGAAGGAGACTGGGAAGTTGTTACAGCGTATCCTACAAATAATTTCATCATTTCTGTAAATAAATAGTAATCTAATTCCATCAGTTCTTTCATTAACACAAAACTAAGCATATACTCACCCTTGCCTTGTTCAATATCTCTCGTATGTGCTATTAGTTTTAATAATAATCGCCTGTCGTGGATATTACCTGTCTGAAAGCATTGTTTAAATATTGATGCTAATGACAATCTTTTTCTCTCATCTGAAGTTCTTACCATTTGATAGGATAATTGTAATATCCGTTCTTGTTGAATTGGGGACCATGTATATTCACTATGATTATTTTCTCCATATTGAATATTTGTTTTGTTATCATGTATCATCGATACTGTTGCTCCCATCATATACTATAATTATTATTCAAAATATCTTTAAGTATTATTGGTTTTATGTGACTGGATGGTTGTATTTGTATAAAATACTTACTTTTTTCTGCGGGTTTTCCCATGCATTAAATTAAACCTCACTCGCTTTGTCTGTCTATTCGATTTGTTTGTTGTATCATTTGCGGTTTCTTCGTAGAATATCACAAACAAATTATTTATATCATGCATACAATTTATGGTAGGCTCTAAACGATACGAATCAATCTGTTTTAAATTTGTCATGAATTCATATTTCTCACTGTCATTTAAAAAGTTTTTTAACTCATCACCTTGTAATGAAAAGTTATATACTAATATGCTTAAAATTTTGTATTTTCGCTTGTCGATTTTCTCGTTTTGTTTGATCAAAGTTATCAGTTCATTTCGTTGAATTTCATTTTTATTTTCTAGTTTTATTTTCTTCTCACTTATTTTTTCGAGGTGTTTATTGCTATTAATATATAAAATAGAGACAGTCAGTTCTTCTATATTGTCTGGATAAAACATGGAATACTTCTCTTCATCTGCTTGAAACTCTTCTATCCATCGAATATCTATCTCTTCTTCATTTGTATCTATTGTTTCTTCTTCCATTTAATAATTTTAAATATTATTCCCTTTGTAATTTAACTAATTGTTTTGATTGTAAATATTGTTAATAATCTTCTTCTAAATAGTCATTGTCGTATTCTTCGTCATAATCATTATTTTCAACCGATTCTATTTGTTCTGGTAGGTCAAACTGTTTTGCATATGCTTCGTATTCATTGCGAGCAAATACTGCTTTTGCATAATCGTCTAATTCGCCAACTTCAAGATAATACCGGTCTGATTCCTCCTCAACACGACAAGAATATTCGTTCATCATTCTATACATATCTTCGTATTTCTCTTGTTCTTTTTCCAGTTGTCTGCGTTCTATCTGAGCTTCCGAAAATGTTTCTCCCCAAGACGAATACCAGTGAATATTATCGCGACTATATTCTATTCTACCTCTGTTTGATTCTGTAACCGATTCGGATGACCTTGTATTTCCTCTTATGATAGCTGGCCCAGTCCAACACATACCTCTCCAATATCTGGTGTCATTTATATCAATATTTGTTATATTATTCAGACTAAGGTCGTCTTGATCGGCGTCATCTTTTACTGGTTCGGTTGGGCTCCAAACTGACTTAGACATTGGTTTGTTGAGGGTCATCGAAATATTAGAAGTGGTTGGAATGTTTGACGATAGCTCAGGGAACATTTCTGTAGTCAGATCTATTTTATTGGAATTATTGGTATTCTTTTTTACTCGACCTCTAGAGGAGTATGGTCTGTCATTATTATGTCTCGTGCCAAATCTATTCATATTGTGGTTTACTAGTAGCTACTGCTGTGTGGTAATTTATATATAAATATATGGTTTGCGATTTATATCGTTTGCAAATATATTTATTAAGTTGTGTAAAATACAATATAAATACAAATGGTCTATTCTATTTGAGGTTGTTGTATATTCCTCCATAAATATTGCGTTGAATTAATTAATGTCTAATTAGATAGTGACTAGTTCTTCGCATATATATAATTATACAATTCAGTTCATATACTCATGTGTATTTACTGTCTATTCCCAACAGCTACATATCACTATATGTCTAACTATAAATAAATAAATCTAAAAAATATATATACTATGGGAAAACGCAACTGCCTGTTATTATAATATACTGTACATCTTGTATATTATAAAAAATTGATACATTAATCTTTTAATGTCTGTTTTAATAATAAATCATAAACAATGTCATCAAGTCAAAATAATGTTTTAAAAAATGAATCGACTAATCCGTCCTCGACTAATCCGTCCATATGTATTCCGCGCGTATTTACAGATATTTCAATTAATGAAATAACCAATATCTTTCAGAATAAGCTCAAAATCGGACCTATAAAAAAGGTGGATGTGATTTACAGTAATAATAATCGTAATACTCACACGATTAATAGTGATAAACGACAACAATCATCTCAGTATACAACAGATAATATTGTACCGGAACACAAGTTTAAAAAGGTGTTTATTCATTTCAAATATTGGAACGAGGGACAAGACAATCTTAAAACTACATTAAACGAGGGAAAAATCATTAAGGTTGTCTACAACAATCCGTGGTTTTGGAAATGTTCATTAACTAGGAGTAAATGAAAATTATATATTCGTATTAACATTTATTACTCGTAAAAGAATTTAATCATTTTTTTATGAGAATAGTATTAATGGACTTCAATGATCCAATAAAATTAATAAGCAATGAAAATAGAAATATACAAATTTATAAAACAATTGGTTCTGTAACCTTTTATAAATATGAACAACCACATACAAACTGTTTCAAATGTACATGTGTTACCGAGTATAATCCATATGCGTTTTTTTCTGGAATAATGAATAATAATAATAATAATAATAATAATAATAATAATAATAATAATAATAATAATAATAATAATAATAATAATAATTTATCACAATTATCGTCGACTTCTATTTCGAATGAAATGTGTGTCACAATTGATGATAAGTATTGTTACGACAATCAACCATATTATAATGACCTAATCATGCGTATATTTGTGAATAATACTACATTTTATGCTAACGATGTGTGTAATCTCGCTGAATATATTGTCAAACATCCATTCAATCTGACACAGGCAAATCGTATACTTTCTACCATTTATTTACAGTACCGATTGTTACTCGAGTCCGGATATTCTATATCTTATATTGACCCAGAGGATATTCTTGTTATTTGTAGTCAAGTGGAAGGAGATGACGGTCGTGAAGGTGAAGGTATGATGTTTTTCTTTTCTAATTATGAGAAAATTTATAAAATCGATACTACTATGAAACTGGGTAAAGGTAGGGCTGAGGGTATTGATTCTAATGATAGCATTCAGGTAGTTCAGTTTTACGATCATGACAATTTTGTATTGCCTCCTGAACTTATTGAAAATATGGAAATTCCATTTATATGTCACAAATCATCATGGTTTTATAGTTTAGCTTGTACTGTATTGTATTGTTTGAATCCATGTAAAACAAAGGAACTTGGAATGGTTGCGGATAGTTGTAATGGTAGCGACGGTAGCGACGGTAGCCACGGTAGCCACGGTAGCGAGAGTAGTACTAGTAAACATGAATCTATGATAAACCAGTTGTCAGAATACAATGGGACAAAACTATATTATACTTTGTTGTATTGTCTAAGTAAAGAACCATGTAACAGAGAGTTTATTCTTTTTTAATTTCTAAGGTTACTTTATATGTCTATTGTTGTTTTAAAAAAAAAATCTCGTCATAATTCTAGATTCGCCCCTGTGTCTGGTAGAGGAAAAGACGGGTTTTCTTTGAATGGTGGTTACAGAAACATTGGAGCAGTTGGTCAATTTAGAATGATTTCCAATACTACTCGTACACCATTCAAAGGCACCGTCGCAAAAGGTAACGGCGGAAGTGGTGGCAATTATTATAACCATCCATTAAATTCAGGTAGTTGCTGTACCAATGATATCTCCATCATTAAGAAATCTTCTAAGAATACCGCCGGTATGATTGATACAAAATATAAATGGACAAAGGGGACTTATCCAAATTATTGGGTACAAGAAGACGATGGGGGCTATAACATTACCCGCGATCAAACAACTTACATTCAAAAGCTTACACAAAAGATTGGTGGAGCCGTTGGTTGTAAAACATTGACAGAAGAAGAAAAAAATAAAATATATTCATGCTCTGCCAATACAAAATCATGTTCTTATCATATCGGTGGTAGAAAAGTGGTTCGTATGCCATACTCTAAAAACTATAACATGTTGGCAACCAGTCAGGGCGAATACATTACAAATGGTGGGGTTGGTAGAAAATATTGTTTACCTACACCTCCTAATAAACAACCATTCCCAATGACACTGAATCACGATAGTGGTTGTCAAGTGAATTACTCTACTGGAGCAGAAGCGAAATTGGCTGGATTATTACCACCCGATTGGCAATCACAATAAAAATGAAAACGGATAATGTATTATTTGGTGTTAAATATAATTTGTTTTTTATTTTTTATTTTTTATTTGTTAAGAAACGATGACCTTGACTAATATGGGTCGTCGTATAATCTTTTACACGACATTTCGTCAATGTTCCACTCGAATTACTATATATAATGTATTTTATATTTAGTGATTTCATTGTTTCAGAACAATTTAGACATGGTGACGAATCTTTGAAGGTAGTTCCACTCTTATCTTTTCTTACGACGTAAATATTTACGCGTCCGTAAAAAGCACGACCGATTGTCACGCCTGGAGAACAATATTTGTTGCTTCCTCTTCGGTATTATCCTAGACAACTTTCTCAATACATCAATCTCAGCGTGGCAACTACACGAGCCATTTAGAAACCCATCACTCGACTGAGAACGATATGTATTACATCCGCGCGCAATGACCGAACCACCCACTACAGCAATACAACCATGCTTATGATGTTTCATGGTAGACTTGTCTGCTTCTGATAGGGCTAGATTGGCGTAACGCTCGTCTTGAACACTACATTGGGCGTTATTGTTCTGGTTGTTCTGGTTGTTCTGCCTGTTATAAGAGTTCATATTGATATAAGGTGTCAGTTTGTTTTGATGTAGAGTATAGATATAATGATTATTGAATCAATTTTTATTTAAAAATTGAAATGATTTAAAACCTAACTACTACGATAACTATACATTACTATAATGTCGCCAAGAATTGAAACGACACTTAAGATTTACATTCCACCTGTACAAAATACACTTCGTATGTTCTATACGGTTCGAGCAGACGAACATAATGAACGAGTCGTAAATGATGGTTATGCTGACTCTGGATTTGATTTAGCAGTACCAGTTCAAATGACACTTCAAAAACACTGGGGTAACAAAATTCCACTGGGTATTCATGCGTCGATGTGGACTGACTATAAAACGGATAGTGGTGGAAATGATCGTGATATAACTACTATTCCACAAGCCTATTATTTATACCCTCGATCCAGCATTAGCAAGACTCCTATGCGACTGTCGAATTCAGTTGGTATTATTGACAGGGGCTATCGAGGAGAAGTGATGGCGGTTGTAGATGTTATCGACCATAATAAAATTCCCTACGAATTGAATGCAATCGATAGACATTTTCAGATTTGTCATCCGTCTTTGAATCCATTTAAAGTGGTTATTGTCAATTCGAAGGAAGACTTGGGCACGACGAATCGAGGCGATGGAGGATTTGGATCGACAGGTGTATAAAATAATATTTAGCATAATATAAATTCTTCATGATTTGATATAAATTAAAAACTAACAAAAATACTTTTTATACCTTATTATTTATTTCTCTGGTTAAACTATAATGGTTGCTACAAGATCTATGCGTAAACTCAGTGCTTCTAAGAAGCGTACATATGCTCGCCGTGTTCGTAAATCCCCTTGCCGTGGTAAGGGGCGTGCTACATGCAGACGTACATCCGGTTGTAAATACAGCAGTGGTAAAAAGCGTTCTTTTTGCCGTAAATCTAAGAACAGTACTCTTAAAAAGATGAAGGGTGGTAAGATGTCTGCTCTCAGCCCTTCCAATGTTTAAATACCGTACTTTATTATATAATTATTGTTACTCATAATAGTAACAATAATTTAGTCGTATATATTTCCTAGTTGATAGGAAATATAATAGGAGTAATTATTTTTTCATGCGTGTTTTTGTATTCTTTCGATTTTTACGGGAACGTTTTAATTTCTTCTGTTTTTTACGACGGGTTTTCTGTTTTTTTCCTCCCGTTTTACCACACTGTTCTAATAATACTTCGTTCTCAACATAACTTAGTTTACCTACCTTAATAGATACTCTTGCTTGACAATGGTTAGCACTAACAACTACATTACCACTATCATCGTCTCCCGTAGCTAATCGTGTCGGTAAGGATGCGATAGGAATTTTTTCTTTATCGCTTTCTGTTTCTATAACAAATATTTGGTGGGTTCCATTAACAACTTCGTCTAATTCTTCTAATGGTATCATTAATCCAAACATACTCATTATATCCATATTCAACATTGGACCACTGATAATGTTTTCTACACGAGGTATGAATGCTTCAGACAATTCGTTACATTGATATACAATCTTAGTCTCATCTAATTTGTTCGATTTGTTCGATTTGTCCAGCGTGATGAGTTCTTTAATTTTTGGTTTATCCAGTAATCCAACTTGTCCTTCGTGAATAAAAATTACATTTCCATTACTCTCTTTAATATATTCGCAAAAACTCACATCTTCCATCATTATCGCATTATAACCGAATAATCCAACCTTTTTAAATGGATTTGTTTCGTTCCTATCTAATGTAATTCTGGGACGTTCGAGATAATTCTGCTTTTTAGCTACTCGTTCTCTTTGTAATCTTTCATTTCGTTCTCGTTCTGTTTCGCTGTGTATTACACCAGTTCTACTCCATCTATCATTTTCGTTATTTGGTTGAGTGGCTGCCGCGGAATCCATTAGATCCAATAAAGATGGAGGGTTATTCGCACGTGGTGCTGGTGCTGGTGCTGGTGCTGGTGCTGGTGCTGGTGCTGGTGCTGGTGCTGGTGCTGGTGCTGGTGCTGGTGCTGATGTTGGTGGGACTACCGGTGCAGAATCTACCAGGTCTGATAAATACTCATTATAATCTAATGAACTATCATTAATTTCAGAAGAGTCAGCTTCAATATCACTCATATTGTTCTCATCGTAATTAACATTAGTATCAATATTAGCAATACTTTCGTCAAAATTTAGTCTTCTAGAAGTTTGAGGATAATCTGTTGTAGTACGGAACACGGTATCCGGTGTTTGAGGATAATCTGTTGTAGTACGGAACACGGTATCCGGTGTTTGAGGAGTTTGAGGATAATCATTTGCAATGCGTGTGGTGGAGGAGGGGGCGATGGCTCTATCTTGGTTATTTTCTATTAATCTAACGATTTCTGTATATCCATGTCTATTTGCCACTATGAGAGCCGTATCGCCAGAATTATCCACCACATTCACATTAGCTCCATTCTCCAATAATAATTTCACGATTTCCATGAGCCCACGATTACTTGCCAATATGAGAGCCGTCAAGCCAGCATTATTCTTCGCATTCACATTAGCACCTTCTATTAAAGATTCTCTAACGATTTTAATATTTCCTTTATCTACTGCTTTTAGTAATTCGCTATCCTTATCCCCCCCCTTTTGTCTTTTTGAACGCGTGTTTCTTTTCCTACCTTTTCCTACATTATTATATCCGAATGTTTTTTTTAATATTCGTTTCGCCTTGTTAGCTATTCTACTATATGTTTGCCTTTTATGCGTTGGTTTAGAAGTTTTGTAAGTAGATCTGGGGTTTCCCCATTCGCGAGCACGGATATAAGCAGAATATACGCCTTTTCGGTTTATTCTACAAGTTCGTTTTGCGCATATTGGAAAACTTTTTTTAGGACCAAGAAAACATTTTTTCCCACACTTTTTTAACATTACAGTTCTCTGACGAGTATTTGGGCTTTTTTCAGCCCATCCTTTTGTAGGTTGTTGTTTTCGGGTTACCTTTCTTGTTTTTGAACAAACCATATATAGTAAATATGTAGATTATTATTTTATTTAGCTCATAATGAAATATTGTATTATACCAATAAGAAATAAACATGAACGATAACGATGAGAATAATAACGATGAGAATAATAACGACATTGAAATGGCTAGACATCTGTCTAATAATATTTTGAATAGCAAGTTACCTGAAAAATACAATCCCGATAATTTTACTGATTTATCAATTGACATTGAAATGCCGAAAAATATGATGGGTACAAATAGAGAGTCTGAAAATAGTTCTAATATAAATGGTATTCATTTAGATATCAATCCGGACGATTTGTTAGTAACTAATAAAAATAAATCACGCGAGATTCATTCTTCTTCCGAAGATTCATCTTCTTCTTATGAACATTCACAATCGTCGATGACATCACCTACCCACCCACGTGTGGATAACATTGTAAATATTCATGATAAACCAACACTAGTCAGACAAGGTTATCCACCGAGTAAACCTGCCAATGAAATTATTGGTGGATTGAATGATCAATGTAACATTATGTATGATAAAATGAGCGATAATGGTAGTGTTCAAGTACAGTTTAAAGAATTAGGAACTAATTATTTTCATGTTAGCGGTAGAAACAGACAGAGTAGTCGTAGAAATAATCATCCAAGTCATCGCAATGATAATGCTATAGTAGGTGATAATAATCTAAATGGCTATGATTATGGAAGCGACGTTGATGATGACTATGATGACGATGATAATGATGATAATGATGATAATGACAGTATTTGTCGGCTTGCCAAAAAAGACAAAATTAAACTCAAATATTTATTTCCTACACTCAGTTATAGCAAATATGATATGGACAAGATTATGGAAATTATAGATGACCAATTTGAAAAGGATATTGTAACCATATTATCCAATCATCTTGATATTATTGCATCCTATTTGAGTTGCCAAAAAATATTGTATATGGAGGCTAGTCATTATACATCTACATGGCTCAATATGCTTATGATACCTACCATTGTCATTACTTCTACTTGTTCTGTGTTAAGCGGCACTGAAGCATCCAATTATTTATCCAATCCAAATAGTCTTATTGCATATTCCACTTTAATTTCTGGACTAACTGCCTTCAGTACCCTATTACTTGCCATTATTAATTATTTGAAATTGGATGCTGCATCTGAAGCACACAAAATATCGTCTCATCAATATGATAAATTACAAAGTCAAACTGAATTTCTCTCTGGTAACACACTTCTCTTTAGTGCATCTTCGTTTAATACAAACACAATTGTTAATCGGAAGAAACAACATATTGCGAAAAATCTGGCTACTATTCGAGAAAATCAAAATAATGAATTCAAATTACTTGATGAAGAATATCATAAATTGTTTAACAATGAAACTATTTCAAAAATGGTAGACAATGAGTATCTATCACAAGATAAACAAGATCTATATACGATTCATGACAATACTAATAATGCTGAACTTGGGCAACATAAGGACAATCAAAACCGATATATTCATATTCAACCAGACAGAGAGAAAATCGAGCAAAATATACGAGCAAAATTAAGCAATGAGAAAAATATAAAGAGAAAAGATATTACCGATAAACTGAAGCTGGACCTACACAATCTGAATGCAGAATACGATTACTTGTTTGCAGACGAAGAGATGAATAATCATAGTGAAATGATTGTAACTATTCGACAAGAGATGGACAATATCAAGAACAAAATTAAGGATATAAAAGAGACCAATCAGTTTGTTATTCCTCGAGACATACGCTATAAATTTCCCACGGTATATAATACCAATGTCTTTACATGGATAAAAACGATTGAAGAATATAAAATGTATCTGGCGAATCAACTATTAGACATTAAAAACAATCTGAATTATTTGAATAAATGCATTTATTTTTCTATTCGAAAATATAACGAATATTTGAACATATCTACTAATAATGGTGGCGAAATGGTTAGTATGTATAATATTGACGATATCAATCACATACTGAAAAAATTACAAATGAAACGACGCTATTTCAAAGGACTAAAGCGTAAGGTAAATACGAAACTGATTAATTTGGGGACGGCCTTTAAAGATGTCGATAGAATGTTCAAACAGGAAATATTAAACGCGGAGAATAAATCTCGATACATGGTTCGTCTATTTTTTATTACCATGTTTATCAATATGTTGTGTTTATTTTTGAATTTTTGGTGCTGTTGTTCCAAATGTGTATGGAACATTGAAGAGTTGCCGATTATTAGCTATTTAAAGAAATGTAAACAAAAATATGTGAAGGATGTTATTGAACCAGGTAGTGTACTCTATGAGATATTAGATAGTCGAGATGAAAATATTGGCAATGATACTAACTTGAATATAAAACCCAATCGCTTTTTTAGTTTTATGAATATGAATATGAGTATGAGCAAAAAGGAGAGTTTTAATAAAATTGACGATTATGAAAAGTATGACTCTGATGATTCTGATGCACGATTGAGTGATTGGGATTGCTAATTGGGATTGCTAATTGGGATAAATAATCGTATTTGTTATTCTATAAATACGATTATTTTTACATCCTGGTTATCGGATTTGAACCGATGACATTTCGATACCTATAATTGATATCTAATATAAACTACTACAGTCGAAGGCTCTACCCCTGAGCTAAACCAGGTTAACAAGTATAGAATACCTGTTATATTAATTATAGTTGGTAAATTTAAGTTGTTTTTCGCATAAAAGATTATTATAAAAAATAGTGGGTGTTTTATTTTTTATTTTTTATTTTTTATTTTTTATTTTTTA
>Ga0209302_10002359_pt1 | contig 11011 bp, 6 predicted proteins | sample ArcOceMetagenome_2_FD_187445 | JGI IMG/M metagenome (GOLD analysis project Ga0209302, IMG submission 187445) | Marine eukaryotic phytoplankton communities from Arctic Ocean - Arctic Ocean ARC135M Metagenome (SPAdes) (version 2) | ecosystem: Environmental > Aquatic > Marine > Oceanic | place... | reverse complement strand
CACCCTCACCCTCACCCTCACCCTCACCCTCACCCTCACCCTCACCTTTAATTCCCCTACTCCTACCCTACCCCTACCCCTACCCTTACCCCTACCCCTACCCCTACCCCTTCCCCTTCCCCTTCCTCTTCCCCTGCCCTACCCCTTCTCTCCCGCCCCTACCCCTACCCCTAAAGTATCTCCCGCCCCATACCCCACCCCTAAAGTATCCCAACCAGGTATTGCCGCCGCGATGGACTACGTCGACCGCGCGCTCGTGTCCGTGCGCGGCGCGGGCAAGGCGCTGGATCGGATGGTGCCGCTGCTTCCCATGTGATAAGATCTGGACCGGACTACGGCATGGTCGCCGTGTGTGAGTATGTGTGGCGTGTCACGCAAAGCGGTTCACATCCTTTAGTTCGGCTTCGGGTGAGTATCGTATTTTGTACCCTCTCTCTTAAATTGACTCGCCCTGTTGTTCCAGTGCGCGCAGTGTGGGGTTATCATTATCGCCCGCCCTGATCGAAATTAGGGGGTAGTATGGCTCAGTCAAAACAGATTTTTTTTGACGAGAAAAAAGCAAGTCTCGCCTGCCTCGCTGGAAAGCCAACGCTCAGCCTCAGAGCCCGTTGAGGGGGCAGGATCACCATAATCGGGCCGGCGGATGCGTTGGCTTCAGGCTTCTTGCTAGGCATCGGTGCGGATACCGCTCGGCATGAGGTTTTCGGCGGCCAGCACTGGATGCGAGCGCGTTGCGCACCTAAAAAGCTGCAGCGAGTGACGTGAGACGTCAAAAAGCATGGGGGAAAGCAGAATGCGGGACGCTCAGGAGCCCAAACGTGTTGGAAACCCCGTACGCACCCCACCCCCAGTCTGCCAGCACAGCACTGAGCCAGAGATCGCGCGCCTGAGGGCCTCCGGCAACACCCCCTATCGGAATGCCGTAATGGTGAATGCTGCTTGGTGCCCTGTCCACTCGTGAGGCTCACCCAGACTCGTCTAGGGCACCCGGCTCGCAGACCGACCGATTGCGGCACGTGTGGTTTTGGAGAGGGGGTGGTAAGCAGCGACCGACACCGTGGAGGTCAGCCATTGCGCACGCCGAGCGCCGCCCCAGCACTTGGGTGGGCGCCCGGAGCAGGGGCGCGGCCTCCGATGCACACGGATCTACCGGGAAGCCAGAACCGGCCTTTCAGAGCGCCGAGAGCGAACTCACCGTGCAGGATCGCCCTATATCCGGAGCGTGCGCTGTTCTGGCCCCCACGAGGTGCTAGGCGGAATCTTGGTGTGCGTTTTAGGCTCATTCGGATAAGGACCTGCGTAAATCTGCCATATATTGGATACATACTTAGAGAGTTCGAGCTCATCCCATATTATGGCCCTACTTACGCCTAAGGCGAGCCCATCCTAAATATGGGTGTTCAATGCGAAGGATGAGACGTTCCAGGAGTGCCTTGAAATTGCTCAAAATCGCTCGAAGACTTGCTCAAAATCGCCCAAAAGGTGCCTTTAAAATCCACTTTTATCGAGTTCGTGTGTTATTTTCTACCTCGAGTGAGATACGGGCCTTTTTTACTCGTTTTACTGAGGTAAAAGTTCGTCCATCCTTCCATATTCTGGTCCATACTTAGAGGGAATGGAGCCCATATTCCAGATCCAGACTTAGAGAGTTTCAAAACCAGACTTTGGGTTTCGCAGGTCCTTACGATTCGGACCGTCTCCACACGGCGAACTACCCAGTCGTGTATCGATCTGGCGTTCTGAGCTAAACCAGTTTGGCGCCTCCCGGAGATGGCCGCGCGCGCTCTAACGCGAGAGGTGCTCCGACCAGATCGCCCACCCCACACTGCGTAAAAGCGGCCTCCGCCAGCCACCCGTGTGAGCTGCACCATCGTGAGATAGTGAGGCGTGGTGATGGCCCGTGAGCCCACCAGTACCCTTTGGTAGGTCGACCTTGACTAGTGCGAGCCTACTTGCAGCATACTGAGCTCTCGACCTGATGTACCGCGATGAGTCGGAAACGCTCCTCGATGACGGCCACTCACACAGCTTCGCCACGGCCTTTCTGCGCAACTTCCGCTGCAGCGCAGTGATGAGTACCAATGTATGGGTGTGTCAGACTGTTAAAAATAGACTGAACTATAACACACCCCGGCTACCATCAGCCACGCACCGGCCACACGGCTAAACACCACAGCAGGCAGCAGCTCGCAACGGCACACGGAAGCAACCGAACTTGTGCATGGCACCGTTGAAACGACGCCGGCGCGCACGTAGAGATCGCGCCAAAGAAGGTCTTCTCGCACCCCGGGAGTCGCCAGCCCGGACCTGAAACGTATGCACCGGCCACGTGAGGGCGACAGGGCGGCCTATGGGTATGCGCGTGCTCAGGGCGGGGAAGTGGGACCGCCTGGGCTGAGTGAGTGCGGCATGCGATGCATGGGTGCTTGGGATGCACGCAGCACACGTGAGGGGGTGCACGGGCGCTCGGCTGTGCCGCGGTCAGGGCAAAGGGTGGCGGTGAGAAGGGGCGGGAGCACCTGGTTCTGACGCCCGACTCGAAACCCGACAGCCAAGGCGGAGGCTGGCGAACTCGAGGATGGTACCGTTGGAACCGTCTCAATGAGCACGCGTACTCTCGAGCCAAAAATCGTCTCGTACAACACCGTGAGTCGCCAGCCCGGACCTGAAACGTGTGCACTGTCACGTGAGGGCGACAGGGCGGTTGATGGGTATGCGCGTGCTCGGGGCGGGGAACTGGTACCGCCCGGGCTGGGTGGGTGCGGGATGCGATGCACGGGTGCTTGGGCTGCACGCGGCACGCGCAAGGGGGTGCACGAGGGCTCGGCTGTGCCACGATCAGGGCGTAGGGTAGTGGCTGAAGGGTCGCTCACCGGGGGTTATCGTGGTGGTTCGACTCGTACCGCGACGAAGCGCCGAAGATGTGATCTTGACAGCGGGGTAGACCACACGTTGTCCGTAGATCAAACGAGCAGGGTGTCGAAAAAGTTCAACCAGCGGCTTTCACCTGCGGTCGAAAAGTAGGATCGCCTGCCCAAACACCCGCGCCACTGTAGCGAGGAAATGTGAAAGGGCTGCTGACTGTGAGTTTTTCAGCCGTCCAGCTGCGAGATGGTCCATCTACACCCCCAATAGAGTCCTTCCAGCCATGCCGCTACCCCAGGAACACTCCATGTGGGCTCCCGGAGGCCTCTCGAAATGAGTTGGGCGCACCCCGGATGTCATACATCCGCGGGTGAAAGTGGTGCAGGTTTCGGGCGCTTGGGGCAGGCGGTGTCGGGAAAGTGCGAGGGGTGGTCGCGGGGAGCAGGTCTCCGCACCGTTATCGACTCTTGTACGGCGTTGCGATGAGAAGATGACTCAAAACCATCGAAGCTGGAGTGGCTGGCGCGATAAGCGGGGGGGCAGGTGCACGGCGCAGCAGCAGGCTACTGCTGTCTCTGTCTGTATCACCCATGTGACAGACAGACAGAATATAATGGTTTCGTATACTACACGACACGTGTATACTACGCAATGCCGCGATGACTGGGCCCCTCACACCCAGACACAAATGCACGGTGTGCGGTGATGATGAGTTGATGACATACGCCCCTATAAATCTAGGGACTCGGCCCGGTCGGCGCTGCTGACTGCAGTACGTAACGGGCGATCGGACGACCTCGCCGTGCACCCCCGGAGGATACTACACGGCCTAGCGGCCCCTGTGACTGGCGTGGCGAACACGTATGTATAAAAGGGCGCGTGTCGTTGTTCACAAAGATCGAAGAAAAACTTCGACTAGGAGTAGCCCTCTCGCGCCGCGGGGTTAGGCAGCGCTCAACCGTGTGTCATAGACATACATATATTTTTATATGTATCTCGTACTCGTAAACAAAATTTTCTACACTCATAAACCGGTGGGGTCACACGTGTCACGTCTCAAACTCATGACTCATGCCCCACCCTCACGCCCCCGTCTCCGACCCCTACCTTCGCTGCTGTCCACCTTGCCGAGATGCTGTTGGTGCTGGTGCTCCGAGGTGTATTGTCTCCCGTAGTTTTTTCACTTGAGATTCGCGCAGACGCACACTGGCGCGCACGGCGGTGTGACATACGGCACGCTTAGATCGCGAGTCTTGCTCAGCCACACCCGCCGTGCCTGTGAAAGCGCACCAGTGAGTGGCCCTCGCTGCAAGCGAGCGTCTTGCAGACTGAAGAGCCCGGCCGCATCATGCCAATTTCCTGAAGGTGCAGCGCTTCTCCATGCAAGGGCTGCTCCATCAGGCACATCGACCGAGCAGATCGGCAAACGCAGCTGGTCCTGCAGCCAAATGGAAATCCAAACGTCATCATGGTAGAAATATCGCTCATCATACTCCTGCAAGGTAGAAAAGAATGCCAAAGCACGAGCAGCTTGTTGGCGCGCCATGCCCGCATGCAGTGGTATCGAGAACAGATCGACGCCCTGGCCCATGATCAACCCGCTCTTCGGATGAGCTGCTGAGATCGGCCCAAGGGAGTGTCCTCGGAAGTAGGTGTACGACTGGCTCGCATTTTGTCGCACTGCCGCATCAAGTCTCTGCAGTGCCCACGGGTGGTAGACAGCATCGTCATCGGCGAGGACGAGGGCCGTCTCTCGGTTGCTGGCGAGCGCAGTTAGTTTCAACGCGCGGTGAAGGGTGCACAGTAGCTTGCTTCCTGGGCCCATGTCCATCGCGCAAGGCACAGCCTCAACCATGGGGAAGCGTCCTACAACCGCCGCCAGCTGCGTCCGAAAGGCACCCGTCACGTTGAACCGCAGGTATGTGACGGGGGTGGCTACCAGAATCCGGTCAGGCGGCCGAGTCTGACGAGCAAAAGACGACAACACGTGTGGCAGGTACTGCAGCCGCGGTGGCACCACGCCCATGCCGATAATGAGTTGTGGTTGCGGCGGCATGACCGACGGACGCGGGGAAGACTTCGCCACAGCAAACGTTCTGAAAGACTCACCGCTGTCGCTCTGGCCAAGGCGGCTGAGGTCGCAGTCAAAGAACCAGCTGCAGTCACGATGCCTTCGCGAAAAGCTCACAAAGTGGCACCGCTCGCACCCTTGGCACCTTGCCACACATGAGCGGAGCGTCCTGAGCTTCCATGAGCCGCAAGAACTTTGGGAGCACGAGCCGGGAACGGGCGCGGTCTTCGCGCAGTATCCCCGCAGATCCGCATCACCGTTCTCTAACCCTAACCCTAACCGGTTAGCGGTAACGTTAGGGAGCCACGCCGTCCCGGCGGTAGTGATGGCGTTCGGAATCGCGACACCGGTTGCGATACCGTCAACTTTCTCAGCGTCGCGCAAGGACCATGGCAAGGTTCCTCCGTTCTGAACGCCCACCTTTTCTAGCGCAGCTGGTCGGGGGCGTTCCGCCATAGGACCATCAGTCACCGCTATCGGGGCCCGCCGGGCACGCGCGAACAGGAGGACGTAAAGGAGCTGCATTCCACGCTCTCGGTGTATCACACCTGATGTCTAACGAAGCAACGGTTGAGTGCACGAGGTGTACCCCACGTGTAATGCAACAGCTCGTGCGTGCTGCAACCTGGTGAGGTGAGGTTACTACCCGTTTCCGAGCCAGTTGCTGCTGGGTGATAAATGACAGCCGCGAACGTGTCGCTCATGCCGAGGACGCTGGCCACATTGGAGCGGGTTGGGCGCATGTGCCTGGTGTCCTCGGCCTTCGCGTAGCCTAATAAGGTGCCTTCCTAGCAATCGGCTCATTCACCACTTCACACTTACAAGCATCCTCACTCGCTCTAACGGACCACAGCAAGGATCACGTTGAATCCCAGTGCTACACACATGAGACACATGTCGAGTGAGAGCAACCCCAACACCCCAGACTGAAGGTCGCCTTCGTAGATGCAGGTAGCGGTTATTGATTCATGCATTCTTCCACCTAAACCGGGTGTGTAAGACTGGCACCCCAATGCCTCTGCTCCTGACCTACCTGATGCCCGAAGCCGCCTCGTCATTTTACACCTTACTGGATGTCGGGAAGGAAGCGAACGTGGTTTCGATTGATTTGACTCCGGTGAGGCGAAAGTGACAAAGTCTATCTGTGAGGGAGACGGGTATATTTTGATGCCCCCTTTGTACCAGATTACTCTACGCGCCTGACACATACCATACATACCAAAGTCATCTCAATTTGGACCACCGGGCGGAACGGGGCAGACGCGAATGATCCACGTGTAGTCAAATCTCGCTTTCAATTTTGGGCAAGTGTGTACTCGTAAACGAGAATGATCCCTCGTGTCGCCTCGTAGTACTATGCTCATCATCCTGACGGGCGAGGGACGCAATGGCAAGAGTCTGCTCGTCGAATGGATCCAGTTCCTTCTTGGGGCATACGGGATGGAAGGCAAGATCACTACCCTCACCGAGAAGCCCAAGTCGGGCGCGGAGACCGAGCTGGCCAACCAGCACAAGAAGCGCCTCGTCGTCTACTCCGAGCCCGAGGAGGCGGCGCTCGAGGCGCTGCGCCTCTCCAACATTAAGATGCTTACCGGCAATGAAACGGTCAACGCCCGTGGTCTCTTCGACGCGCGCGACAAGACGCAGATGCACGCGGCCCAGATCACCGAGTGCAACAAGCTACCCACCATTCTCGGGGACAAGGGCGAGAGCGCGCGCGAGCGCGTCGTCGTGATCAACTTTCCATTCACCTTCACCAATGACGCGACCAAGCTCGCATCCAACGAGCGTGCAAAAGACGGCGACCTCGGGGAAGCGCTCAAAGAAAACAAGTACAAGCCAAAGGACGTGTCTCTCAAGTCGAATACCTTCAAGGAGGAGCACTACTGCGCCTTCTTTAAATACTTGGTCGACACCGACCGCACCGATACCGAAGACGGCGTTGGCATCTACATCACCGAGAAGGCCAAGCGGCGTGCGGGTAAGTACCTCGACGACAACGACTTCATGCCCACGTGGGTAAGCGAGCACTACGACGATGCCGACATGAGTGAGAAGGAATTTGCCACCATCAAGGACATCTTCTGCGATTTCAAAATGTCGGAGCACTACCAAAACCTCACCAAGCGCGAGAGGACACTCATGAATGAGAAGAAGTTTCGCAGCGCCATCAGCAAGAGCGCCAAGTTCAAGCCAAAGTACCGCGAGAAGGGGAAGGTGACCCTCGGCGACGGCAAGAAAAACACGAAAGATGGGCTGATCGACTTGAAGAAGAAGTCCGAAGACGGCCCGGACGAGGCAGAGCAATGAAGTGAATAGAAACACACGTAACCACGACATTTGTGGGTGGGATACTGGGGTGTGTACGCTTTATTGAGGAGGGAAAAAGCTAATAAAAGTGTGCGCGAGCGGGCGTCTTGGCCATCGTTTAAAGTGTAATACCCACTTTACACACTTGGGAGTGTGAATTGTACTTGCCTAAGAGGCAAGTGCACACACGCGACACTCTCTCTGGTGCAGCAACCCGAGTGCGCCCCCTGGTTAGTTGGACTGCGCTTTGATCCAGAAAAGGGTTGCCGGGTCCTTCGCCACGCGCGCGCACGCCTCCCGGTCCCAGTCGCAGCCGTGCTCCCGCACCGGCCGCCCCTGGTCACTTTAGCTGCTTTTTGATCCAGCGGAGGGTCGCAGGGTCCGTCGCCACGTTCTCGCACTCTTCCTTGTCCCACTTGCAGCCGTGCTCGCGCGCCCACACCAGGCAGTCGAGGTGGCCGCCCTCCGCCGGGGCGCGATGCACGGCCGCACGCGCTCGCACTCGCCCCTTTGAACGCCCCACGCACGTAACGGTGTGGGCGTTGGGTGTAGTGTGTGCCAATGCATGCTGGCTCGCCGTGTTCCAATACAATGCCTGGCGTGCTGATGTCCGTGCCCCTGGCCGCCCCCGGCTACGGCGCTGGGAGTCGAGGGCCACGCGGATCGGAGGGTGTAGCAGCTGCACCGGCGGGGGTGGGATGCGAGGGCGAATGCGGGGAGCTAACCCAGCGCACAGCGCTACTGAACACCTCAGAGCCGCGGTGCACTGCGTGGGAAGAATGCTGGGGGGGGGTAACCACAGAACTGTGTTAGCGCTTTTTCGCTTTTCTTGCCCAGGTTCCTTCGCCCATTCCCAAGCGTTGATCGAGGCCTTAGAGTTCAAGCAGTTGGAATTGGTGCTGGAGTATGAGGACAAGTGCACAGTTCTTGCTCGCGCCAAGTCTTTTGGTGCCATGGAGCGCGTGGTGCAGATCAAGGTGCGGGGCATCGAGCGCTATGGGGATCGGGGGAAAGGAGAACGTCGAGGAGCTGGTGCAGGAACTTAAAGACATGCACGCCTCTGAGCGGATCATGTGTAACCCAGTCATGCCAGGCACTAGGGATCTCCTCGACGGGCAATTCCGAGCTCCGGGGTCGACAATTAATACCAAGACCGACGATGCTAACACGGGGAGTCTGGGTGGCGCTAAAGTAAGACCCAGTCCGAAGACGTCATTACCCAGAGCTCTGAGGGCACCGTGCTGCCCAGTGAGCACGGCCCTGGCGCCTTGGGCATGATGTCCTAGGGCATGGCGCCGGCCTTGGCGCCTTAGCAGCGCTGAAATCCGAGACGCACTAAACACTGAACTATTCTATCATCGTCGCACCACTCTGCATATCGCATGTTCTTATAACCCTCTACCACGTACTGAGGGTAAGTGTGTTGTCTGTTGTCGGATTGCTTTCGTTTATATACCAAGATGCAAGAACGTATAGCTCCCTCGAGAACAAGAACATCCTGACCTCATCCATCCAATGGCAATGCGCAAAATGGACTCATCTTCAGCTATATAGTTATAGACAGACCGACCATACAACTCGACCGACTCTGTCCGATCAGGAATTCAGGATCTTCAAAAGCGCTCATGGACCCCGTTATAGAAGAATCGGTGCTCCACTCGCCCCTTAATCGGTGATTGTTTGCATGTACCCCTTAATCGGTGAGATAGTAGAGCGACGAATGAAGCGAACGATTTTGCTTGCAAGCGCGTTTTCAAGGCTAACACTCCGCACTCCAGGACTGGAAGCCAGAACTGCCTCCCGTCCCAGGCGTCAGGGATTTCGCTGCAGCGTCGTCGCTTCCTTGCTGGAAGGACCCTCCGCGTCGGGCTCAACTGAGTGTACGTTCAGCCTTGAGCTCCTACGGTGCCGCCTTGAGCAGCGCATCGACCCCCGCCGCCTCCGCGCCCCGCTCGTACCACTCGGACGGTCCTACCCAGCACTCGAGCTCGTCCAGCTCCAGCTCTGCCAGGCCCGACACGAAGCCCACGCGCTGCTCCCGGTGCGCCGCCTTGAGCTCGCGCTCGCGCTCGCGCCGCGCCCGCAGCAGCGTGATCTCCGCCTCCGAGGGCTGCGTCTTGGCCTTGCCCTTGCCCTTGGCCTTGCCCTTCGGCGCGCTCGCCACCACCGGTGCCTCAGCGGGCGGCGCGGCGGCGGCCTGCGCGGCCTGCTCCTCTGCGAGCGCTGCCTGCAGCGCACCCAGCTCCTCGGCCAGGGCGGCGCGCTCCGTCGCCTGCGCGCGAGTGAGGCTCACCACGCGCGCCGCCAGCGCGCGAGAGGCCTCGGCGGGCAGCGCCGGGGGTGGCGTCACCATGAAGGCGGCGCCCACGGGCAGGTGGTCGGAGGGGCACGCGCGGTTGGGCAGGCCGTCCCGCGCGGCCGCCTCGTCCGCCTCGAGGGCCTCCCAGGCGGTGTCCGCCTGCAGGGTGCGCGCGCTGTGCAGGATGTGGTCGAGACGCCACGCGCCGCACGGCGGCCCCTCCTGCCCGTGCGGCCACGCGGAGCGCGTCGCGCCGGTGGGCACGCGCGAAAGCCAGATGCGGTGCTCGGCGCTCGCCTCCCTTGCCGCCACGCGCAGCTGCCGCCACGCCTCCAGCTGCTCGGCTGTCGGCGACGGATTTCCTCCGGTGTCGCTGGCGTCATCGTCGCCGCCGCCGCCGCCGCCACCGCCGCCGCCGCCCTCGTCGCTGCTACGCTCGCGCTTCCCTCCGCCCTCGCGCCCACCACCGTTGGCCTCCGCTGCGCCCGTCGCCGCGCCGGCCGCCACATCCTCGCCGTCCGCCTCGCCATCGCCCGCCTCGCTGCCTTCGCCCTCGCCCTCGCCGGCGGACGTCAGCCGCAGCGCACTCGCGCACTCGCGCTCGAGCTCCTCTTCCGTCGGCTCCTCCCCGCCCGCCACGAAGGCCTCGACGCAGCTCCCGCTCCACATCTCCGTGTTGAGATCGCCCGCGATGATGACCTCGCGCGTGCCGAGCTGCCGCGCACGCTCGAGGCACTTGCTCAACTGGCGCACTCGCTTCTCCTCGCTCGTCGCGTCCAGGTGAACCGAGAGCACCGCGGTCGGCCCCAGCGCCGCCAGTGCCGACCCTGGCTGGCCGCGCACACACACGCCCACGCCTTGCAGCTGGTCCTTTCCTCCCGTGCCCCTCTGCTCGACGAGCGAAAGGCGGTCGGTGCGATAGAGCACGGCGTTTCCGACGGCAGACCTCGAGCCCAGCACACGCCTGTTGCGGTTCGCGATGGCCAGCAGCTCGCGCGCCGGAGGGACACGGAACAGGTAGTCGGGAAGCTGCAGCCACTTGGGCAGAGAGAACTCGCCGTTGCCGCTGTCGTCGAACTGGACCTCTTGCAGGCAGATCACGTCGGCACCGCACGACTCCAGCTCCTTGAGGAGGCGAGGCCGGCGCACATCCCAGTCAAGGACCTCGTCAGCGGGCTCAGCCCACTGGAAGGCTGCAAACGCCTGCACGCACCCTGTGCGAGCGTCGAGCGGCCGCACGTACAGCGGTGCCAGCAGATTATAACTCACCACAGACAGAGCCGCGGGGTTGAATGGCGAACCCCTCGGCACGAGCTTCACCATCCTCGAAACACCACGGCTGCCGACCACACCAAGAGGCGGCGAGCGCGCGGGCAAATTTCGGGCAGTAGTGGTTTCTAATAGCCGATTTGCGCCGGAGGCGCACGGGGCTGTAGGCCCCCAATTGGGTGCCGTAGGCACTTCTC
>Ga0209302_10002358_pt1 | contig 11013 bp, 10 predicted proteins | sample ArcOceMetagenome_2_FD_187445 | JGI IMG/M metagenome (GOLD analysis project Ga0209302, IMG submission 187445) | Marine eukaryotic phytoplankton communities from Arctic Ocean - Arctic Ocean ARC135M Metagenome (SPAdes) (version 2) | ecosystem: Environmental > Aquatic > Marine > Oceanic | place... | reverse complement strand
GTTCCCACGTTTCTCTTTCGGCCGTTCCCACGTTTCTCCCCCTCGCAATTCTGTTGAGCCGGCTTGCGGTGGTTGGTGGCGTCGCTGCTCCGGCCATGGTCTGCGGCTGCTGCACGGATAAGCGCAAAGGCGAGCTCTTCAAGCCGCACCGGGAACGTGGGTGCACTGATGTCGTCTGCCTGCTCATGCTCATCGTAGCGGTTGGCGGGTTGGCGGCGATAACCTACGTGGCCATCTCGGCACATCCCAACTTGGTCGACGACCTCATCTATCCTACCGATTCGTACGGCAACAACTGCGGCAAGCCGGGCACCGATACCGCCGAGCTCTCCAAGGTGCTCTACCCGGACCTCGACAGCGACATCATCGCTCATGCCGACCTGATCGCAACAGGGCAGTACCTCACATTCCTCACCTCGGTAACGCGGCTGTGTGCACGCGCCTGCCCTGCAGGCGTCTCGCTCCGCGGGCCGTCCATCTACGGCGGCAGCGGCTATCCGGGCGGCGCCAACGCGACCGTGCCCGAGCACACCTACGCCTTCATGACTCAAGACGTCTTCGGTCGCTGCTTCCCGCTGTCAAGCGCCTTCGCCGAGGCCACGTCTCAGCTGTGCGTGCAGCCGGAGTGCACTGACCCGGCGCTCAACGCGACGCTCGGCGGCACGCTGCGCTGCGCCTCGCTGTCCGACCGCCCCGAGGAGACGACCACCTGGGAGCTCTGCGCCGCGGGCACGGCGGCGGGGCTGTGTGCGGCGCAGCGGGGCGCGTGCGAGTACTCGGTGCAGCGCGCGCCGCTGGTCTCATACTTGCCCGAGGGCGCGAGCGGTGGCAGCACGGCCGCCACGCAGGAGCTCGCCTCGCAGGTGCAGCTGCTCGTCGGTGCCGCCGACGGCGTGCTCGAGGCCTACGTATACGTCGCTGTGCTCGGCGTGGTGCCGCCGCTCCTCCTCGGTTAGGGTTAGGGTCACGGCGAACCCTAACCCTGGCCCCAACCCTAACCAGGTGCTGCCGCTCCTCCTCGGTTAGGGTTAGGGTCACGGCGAGCCCTAACCCTAGCCCAACCCTAACCAGGTGCTGCCGCTCCTCCTCGGTTAGGGTTAGGGTCACGGCGAACCCTAGCCCTAGCCCAACCCTAACCAGGTGCTGCCGCTCCTCCTCGGCTTCGCGTGGGCGCTGCTACTCTACTTCTTCGCCGGCGTGGTCATCTACCTGCTGCTCGCGCTGCTCGTCGGCTGCATGCTCGCGCTCACCTTCTGGCTCGCCTCCCAGACCGGCTGGTTCGACGCCGACGCCGTCCACTGGCTCAGCCAGCTGAGCGCCAACATCACCAGCGTCAGCGATCTCAGCGGCCTCCGCGATCTCGGCAGCGAGCTCAGCAGCGAGCTCGGCAGCGAGCTCAGCTCCGGCATCCAGCTCGGCGCGGGCGCGGGCGGCGCGGGCGACGCGGGCGCGGGCGGCGCGGGCGCGGGCGGCGCGGGCGCGGGCGGCGGCGACCTGCTCGGCAAAGCGGTGTCCGACGAGCTCATCTACTACCAGCTGGGTGCAGTCCTCTCGACGGTGGCCACGGCTGCGGTGCTCATGCTCCTATGCTTCTGGGGGAGATGCATCCGCCGGTGCATCGCCATCGTGCAGGAGACCGCCAAGGTCTTCCGCGCGCTACCCGTGCTCGTGGCGTGGCCGCTGCCGTCGGTGGCGCTGCAGGTTGGCTGCGTCGCGACCGGGCTGCTGCTGGCCATGTGGTGTCTCGACGACGAGGTGTGGAGTCGCGTGGCCGAGGCGCACGGGCTCACGCTCGGCTATTCGGCGCAGGTCGCCGTGCTGCTCTACTGTGTCCTCGTCTGCCTGTGGCTCACGAACCTGTGCAAGGCCGTCGCGTGGACCTCGATGGCCGCGGCGACCGCCTTCTGGTTCGTCAGCGACAATGCGCCCGCCGCGGCCAACCGGGGCAAGGGCTGCTGCAAGGCGGGAAGCGGCTGCGGCCGGCTGTGGGGCGCCACGTACACCGTGGTGGCCAAGCACCTGGGCTCGCTGGCGGTGGGCTCCCTCTGCATCGCGCTGCTAATAACCCTGACCCTAACCCAAACCCAAACCCAAGCCCCAGCCCTACCCCTAACCCCAACCCTACCAGGTGGGCTCCTTCTGTATCGCGCTGTGCCAACTGCTGCGGCTGATGCTGCTAGTGGTCGACCGCGCGACCAAGGCGCAGCAGGGCAAGAACCTCGTGCTCAAGCTCGCGATGAAGTGCGCGCACTGCGCGCTATGGTGTCTGCAGAAGACGGTCGAGTTCGTCTCCTACTACGGCTACATCTTTGTCGCCCTCGACGGCTCGAGCTTCTGCAAGGCGTGCAAGGAGACATTCGTCCTGATCGGCGCCCACCCCGCGCAGGCCGCCGTCAACGGCATGGTCAAGGGCCTGCTGCTGCTGCTCATGGGCTGGTCGACGCCCTTCCTGTGCGCGGCCGCTTGCTTCTTCGGTCTGGAGTCCGACGCCGACTACCTCGCCAAGGGCTACTCGCCCGTCTACGCAGCGGTCGTCGTCTTCGCCTCGTCCTTCGTCGTCGCCAACGGCATCACGATGATCTCTCTAACTAACCCGAACCCTAACCCTAACCCTCACCTGAACCCGAACCCGAACCCGAACCCGAACCCGAACCCGAACCCGAACCCGAACCGGAAATCCCAACCCGACCCCTGACCCTGACCCTAGTCCTAACTAGGCATCACGATGGTATTCTCGTGCTGCATCGACACCATCTACATCTGTGCCTTCAAGGACATGAGCGAGAACGACCCGCCAAAGTTCATGAGCAACGACCTGCGGGAGGCCTTCGGCATCGACGCGGCGGCCAAGGAGACCGGCCCGGGCTACCAGCCCGTGCGCGACACGGCCTCAGTCTCGCCGGGGCCCTCGGCCAAGGCGGGACCTGCACGGGTGCTGCCGTACGTGGCACCGCCGACATTCAGCGTCGCGGTCAGTGGCGTGGCGCGCACCTAGACCCCGTAGATATTTCATATACATATATTGTGTTCAGTACGGTGTATACAGTGAAGCGGCGCGCCGGGGGCGGATAGGTTTTTTATTTTGAGCGCAGCCACGATTAATTACCGTGTTCCGGTGTGAAAGGTTGGACATAAAAGCACCCGGGGGCGGGGGTAGTTGTACTCGAGTACGCTTTAGCGACTAAAGTGGCGTGTACTTTGGGGTCAAATCGACTAACGTGTGCCTGGCACAGATGAGCACCAAACCTGCTAAAATCGGTCGCTTGGCGTCAACTCTGCTAAAGTACGTCGGTTCTGCGTGCAACGAAGACCCCCCCCCCCCCCAGGTCTTCGCTCCGTGGGCGGACCAAAGTTGCTAAAGTGGGGCCTCTCCGGGCGAGCGGCGAGGGTCAAATCTGCCAAAGTCCGACCGACCCCTTACGTCTACTACCCCGGGTGAATAAAAGCCGTAAAAATGTGTGACGCGTCGTGTTCGTTACGACTTACTGTACCGGTCACATACAGTAGGCTTTGTGTGTAAATTCTCTCCACTTCAGGCATAAAAATGGATGTGTTAGTAGAGAAGAGGGCAAACGTGTGGCTAGTGGCGGGCGGCACTTTCGGCCGGCGAGCGGCGAGCGGCTTTGCCGCGGGTGCCTAGCGGGTGCCGTAAGTAGAGTTGAGAAATTGGCCGAGGGACGTCTGTGAGCTCGAGTACGTCGTTTTCCAGAGCACAAGCACTATAGACTATTTTCAACGTCGCGCCCCGTTCTGAATAAGAATATTGGGAGACACCGCCGCCTCCAAATCATCCCAGAGTCAGAAACCGCCATCTTTGGCGCCCGTCGAGGCGCATGCTGAACCACATAAGCGCGCTGCGCGCGTGTGTGAGACATGCGCAGCGCGCGGGTGCATTCGGAGAGGCAGTGCCCAGTGCGGTGGCCATCGCCGTCGCCGCCACCGCTTCGCCCCTTCGGGCGCCCGAGCTTGCTCGGTCACGTGATTACTTCACGAGAGTCACGGGAGCGGGGTGGGCAAACGAGTTTAGCCATCTTGCATCTACGATGCGCGGTGTCATCCGCCGTCCACGGGAGGGCTAGCAACTAACTGGATGATATTGATAACCGCACAACGATCAACGTATTATAACGACATTTGCGTACGAAACGACACTCGCGCGCAGCTCCTCGCGCCGGCGCCTCACAGCGGCGGCGGCGCCATGTGGCGGCGCCGCACGCGGGCGCTGGTGTGGCGCGGGGGGCGCCAGGGTGGTACCCTAAAGTGCGATAGTTACTGTTGAGGTGATGAGAGGTATTAGGGTCAGGGTCAGGGTCAGGGTCAGGGTCAGGGTCAGGGTCAGGGTCAGGGTCAGGGCAGTACTAAGGGTTAGGGTTACTTAGGGTCGAGCGTCGTACCTTCGAACTGCTCGGCCGGTCGGCGTCCGCCGTGTCGTCCTTCGCGCGGTTGCATGGCGTTCCCTTCGAGGCAGTCGATGCGCCGCGTGAGATTGATGTTGAGCTGCTCGTGCGTAGCTCGTGCGTGGGCACTTCGCGCGCAATCCGGCCAACGTACGTGGTACGTACGTGGAGCTCCCGCTGGCAACGAGGGCAAGGTTAGGGCAAGGTCAGCGCACAGAAGCTCGAGCGTGTGCAGCTCGGCGCCCTCGAGCAGTGTGAGCACCGCCACCGGCACCGTCAGCAAGAGCAGCGCGACGCAGCAAAGGGTGAGAGGAGCTGCAGCCGCCCCGAGCACAGGTTGCATCACGTGCAACTTCGTGAGAGGCGTCTCCGGATCGCGTGCGACGCACGCGCGGAAGCAGTAGCCGCCGCGGCAGCGCTCGACGCAGCCTCGCAGCCACGGAAGCGACTCCGTGTCTCCCAGATGTTCTTCGTGCCGCGTACCTTGTCATTCGCGGCCCTTGCGGAAGCACGGTTGGCTCAGCTTCTGCTTTTGGCCTCCCGGATCTCCGAGAGTGTGATAGGCTCTCAGCAGATCCTACCGGCGCTTACATCCACACCGCCAGCTCACTCTCAGCCCGGTTCGTCTTCGAGGAGGCGTGCGGCACGCGCCGCACGCTGCCGCGCTTCCTGACGCCCCGGGAGTGCGCGCGCGCTTACTGCTTGGGGGTTGGTTGAACCAAAGCCTGCTTCCACCCTGCAACCTATTTTCGCACGGGGTGTATAATAGTAAAGCACGCGCGGAAAGGTTTACGCAGCCGCGCACCTTAGAACACAACACCTACCGTTGTTGGTGATGCTGTCACACAGTTAGCTTCGCATAATATCAGCCTCTAGCACGCACACAGGAGAGAGGATGCAGAGAGAGGAGAGGAGATGCCACACACGAAACCACAGTAGCTTTTCCACTCGTGCGCTGGAAGGGTGCCACACCCAAAAGAGACCCACGTATCAAACGAGCAGGTCGCAGGCCACCTGGGGGCTGGAGCACCTACTCCACGGAGGTACCACGGAGGGTCGAAACACAACCGACATATTCGGCGAGGGGATCTTTGCTCACTCGCTGTCGCTCGGGCTGTCGCTCCACCGGTCGGATGCGGTCGCTGATGCCTGGTTAGGGACCAAGCTCACCTGGTGAGCTGGGGAGCAGGCCCTTGGATAGCGCGGTCTGTAACGCGCTTTTGATGAGCTGGGCCTGCAGCGCTGGAGCAGTCTCTCCAGCCGTACACCAGCCGCCGCCTGCTCGAAGTGTGTGCCCGCCTCCTTGAACTCCGCTGACGAGCGGGGCCCCGCCACCCAAGCAGCACACCGCCCGCTCAGCACATACGCCCGCATTCGGTTGGCTGCCACATCGGCAGGAGCCGCCCTCACAACCTTCGTCGACAAGGCCTTGAGCCCCTCGTCGTTCCACCAGTCCGGCTTGGCCGCCTCATCGCACTCCGTCTGCCGCAGCAGTAGGTCGAAGGCGTTAGCTGTGGCCACTGCCCACTCCTCCGAGCACTCCGGGTAGCGCTTCTTAGCCTCGAGGTACCAGTGGGCGGCTTCCGCGTAGAGCTTCGAGTTGAGGAACACTGCGCCGAGCGCTGCGTACGCCACGGGGTCGTCAGGCGCCAGGGCGGTGGCATCACGACAGGCCCTGGCTGCTCTGCGCCAATCCTGCTTCGCGGCGTACTGTGCGCCCTGGGCCAGCACCTCGTGGTGCGTAAGAGAGCTCTTGCCGGACTTCGCGGCCTGCCGGGCCAGCCTCTCTGCCCGGGCCAGCCTCTCTGCAGTCTCGCGGCCCCGTGCTAGATGCGATTCATCATCGGTGGCCTTCCGCTGCGTCTTCACCTTCACCTCCTTGTGATATGCCGCGTGCGGCTTCCGAGCGAGAGCAGAGTTCACCGGGCAGTCGATGATGCAATGGGGACTCTCAGGGCTCGTCCCCGGCTCGTCGCTCATGTCTGACAGCAGCCTGCGGCGATGGATGCTGGCGCCGAGGCCGAGCAGGCTCAGCCTTAGCGCCGTGGATGAAGGCGCGTCGCCCTCGTCCGCAGCGGGCGGCGCGGTGGCGGCCTTAGCAGCCTCGCTCTCCACCTTTAGCGCGGCCGCGTTGTTGATCTGGGTGCGAACCATCGCTCAAGCTTGGGTCCGGCTGGAGGCTGCAGCCACGATGCATTTAGAATTCAACCAACGAATTCCTGAACTGCAGCGTCACCACCTAGATGCAAGCAGTTGCAGGAAAGTGCTTTTTCCGTCGGGTCTTTTTTTGGCGGTTGTAAGTCGGTCGCATGTGGCTTTCTTCACGATGCGGGCGTGCGCGTTGCAGGATGCGGCATGATGCAATGCGGCGGGTTCTTTTGAGGACTTGCGCGCGGTTTTGGGCACCTTGTCCCGACAGGCGACTGGGACTGTAGCTTGAGTGGTCGGGTGTTGGTGAGCTAACTCCACATGCACAACACATACACATTACACATACACATGCACAAACCGACATACACATACACATACACATTACACATACACATGTAGCTAATAAACATGTGCACATAGTATACCGAGCTAATAAACGCATGTGCATGTGCATGTGCATGTGCATGTGCATGTCGTGTGGGGAAGTGTTTGCTGAGGCTTTTTGTCTTTTAGTACATTCTCTCACCCCGGGCAAAAAAGACACGACTTTTACAAAACTCAGCGCAATCTGCCACGAGCTGAGGCGCGCGCGAGCTGGCGCGACCGGGAGAGGAGGTGCTCGCAGATCGCGATCTGCACCACGATTGGCGCATGGGCGTCGCGCAAGAACAAGGCGCTGGTCGAGCGCAACAGGCGGGCCCTGGCGGCCTTACGAGCCGATGGCACGACAGTTCGTTTCCGGCACGTCCGGGCGCATGCCGGCCACGGCATGAATGAGCGCGCCGACAGGTTGGCGGCGCAAGTGACGCAGTGTGCACATGAGGGCATGCGCAGCCGCGACACGCATCTATCTACGTTCCGACCGACGGAGGTGGGGCGGCGGGGACACGGGAGCGGCGTCTACGCTCCACCCGGCGGGCCGGGTGACCTCCCGGTGGATTCGGTGCCGGACTGAGGGCCAGAGGAGGGGAGGGGGAGAGAGGGGAGAGGAGGGGGAGGGGGGGAAGACGCGTGGTTGAGGTGGTGGGGGAGCCCGTGGGCAAACGCAGGTGAGTCAAGACGACCGTTCCTGCGCCACGGCGACCTCGGCCCTCACGCGCGCATGTATTCTTGTGTTCTTGGTCCGTACTATGAATGCAAGGGCCGCTATGCAGTTCTCCCGGGGGTAGACACCGATCACCGTGTCATGCCTGTGTGGCGTTCTTACCGCCGGGGTCCGGTTGTATTTCACTGCTACAGCTACGTAATGTGTGCAAGAGGCGAGGAAGAGCTCCAAGAGCAAGTCTCGAAGTCCGAAGTCGTGTAGCCGACGAGAGCCTGTGTATAGCGCGTGTGGCGTGAGAACCTAGAGCCATCTTACCTGAAAATATCTCTAAAGTATCCCAAACAACAAGGATGGACCACGGTTTACTACTCGGGCTCGTCCGGAGCCTTCCCCTTAGAGCGCTGCACCCAGGACCGCACCGCACCAACCGCGCCAGCCTTCGGCCACGCCTTGGGCCATAGCTTCCGCGCGGCGGGTAGGCGCAGCGCCGGCAGCGCCGGCAGCGCCGGCAGTGCGGGCAGCGCTGGCATCCTTAGCACCGGCGGTGCCGGTACTGGGATGCGCGCGAGTGCCCGCCTCAGCGTCGCACGCAGGCGCGCCTGCTGCCGCCGCCGCCACTCGTTTGGCGGCGCGGGCGGGCGCGTGGTGCCCGCCCTCGCGTCGCTGACCATCGGGGCGAGATGATCCTCGTCGGGCGTAAGGGCCATGCTCATGCTCGTGTCACTACTTACCGCTTACCGCTTATCACTTACCGCTTACCACTTACTAGTTCCCGCTCACCGCCTACCACTTGCTAGTTCTCGCTTGAAACTTACCACTCAACCCCGAGCACTGAGCACGTGTACCACTGACGCACTTACTACTTACCACTTCCACTTAACACACGCAACACTACCTACTCACCGTAACACTACCTACTCACCTTAACACGACCTACTCACCTTGTAACACTACCTACTCACCTTAACATTGCCTACTCACCTTAACACTACCTACTCACCTTAACACCACACTTACTACTCACCTTAACACTACCTACTCACCTTGTAGGCGGCGTGGAAGAGGTATCGGTCCTCGTCCTCTAGGAAGTAGGGCGCGGCGTCGACCGAGATCACACCTCCCCCGAGATCACACCCGAGATCACGGCGTCCACCGGAGGGCGCGGCGCCCACCGAGATCACACCTCCCCCTTGTGGACGGAGATGAGAGCCGCTCTCGCTCCCGCTCCCCCTCCCCCTCCCCCTCCCCCTCTCACTCTCACTCTCACTCTCGCCTGGTTAGGGTTAGGTCTAGGGTTAGGGTTAGAGTTGGGTTAGGGTTAGAGTTGGGTTAGGGTTAGAGTCAGGGTTAGGGTCAGGGTCAGGGTTAGTCTCACTCCCACTGCGGAGGAACTCGGGTGGCAGCGGCCCGCTGCCGAGCGCGCGCCGGCCGCCGTTGGCGATCATGAACCCTAGAGAGTGGAGGTCATGATCTCCACCGTAGGGAGCGGCGAGATGGGAAGGAAGGAAGGACGTGCAGCGGTATCAAGAGCTACACGGCTAGCACGCAACATACCTCTGCACTGCTGCAACCCCTTGAACCCAAATTCCTTACTTACTACTTACTGCTTACCGGAGGCGAGCGCCTCGTCATCGGCACAGTAGTAGTGGTACACCCTGCCTGGATAGGGTTAAGGTTAGGGTTAGGGTTAGGGTTAGGGTCAGGGTTAGGGTTAGGGTCAGGGTTAGGGTCAGGGTTAGGGTTAGGGTTAGGGTTAGGGTGAGGGTTAGGGTTAGGGTTAGGGTTAGGGTTAGGGTTACTAACCCTAACCAGGTAGTAGTGGAACACCCTGCCTGCGTGCGGCTCGCAAAGCTGTGGCAGCCGCGCGGCGTGTGCCTCCATGGTCGCCGCGGCCGCCAACAGGTGCACCTGGTTAGGGTTAGGGTTAGGGTCAGGATTAGTCCCTAACCCTAACCCAGGTGTGCCTCAATGGTCGCCGCGGCCGCCAACAGGTGCACCTGGTTAGGGTTAGGGTTAGGGTCAGGGTTAGTCCCTAACCCTAACCCAGGTGTGCCTCAATGGTCGCCGCGGCCGCCAACAGGTGCTCCTTTTGGGGGGGTCCGGCACAGGGTGGTGAGCTCCTAGAGCTGTTGCCACCCTTTGGCTGGGTGGCTGTGAGCGTGCTCGAGAGAAAGGACTGGGAGGACTGGGAGCGACGCAGCCGCACCTCGCGGCGTCGCTGCTCCCTAAGCCTAAGCCTAAGCCTGACCCTAGCCCTGACCCTAAGCCTAACCCCAACCCTAAGCCTCACCCTCACCCTATCCCTAGCCCGAAGCCTAAGCCTAAGCCTAACCCCAACCCCAACCCTAAGCCTAAGCCTAAGCCTAACCCTAGGTGACACCTCGCGTGGTCGCTGCTCCGCGGGCAGTAACGGCAGGGCCTCGAGCACTAGCCGGCAGCCCAGGGAGTGGGCCACGACCCGGTAGTCTCCCTCGAAGGCCGCGCAGGCGCGCGCCTTAGGTTAGGGCTAGGGTTAGGGTTAGGATTGGGGTAGGGGTTAGGGTTAGGGTTAGGGTTAGCGTGAGGGTTAGGGTGAGGGTGAGGGTGAGGGTTAGGGAACCCAAACCCTAACCCTAACCCTAAGCGCGCGCCAGGTCCGGCGCCTCCGCCACTGCCGCGGTCTCGGCCGAGCGATAGTGCAGCAACAGCCTCCGAAACGGTGGTGCGGGGGGTGAGGTGGTGAGGGTGGTGGTGAGGGTGGAGGGTGGAGGGTGGTCAGGGTGTGAGGGTGGTGAGCGTGGTAGCGGTGAGGGTGCACCGGGTGGCGTTGACCAACGAGTCTGCTGTCATGGCCGCGAGGAGCGTGGCAGGCGAGGAGCGGCGCGCCAGGAGTGCTGCGGCATGCACAGGCAGTGGCCACCGCCCGAGCCAGTCGCCCGTGGCGCCCGTTTGCCAGCGGTAGCCGTAGGCCTGCTCGGGCCATGGCAACGGTGCGGATACCAACTGCTGATGGGCCGGCATCCAACTTTCCCAGTAGCCATCATCCTTTGTGTCGGTCATAAAACCAGTGACGTACACACATGGGCCGTCACTGCTCGCCGCGGCTGGAGCGTCTCGAGGCCAGATCTTCACGAGCGTGCCGTAGGACCGTCTTCCGAACCGCTGCATCGTCAGCGCCTCTCCCGGCGGTGCGGCCACTACGAAGCCGTGCGGGACGGCCACGCGCGCCAATCCGAGCGACGGCGCGGCCGAAACACCGCGGCCCGGGGGTAATAAGTCGCAAATCAACCCAGACTCGAGCAATCGCTACCTAAGCCACCAACGAACCACAGTACGCAACCAGATCACTGCTCAGCAGGAGCCGGGTCGACTGGGCAATCGAAGCAGCGCGCCGGGTCAGGGCCGAGCCAGTCGGTGCGCTCGGCGAAGCGGGCCTCCGCG
>Ga0209302_10002353_pt1 | contig 11025 bp, 6 predicted proteins | sample ArcOceMetagenome_2_FD_187445 | JGI IMG/M metagenome (GOLD analysis project Ga0209302, IMG submission 187445) | Marine eukaryotic phytoplankton communities from Arctic Ocean - Arctic Ocean ARC135M Metagenome (SPAdes) (version 2) | ecosystem: Environmental > Aquatic > Marine > Oceanic | place... | reverse complement strand
CCCCCGCCCCCCCCCCCCCCCTTGTCGCGTTGTCGGCCCACCACGCAGAGCACGCCTATGGCGACCCTGAGGAACGGTGCGTGTCGGTCGACCCAGTGTTGTCTGGCTGTGAGTGTGGTCTAGATGGGTGGAGTCCAGTATGAGCCTAGGTGGCTTTAGAGCGCTCAAAAAGACCCTAGCGCGGGGTTCGGGGAGCTCGCTCCTCTGTTTTGAGGTGTGGGGGAAATCGCCACCGTTTAAGCTTCAACATGCACATACGAACGCCCGGTCAAGAGCGCGCACGCACGGTCGAATACCTGGGGCGGCGGCACTGGCCCTCCACTGACAGGGGTGATAGATCAGGGGCGGGGCTCCAAAGTGGCGTGGGGTGTTGATGCGAGGCGATCACTATAAGTGAGTCCCACTGATTCCCTTGTGGTTGTGCCATTATGACGTACGCAAAATCGTGTACAGCCAACCGCGAGCGATGTTCCTTAGGATCAGCTATTCTTCATACGTAAAATGAGGCAGGCGCTACGGTCGCGCCATGCACGCCTGCTCAAGATCGAGCCGCGGCGGCAAAAAATGGCTCGACCTCTATTTTGGGGGCGATTTGGGGCATTTCTGGCCCTCGGAAAAGGGCATGCTTCCACGCACTTATTAACACTGGCCGTTGTTCAAGACTTCATTTGCGCTGTGGTGTGTCTCCCCCTCGCGCCATACACACAGGCGAGAAAACCATCAGACAGGAAATAGCTGGATTCTGGCGGTTGAGTTTGTTGAAAATGACCGCGCTTATTTTCTCATGAAACTGGCCTCTATATAGACCCTTAAACCCCGCAAAATTCCCGCTGCGCGGGCCGAGACGGGGGCGCTTTGCACCCCTTCGCCGCCCAGAGGCGCACCCTGACCGTCACTTAACCGTCACTATCGCCCCCGTCACTTTCACAAGCCTAGCCGCTGCCCCAGGGTCGAATAGTACGAGAAGACTTGCACGTACCTCGTAACGGGTCCGGGGAGCCGGCACGGGCTTGGAACCCCCAGCCTGGGACATGAGATCGCTGCAGATCCCTGCAATGGCTTCCCGCCAGGGTGATGTTCGTCCTCCCCCTATAATGATGGCATACATACCCAGCGGTGCGGCCGCTCCCAAAACTCCCGCTAGGTACCTTCCTCTATCTATCTTGGACGGCCAGACACGGGCCCTACCTCTTAGTTCGACTACGTGCTCGGCCAGAACGTCACCGAGAACAATCCTCCATCGCCCTCCGGTCACCCGCTTCCGAGCGGCCCTCGGACCTGGAACGATATTCACCAGACATTCACCAGAATTCTGAGGACTCTTTACTACTGCCCTTATGAGTGAGGACGAGCCGCCAAGACATCATACCGTTGAGCGTTGTGCTATGTATGTGGAGTTGTGGACTCGGCGAGGAGGGAGGGACTGCTCGGCGCCGCGGAGCTGTTCTTTCAGCGTATGGCTGATGACGTCATCGTGGACGGCTATAGAGTCACGAAGGGTAGTCGAGAACCTACGGGGCTCACCCCCACGGGATAGATAGATAGATAGATTGTTGGGTTTCACGACGTTACACGACTCACGACGCTACGCAATTCCGCGATGCCTGGACCCCTGACCTATCTATCTATCTATCCCCACGGGGGAAAAGCTACGCACCAAGACAACGCACGCCAAGATCACGCCAAGACAACGCTAGTAGCGCGCGTTTGGAGCCCTGGGGCACTGGCGCATGGCGCTCGCTGCCCTTCTGGCAGCCGGGGAGGGGCTGCTCAGGCCCGTTCAAAAGGAGGCGCTCATTGAATTGTACAAGAGCATGAACGGGGCGAGCTGGGCTCTGTGGGCCGATCATCCGCTGTGGAACAGAACCGCTCCCGATCTGCATCCGTTCCTTGGTGGTAACTACGGCTGGGACGTGGAATCTCCATGGAGCGATCCGTGCTTGCTAAACGGCTCGGTATTTGGAAAGTCTTGGTATGGGGTCGGCTGCCTCGACCCCTGCGACCCCGCGCTAGATGGCCCCTTATGTGCACACGGTCAGGTTGTAGCGTTGGAGCTCGCGTGGAACAACGTGAGCGGCGTGCTCCCTCAGTCGGTCGTGAGCACCCTCAAGAAGCTGGATCTGCTCGACCTCTCCCACAATTCCTTGTCGGGCACCATACCCACAGAGGTTGGGAAGCTGCGGGTGCTGAAATACTTTCAGCTGGGGGACAACGCACTGTCAGGTACCATTCCCACTGAGGTGAGGACAATGGGCTCGCACATCCCCAGGGACGGTTACGAGTACGCAAGCGAAGACGTTGACTGCAACGCCACTGAGGCTGATGCCCACCCGACAATGATCCGCCAGAGCGTGAACGTGGCATGCAAGTACGTAGGCCCCAGGCTGATCGGTCCTAAGGTGTTTGACGTTGGGCACAACCAGTTGAATGGCACGCTGCCAACGACCATGGGGGAGCTGATCAACCTACGGGCGTTGGACATCTCACACAACAGCGCTCTTGGTGGTGAGTGCTGCACCGAGGAGTCGTCTTGGTACGATCGGAGCTTCTACGACTACCCCACGGCCATCCCCACAGAGATCGGTCAGCTCTGGAAGCTGCAAGCCCTGCGCATGCACAACTCAAACTATCTGCGGTACCTGCCGACGGAGCTCGGTAGTCTTCGAGATCTAGTGTGGTTGGAGGCAAGCGGCAACGGCAGCATACCAAACAGCAATCAGATCTCGGGCACGATCCCATCGCAAATCGGAAGCTTGAAGAAAATCCTGCGGGTTGTGGCACAGGACAACCAGGTGTCCGGCTCCATCCCGCTGCAGATCCGAGGCATGGCTGCCCTGATGCACGTGGAGTTGCAGGGGAACAAGCTTTCCGGCACCATACCTGACGCCTACGGGGGAACGACCAGGCTGAGGTACTGGGACAGCTTCGACAACAAGTTGGTAGGCGACCTGCCGCCTTCTGTGTTTGAGCTGAAGGAGCTCACCGCGCTGTACATTCAGAACGAGCACTCGGACGCGATCCGCAACTACTACTGCCGCGAGCGCATCGAGCAGTCAGCGCACGGGAAGAAGCACAACTATGCCGAGCTAGGGTCGGTGCAGTTCTACTACAAGAACCCGCACCACACGATGTGCGTGAATCCGTTGGACGTGGAGGGCGCCTTCGGTGAACTTTCCGGGGACGTCTAGCTGCTATTGCATTGTATATCTTATCTTATCGATCTTATCTTACAGCTGAGGTTAAGATACGTGGGGAGGTAAGCAGCGGACTCCCGACCACATACCAACGCGGCGCGGTGATGAGCGTGCCAACGCCGCCGCCTGAGCCGGCCGACCTCTATGGGCGCCCAGCGTGCCCGTGGACGCCATTGGCCGTGCCAGCGCTGCCTGCTGAGCTGTGGCTGCACATCGCCGCACTCCTGCCCACCGCCGACTCCCTTGCTCGCCTCACGCTGGCGCTCGGCTGGCTCGTGCGCCCAGCGGAGTACGAGCCCGCCTGGAGACGCATGGTCCTCGAGCGCTGGGGCTGCGCGCCACAGGTGGTGCACAAGCCGTGGCGCCGTTTTTTCGCCGAGCGGCTCGAGCGCGAACGGCAGAGGCCCTCCATCTTCTACGTGTGCATGTCCAATGGTGCCGCGGTAGTGGCCGAGGCTTGCGTGGCCGCAGGTGGCTACCCGGCTTTGTGGCGCTCCAGTCTTGCCGAGCGGTGCGCACCCGCGCGGCCGCGCTGGATCGAGCACAGCGGGAGGGAGCTGGACCTCTGGCTGACCGACGCGCACCGCGCCGCGGTGGGAGGGCGTCAAAACGCTTGGGGGTGCGGCCTCGACGTGCTCTGCTGCTCGCTGCGCGAAGGCGACGGCGCGCACCGGCTGGGGTGCCTCTCGTATTTCCACCCTGGGGAAGGCAGCCGCGCCGCCGCCGCCGCCCACGCCGACTGCTTCCTGCGACGGATGCACGAGCGTTTCGTCTACGAAGACTTCGTCGCGCGGCTGCCGCCCTTGCCCTCGCCTCCCGCCGCAGCCGCAGCCGCACCTCCCACCGCCGAGCCAGGCGACGCACTGGCCCGTGCCCTGCGCGAGCTCGCGCTGCCCAATGCCGACGCCGACGCCGACGCCGCCGGGGGCCAAGTCACTCTCGCGCTCGATCTGGCCCTCGAGCTCGAGCTGGGCGCGTGGCAGCTCAGGACAGGCTCGCCCCTGCAGCGCGACGCGCCGCCCGCGCCGCCCGCTGGGCCCACGCCGCTGAGCGAGGCGCTGCAACGCCTCTCGCTCACCCAGAGCGGGCTGCTGCGCCAGCTGCAGGAGCAGCTTCCCTCGGATCCAGCCCCCCGGGGGGCTGGGAGCGCAACAAAGGATGCTCATTGAGTCTTTGCAGCTCATCTTGAGCTTGTACTCGTAGATAGATAGATAGATAGATAGATCTATCGACTCGTAGTTATAATTGGCCCACCCAGCCACCGAAGCAGTCCCTGGGTGCGGCGCGGCACTCTTCTCGCCTGTGCACAACAGCGCCAGGCTCCCAGGCCCAACCAGCGCGCCCTATCTCCCACTCACCTGCGCTGTTGCACCGTGGCAGTCCACACACGCAGTGAAACAAGTTTGGCCCCGGTTTATGCCTCAAGGGCTTCTAACCTTCGTCGACAAGAATCCCGGGTCTTTGTGCACCGGCAACAGCACCGGCGCGTACGACTTTAACGCCGAAGTAGAATGGTGCGTACTCTCCGCGCGTATCGCCCCCCCCCACCCCCCCCCCCCCCCCCCCCCCCGCCCGACTATTCCCACTGCGGCGCGGCCCAGGCGGGCGGCCCTCCCTTAGCGCCTCCTCCTCCTTCAAAACAGGTACCCCGGTCCACCGTGATGCGGCTGGTGCGATCGCGCCCCCACTTCGTGAGCTCCGCCGCGCCGCTCATTCGCACGTCGACTTCCATGCAACTTCCCCTCACCAAGCCGTTTGATTCCACACCATCCGCCAGCCAACTCAACCAGAACCAGCGCACCAACCTCCTCCAGCCGCCTCAGCCGCAGCCCCACCACGCCGCGGCGCAAGCGGTGCCCAACACGAACACGATCCTGCAGCAGATGCAGCTGCAGGTGCAGCGCGGCGCGGAGGAGCCATTCTACGTCGTCGACCTCAACTCGGCCGTCGAGCGGCTGCAGCTATGGAAGGCGCTGCTGCCTGACGTGCAGCCCTTTTACGCGGTCAAGTGCAACCCCGACGCGATGCTGCTCTCGACGCTGGCCGTGCACGGCGCCAACTTCGATTGCGCCTCGCGTGCCGAGATGCAGGCCGTCCTCGACCTCGGCGTCCCCGCCAGCCGCATCGTCTACGCCAACCCGTGCAAGCAGCCCTCGCACGTGCGCTTCGCACGCGACAGGGGCGTGGCCCTCACGGTGGCGGACAGCGAGGCGGAGCTGCGCAAGGTGGCTGAGCACCACCCCGGGGGCGAGCTGCTGCTGCGGCTGGCGGTGGACGACAGCCAGGCGACCTGCGTCATGAGCTGCAAGTACGGCGCGCCCGTTGGCGAGATGCCCGCGCTGCTCGCCATGGCCATGGAGCTCGGGCTCACCGTGCGCGGCGTCTCCTTCCACGTGGGCAGCGGCTGCTTCGCCCCGGACGCCTACGCGGCGGCGGTCGACCGCGCCGCGGCGGTCTTCGAGCTGGCCCAGGCCGCTGGCCTCAAGATGGACGTGCTCGATATCGGCGGCGGCTTCCCGGGGCGCGACACTGAGGCGCTCTCCTTCGCCGACATCGCCGCCTCGCTCCGCCCCGCGCTGGCGCGGCACTTCCCTCCGAGCAGCGGCGTGCAGCTCATCGCCGAGCCGGGGCGCTACCTCGTCGCCCAGTCGCACACCCTCGCCGTCAACGTCATCGGCAAGAAGCGCGCGCCCACCACGGCCGACCTCCCCGCGCACGACATGTACTTTGTCAACGACGGCCTCTACGGCTCCTTCAACTGCGTCCTCTACGACCACGCCCAGCCAGACGTGCGCGTGCTCCCGCCCGCAGCCGAGGCGCCCGCGGCGGCGGCGGGGGCGGGGGCGGCCAAGGAGGCGGGGGATGCGGCCCTCGAGGAGGCCCCATGCTCCATCTGGGGCCCCACGTGCGACGGCCTCGACTGCATCGCCAAGGAGGCCAAGCTGCCCGAGCTGCAGGTGGGCGACTGGCTCTACTACGACGACATGGGCGCCTACACGGCCGCGGCCGGCTCCAACTTCAACGGCATGCCGCTGCCCGACAAGCACTACCTGCCGCTGCACAGCCTGCCAGTGCCCATCTGCAGCCACCTGCAGCCAGCGGCGGGCGCGGCCACGCTGCTCAACAACCACCTGGCCGCGGCCGCCCCGTGAGGCGAGGCTCTGCGGCGATATTATTGGGGCCGGGCACTGTGCAGCAGTTGGGGCGGGCGGGGAGACGAACGGGGAGACGGGGGTGGCGATGCGGGAAGATGCGCGCGTCGGCGCCGGATCGGTGACGCAGGATGAGAACGGGACCTACTTTCAGGAGCAGTAATTATATATTTAGGTACAGTAGACGTTGAAGTGTTATGATATAAGTGAGACCCGCAAAGCATCGCTTCGACCGCGCACCGTCCGCTTTGCACCCTCACGCACGCCGTGTTGGCGGCAGTGGGTGAGGCCACACGAGTGCCATGTGCAATGCGTACGGATCGGATGAGCTGGCACCTCTCGACGACTGGCACGACATCGGCATCGGGCATCCGTCACAGCACCTCACCGTAAGGCGCGGTGCTGGATTTAGAAAGTCGGCGCAGGTGGGCTCGCAGGGTGCACTGCCGTCCTCCAAGGGCACCTCGGTGCACTACAAGCAGGCGATCACGGCGACGATCTGGTCCATCCTGGTTACCATCTTCTTCGGGCTCGGCATCGTGTGGCCGTGGAAGGGCAGCAGCGCGACCGTCGACTTCTTCACGGCCTTCCTCGTCGAGAAGAGCTTGAGCGTGGACAACCTGTTCGTCTTCCTCATGATCTTCGAGTACTTCAAGGTGCCCGAGGCGCACACCCAGCGTGTCCTCAAGTGGGGCATTATCACCGCGCTCGTGCTGCGGGGCATCATGATAGGGCTCGGCGTCGCAGTCGTCACCCGCTTCCGACCGGTTCTGCTCCTCTTCGCACTCATCCTGGTGGTGTCCTCGTACAAGATGCTGCAGCCGGAGTCCGAGTCCGACCTGGCCGACAATCCCGTGATGAAGATCGCACGCAGGCTCGTCAAGGCCACGGACAACTACGACGGTGACCGCTTCTTCACAAAGGAGCGGGGCGTGCGGCGGGCCACTCCTATGCTGGTCGTGCTCGTCTGCATCGAGCTGAGCGACGTCGTCTTCGCTGTCGATAGCATCCCGGCGGTGGTGGGCATCTCGCAGGCACGCTTTACTTACTATGGCTGCCGCCTCCACCACTTCCAGCTGCCGCCGCATCCACCGTCGACGGCAGGCTGTGTCTCGCAGGACCCTTCGTGCTGTACACCCTTGAAGCCTAACCCTGGCCCACTGACCACGGACCCTGAGCAGGACCCCTTCGTGGTGTACACCTCCAACTGCTTCGCGCTGCTCGCCCTGCGCTCCCTCTACACACTGCTCGCCAAGTCAGTCCAGCAGCTGCACTATCTACGACACGCCGTGGCGCTCATCCTCGGTTTCGTCGGGTGCAAGATGACCCTCGAGTTCTTCCACGTCGAGGTGGGCATTCTGGCATGGCGCCATCTCACACTACTTACTTACTGTGCTTACTGTTGCTTACTGTTGCTTACTGTTGCTTACTCTGCTTACTCTGCTCACTCTGCTCACTTTGCTTTCTCTACTATGAAGGTGGGCAGCGTCATCTCGCTCGCGGTCATCGTCGGGCTGCTGCTGGGCGGCACGCTGCTGTCCATAGTCAAGAACAGAAGCGACCAGGCGAACGAGGACGCCGACCCGCACAACCAGGGACACCACTTGATCTGAGACAACCCCGGAGTTGTCGTGTAGTTGTACCCACAATGATGTCAATGCCCGGCCGCGCGTCGGCGTGTGGTGGGCTCGAATGACGTTTAACTACATTCTCCTCGTCTTATATAACGTCACCGCGGACGCCGGACCCCCGCACAGGGGGTCCCTAGATAAAGATTATATATATATACGATGGGTGGGACTGGGACGTGGGAGTAGCAATATCCAATAAGACTTTTCACAGATCACACGCAAAAAGACGCTCCACGACTACCGATCCAAACCAACAATCGTACTACTACGTACTAGTGAACTACATGCGCACGTAAACCGTAATGTCTAGGAATTCCGAACGAAATCAAAGTAAATTCCCACCTCGCCGCGACTACCGCGATCCAAACCAACAATCATTGCAACTAGTGAACCACATACGCACGTAATGTCTAACGAAATGTGTTTGGGTGTGAGGGCCCCAGCATTGCGGAGTTGTGTAGCGTCGCGTCTCGGCTCTCGCGCGGAGTCGTGTAGCGCGTGTCGCTCCGTGAAACCAAACCATATTTCAATCTGATCACAGGGGCCCCAGCCGCAGCCTTCGCCACCAATACGCTTGCCTCTCGCTAAGTTTTGCAACCTGACCCGGTGAGGGAGGAACTAGCGGCCCAAAGCAACTGTGCCAACATGTAACATGTGCATGCACATGTGCATGTGCATGTGCCAAGAGTTGCCTGTAGTTGAGCGGCTTTAACTTTATGCCAACTCGGCGCGACGGCGTCAGCAGGCGGCATTGGGCCGAGACGCTGTGCGGCACTCCGATTCATAGGCTGACATGAAACCGACGAAGGTTGTTCCGTTGCTGGGACTCCTTGTACTATCTGGAATCGGTTTTGTCTACGTCACTTTGCGGCGCGTGCCACGTGGGCCCGCAGCGCCATCACCACCGTCACCCCAATCGCTTGCACCGCTGCACCACTCGAGCCGCCGCGCCACCGCTGGAGATTGGCGCGTTACCGCTGCTGCCACCCGCCTGACCCCTCGCCACCCTCGAGCAGCCTCACCTGGCCCGCCAGCGGCTCGAAAGCAGAGCACGCACCATCCACTGCACCATCCACTGCACCATCCACCGTCGGCGGCGGTGGCGGCGGCGGGGCCACCGGCGCATTGCGAGCACGCGCTGGTGCTAAGCCGCCAGCAGCTGCACGAGCTGGGACCGCGCGTGGGCGGCAAGACCCACGCCGCTGGCTGGCGCTGGCGCGATGACGGCCGGAATGGCCATGTCCGGCTGCCGCTGTGCGTGGCTACGGCGTGCGGCCGCGCGCAGCTGCGTGGCCGCATTCCAGTCGAGGGAGAGTGGGTGCCGGCACCGAATCGAAGACCCCTCTACCTGCTGCCAACAGCACCAACGGTCAACTGGACCATCCCCTGCCGCTCGGCCGCACACGGCGGCCATGTGTCCCGAGCGGCGTCAAACGTCCCGCCGCCGCGGTGGCCCATCGAGAATGCAGCGCTGCGTGCGCTGGCGGGCGTGGCAGGCGGCAACGCCAGCCTGCCGTGGCGGGAGTGGGGCGATCCGCCGCCGCCGCGCGTGCCGCCGCGAACGCAGTGGGAGTGGCGGCCCGCGGGGTGCGAGCTAATCGAGGCCACGCGCGCGCGTGTCTGCCGGCTGGTGCGCCACCGCGTCGTCAACACAGCCGCAGTCGCAACCCGAAAGTAGTGCACGCGCGACCCTCTCATCTGAGCAGCTCCGCCTCCGCCTCCCAGCTAGCACGCACGCACGCACGCACGCACGCGCACGCACGCACGCACACGCGCACACGCACGCACACGCGCACATACACACACGCGCAGACGCGCACTGCACACACGCGCCCTTGCTCCGCGCCCTTGCTCGCAGCTGGTGGCGCGCCGCTCGCACGTGCTCCTCCTCGGCGACAGCCGCATGCGTATCATGGCCTTCGCGCTCTACAAGATGCTCGGAGGCGAAGGGCTGTGGTCGCGCGAGCAACTCGACTGCTGCAAAGCCCTGGTACGCGAGCAGCCAGCGGCGTCGAGCCACGTGGCGCTGGCCCTGCACTGTTACTCTTACTGTCACGCTTTCAGGTGGAGGTGCCCACGATGGCGCAGCGCCGCTGCTGCGAGCGGTGGCGCGTGTGTGCGGAGGAGAACGGCGGCAAGCCGCTGCTGATCACCTACCTTGATATGGCAACCTTCATCCCCGACTCAAACTCCAACTACACACCGCCGCGCCGCCGCGCCGCCAGCGGCCTGGTTGGTGGGCGGTCGCCTGACGGCGGCGGCGGCGGCGGCGGCGGCGGCGGCGGCGGTGGCGGCGGCGGTGCCAACCGCTCCAGCAGCAGCGCGGCGGCGGCGGCGGCGGCGGCGGAGTCGGCGGCAGAGGCCAAGCTGTGGCCGCAGGCGCAGCTGTGGCTGCAGCGCGGCTACCGGATCATCGTGGCCGACGACGGCAGCCGGTGGCCCAAGGAGAAGAAAGGCCGCAGCAGCAGCAACGCCAAGCCGGGCGCCGTGTCAAGCCACGTGGGCGCAGCGACCGCCGTGCTGCGTGCCGCCACGCTCGCGGCTTGGCGGGAGCGGCTGGCACGGCTCATGCGGCGCGTGCGCTTGCTCGTGGCGGCGGGGGCTGTCTTCATATGGCATGCCACGCCGCCCGGCTCGCACGCTGGCGGTGGCCGCAACGGCTGCTGGGGCGCGGGCGTGCTCTCGCGCGCGCAGCTCGCGCGCGCGCCGCGCCCCGCGCCCTACAATTGGGGGCTGATCGCTGACTACGTCGAGGCGGAGAGGCGCGCGCTCGCGAGCGTCGGGCGTGGTGCGTATCTCCTCGACACGCACCTCGCCGACCGGCTGCGCCCTGACGCACTCGTTGGCTCGGTGATGGGCTACCCGGGCGGCAACACGGGCGACTGCTTCCACCCCTGCCTGCCTGGGCTGCCCGACCTGTGGAATGAGCAGCTGTGGAACCTGCTGCTCACGCTGGACGACGCCGACGTCGAGTAGGGCGCTCTTTAGCGACGCGGGATCGCTCTGGCAAATGTCATTGTTGGCTCGATCACCCCCCCCCCCAGGAGA